>Ga0209319_1000580_pt1 | contig 43576 bp, 36 predicted proteins | sample RifGroE2_FD_184000 | JGI IMG/M metagenome (GOLD analysis project Ga0209319, IMG submission 184000) | Groundwater microbial communities from Rifle, Colorado - Groundwater E2 (SPAdes) (version 2) | ecosystem: Environmental > Aquatic > Deep subsurface > Groundwater | place: Rifle, Colorado, United...
TGAACGCCGCCAACGTGTTGCAGAAAATAAACTTTGGATCGAAAAAAATCCGCAATTATTTGCTGAATTGGTTAATTATCATCTTGAATATAAATATCCAATTGTACCTAATCTTGATATAGACGCGGCTCTTTATCAAAATAGTTTTCGCAATAATAGCGAAGAAGCTTGGTGTCGAAGATTTCACGTTGTAGATTTGAAAGATAAAATAAACTTGTTGAATAATGTCCCTACAGAGAATTTGAAAAGCCAGGCAATTCGTGTTTTAGGTAGGAATTATCATGAAGATTTACCGGTTAAAATTGGCTCTGAATTTGATTTATATTTAGCAAAAGTAAAAGACAACGATGTTGAATCTATTCCAATTGATTATCGGGGTAGAAAACATTTAACATCGAGTATAGCATTGCAGCAAATAAAGGAATTAAAGCAAAATAGAGATTTGGATACTATGCAATTGCAGTTGTTGAAAGAATTGGAAAATTTATTAACTTACTGAAGAGGTTTTATGCCGATTAAAAGCGTTTATAAAGATTTTGCAGTTTATACTATCCAAAGTTCTGATGGCAAAACACGGATGAGTTTTGTCCCGGAAAAAGGCGGTGTTGGATCATCATTGATCATGCCGTATAACGGAAAAGAACGCGAACTGCTTTTTCAACATGATCATTTTTGGTTACGTAAGCAGCAACGCATACCTGGTGGATGGCCATTTTTATTCCCGGTTTGTGCTCGATTGGAACGTAATGGTGTTGCAGGGGATTATTTGTACGATGGACACGTTTATAATATGAATATTCATGGTTTTTCATCCAGAATGCCATGGCAAGTAGTCGATGAGGATAAATTAGATCAAATTACTTTAGTGTTGATCGACACTAAAGAAACACGAGCGATTTATCCCTTTAGTTTTCGAGTGGAATTGATTTATAAAATTGCTAATAGCAAATTGATATGTCTGCAACGTTATACCAATACTGGTGATAACTTGATGCCATATTATGCTGGTTTTCATCCTTATTTCACAACACCAGAACTAGGGCAGGGTAAAGAGCAGGTCATGCTTGATTATCATCCTAAGCGACATTTTCAATATAATGAGCGCACCTCTGATTTAATTGGCGAACAACCGCTCTTTCCAATTCCCATCCCAGTAACCTCGCCCCTTGTACACGAGCAATTAGTTTTGCTTGGTGAAAACAAGCAAATAACTTTAGTATATCCTGATGGTTTAGCAATTAAATTTCAAGCCGATGGTGTCGAAGATGAGAATTTATTTCCGTATGTGCAAACCTATAGTCCGCCCGATCAACCATTTGTTTGTGTCGAGCCGTGGATGAGTTTTCCAAATGCTCTAAATACAGTGCAGGGAGTACGTTGTCTCAAGCCACAACAGAGTGAGAGTGGTATTTTGACGCTTTGGGTATAGGTTTATGCTTATTTATAAATAGTAAAAGCTGTGAAATTTAATTATTTTTAATATTGTCTTAATATATAAATGTTATAATAACAATAGAATAATACATGATATTTTTTATAACAATTAAATAGAGGAATAAATATGTTTTTTTCACAACCACAATCACCAATGTTTCCAAAAAACAATTCGATTGAAACTAATGATTCGATTGAAACCAAAGGTTTAAATGAAACTATAACAATTCCCCCGTCAAATTGCGGTGGTCAACATTACCCAATGTTTGCTAGTGGGTATATTAATCTTGCTGTTGAATTACGTGATGAAAATTCACCCAGAAAGATAATTCTTGATTTACGTAATATTGATCGTCCGAATTTTAGCATGAATTACATGACAGGAATTGCAATAGCTCAATTTGTGGCTAACGGCAAAATAGAAGTAATAAATAATCATTTCGAATCTGACTATTCTAATATTTTGGCTGACATGCGAAATAGTTTTAGGTTCTATGTGAGGTATTTATTACAAGGTGCTGGAAGCTTAGAAACCAAAAATAATTATAGCCAAAAGCTATTACATGAGCCTTATGTAGAAAATACGGCACCCAAAACCACAGATTCAAATAATGATGTTGCTAAAACCACAAAGTCTTCTGCCTTACCATACGTAGATGATTGTGTTGGATTTCCCCAATCTCCTTGGGGGTAAAAAATTAGAGTTCATGTTTATATTTAATGCACGTGTAAAAACATGTAAAAAAGATTTTTTCTTGAAATTTTACAAATGTTTTTTGTATACGGCTTAATTATTATTTACAATGAACAAGGTCACTAATGAAGTTAGGGGCTGTTGACAATTGCGTTTTCATTTTGAAAGCCCAATTGTCAACAGCCTCTATTGTTTAAAATATAAATAGCATCACTATTTTTTGGGAGGACTTATGGTCTTTGAATTACCAAAACTACTATTTGCAAAAAATGCATTAGCTCCATATATATCCGAAGAAACTATTGAATATCATTATGGTAAGCACCACCAAGCATATGTGACTAATCTTAATAAACTGATTATTGGTACAGAATTTGAAAAAAAAGATTTGCTTAGTATTATTAAATCTTCTACAAAAACAATTTTCAATAATGCTGCACAAGTTTGGAATCATACTTTTTATTGGAACTGTTTGCAGCCAAAAAACACTGAAAACATTCCGGCAGCGCTAGAGTCTGCTATATCAAAAACCTTTGGATCGGTTGGAGCATTTAAAGAAGAGTTTACTAAATCTGCTTTAGGTCTTTTCGGTTCAGGATGGACTTGGCTTGTTAAAGATAAAAATGGATTATTATCAATTATAAATACTAGCAATGCCGCAAGCCCTATTACTGATGGCAATACTCCTTTGTTGACATGTGATGTCTGGGAACATGCATATTATATAGATTACAGGAACGCGCGTGCAAAATACTTGGAAAATTTTTGGCAAATAGTTAATTGGCAATTTGTTAATCAAAATTTTGTCAGTTGACAACATGCTTGAATGATGTTTCTGTTATGGGGGGTGTTTTGCTCCCATAGCTTTTTCATATGAGTGAAATTGTTATGTTTTTCAGTATGTTATTGTGTGGAATGGTAACTTCTTAAAAACCATGGGCAAATTACAAGAATAACGTAGCCGCAGGCTTTAGCCTGCGCTAAAATATGTGTTAAATCATATATGTATGCAATAATGAAGCCGCAAGCTAAAGCCTGCGGCTACGGAATCACAATTATAATACCTCAACTTTTTGAGATATTACGTGGACTGCAATTTTCGCATTAGATTGATACCAAATTCCTGATTCATTTCCGCCGCCACTTTTAAAACTAAAATTTTTGGCTTTATTTTGTCACTTGTAAAGTCACCACACTTTACGGCATCTTTTTCAGTCATCACAATAATTTTTTCATCACCGAATTCTAAATCACGAGGAGAAAAATCATGATGATCAGGAAAGGGGTGGGGAATGAGCTTGATTTTCAAATCACGTAATGTCTGAAAAAAACGTTCTGGATTACCTATTCCTGCCACAGCGTGCACGGTTTGATTGTGCAACAGTTTAGGTGGTTGGATGGTATCAGGGGCTTTTAAATCATAAAAGCCAATTGGTTGTAATTGCATTTTATATCCTGTCTCTTTTGTGGCTGTTTTGCCATTTATGACAACAAAGTCAACGGTATTTAAGCGTTTTTGCGGTTCGCGCAATGGTCCGGTCGGTAAGCAAAAGCCATTACCAAAACGACGCGCCCCATCAATTACTGCAATTTCTATGTCTCTTCCTAAAGCGTAATGTTGTAACCCATCGTCACTAACAATAATGTTGCAAGTCTTGTTGGCTAAAAGTTTTTTCACTGCAGTAACGCGTTTAGGGCTGATCATTACTGGACATTTGCAATGTTTGGCAATTAGTAAAGCTTCATCACCAACCATTTCTGCTGAATCATCTTTAGTGATTTGGTGGGGAAAAGTAGTGCATTTTGCTTTGTAACCACGGCTGATAACGGCTGGCTGAAATCCATGTTGACATAAAAAATCTACCAACCAAATAACTAAAGGTGTTTTACCAGTACCACCAACAGTAATATTGCCAACAACTATAATGGGGATCGGCGAATGATAAGTTTTAAAAATTCCTATTTGATAAAAAAAACAACGTAAAAAAATAATCAAACGGTAGCACCAAGTAAAAGGCAGCAATAAACAGCTAAGCCAATTTTGTTGATACCAGAGTGAATCGATTTTAAATGTGTTTTTAAGCATGGATTTTTTGGGAATAGTAAATTTTAAAACCACCAGGAAAAATTGGGGACCCCGCTCCCACCCAAGTCCAGTATAGAAGCCAAAATTCAATCTGGCAATACCGTAATTTTTTGGTAAGTGAATTTGAAATCTGATGAAATTTGTGTTTTTGTACCGAAAAAGTAGGTAATCGGAATAAAATTAATGCAAATTTGTGGCGAATATTGGCTTTGTTGAATAATTCGTATTAATAACGCCATTCTCAACTTTTTTTGCGCTATAAATTTTAACTCATTAATCGTATTTAGTCTGCGTAACTTCCAATTATTGCACATAATATATCGCAGTATGAAGCCAGCGGCCACGTTATTTATGGTTTTGATTCGCGTTAGTTTTAGCCGATTCTACTACTTTTACAGTCGAAAAAAGCAATTGGCAACAGCTCCTAATGTTATATAAGAAAATTAAAAATTCCCAAAACGATTCAATATTGTTAATATAGCAAAAATTGTTCGGTAACTTAAAATCTTTAATTATTATTTAGCGCATGAATTGGTTTTCCAGACTTTTAACAACAAAAATCAACTCTGTCTCTTCAGATAAAAAAGGAGTTCCTGAAGGCGTTTGGTCAAAATGCGCCGGTTGTGGTGCGGTATTGTATCATGCGGAATTAGTACGTAACTTATTTGTTTGTCCTAAATGTGATTATCACATAAGAATTACAGCGCGACAAAGACTGAGTCAGATTTTAGATGCAGATGGGCAGGAAGAGATTGGAGTTGAAGTAAAATCTTTAGATCGATTGAAATTCAAAGACACCAAAAAATATAAAGATCGATTATCAGCGGCGCAAAAAGCAACTGGGGAAAAAGATGCTTTAATCGTTGTGCGTGGCTCAATTAAGGGTTTGGCAACGGTGGTTGCTGCTTTTGATTTTAATTTTATTGGCGGTTCGATGGGGGCTGCGGTTGGCGAACGTTTTGTTTTGGCAGTTGATGCTTGTTTGGCGCAAAGAATTCCTTTTGTTTGTTTTAGTACCAGTGGTGGTGCTCGTATGCAAGAAGGATTAATTTCTCTAATGCAGATGGCAAAAACCAGTGCAGCATTAGCGCAGCTTGCTGAAGCTCAATTACCGTACATTTCTGTCCTTACTGACCCAACAACAGGCGGCGTTTCCGCGAGTTTGGCAACTTTGGGTGATATAATTATTGCTGAACCAAATGCCTTAATCGGTTTTGCTGGTCAGCGTGTTATTGAACAGACCGTGCGTGAGCAGTTACCTGAAGGTTTTCAACGCAGTCAATTTTTACTGGATCATGGCGCAATTGATATGATTGTGGAGCGCAAAAACATGCGTGATGTTTTAGCTAGGTTACTTGCTAAATTAACGCATCAAGTGTTAGATGTTTAGCGGTGATGTGATTTGGAAGTTTAAATGTTTATACGATATATTTAGTAATCTAAGCGAAGGATAAGAGAAATCGATAGCCCCAGAGGGGGGTAAAATAATAGCCCAGCCTAAGTCTAGCTTGTGAAGAGAGCGGGACTAGGAACAATTGTAAAATTTCAAGAGGAAATAATATGGAAACACAAATGAAACAACGAGTTGTTGGTATATTGGTTTTGTTGCTTTTAGTAGTGGCAATTGCCTCATTGCTTTTATACGGATTGAAACAAAATGAAAAAGTTTTGGATCCGACGTTGCAACAAGGACAGATAATTGAGGCAGCTTCTGATAAAGAGGTACAGCTTTCAGTGCCGGGTGATAATAAAGCCGAGCAAGCGCAACTAGGAAATAACCCCGCTGTGCAAATTTCTCAAACTCCACGCGATGTTATTAAAAATATCACCCAAGATCATGCTCCAGTTGTTTCTAATAACTTTGGACAAGTAGATGCGAATGATAAAAAAGATGGGCAAAATCTGGAGCAATTGACTCCGAAATCAATAACACAAGATGGAAAATCTCCAATAGTTGAAAAAGTTTTGCCTGCTAGTTCTTCAGATAATGCAGTTACTCCTGTGAATGTTAATGATAAGAGTGTGGCTGTGCCACAAGCTAATCCAGCCGCTGGCACTGTTCCAGAAACTGCTCCTACGGCTTCCGATATGTTGGCAAATGATGCGGAAAAAAATGCAATGCAATCGATTGCGAAAACGCAAAGTGATACAACTGCTAGCCCCGATAATGCTCAAATAAACTCGGGAGACGCCACGAAAATTACGTCCACCGAGAAAGCTACGAAAAAGCAAGTAACGATAAATAAAATAGCGCCTAAAATTAAAGCAGCAGCGAAAACAATTAAAATTGGTAAAAAAGGGCAGCATCCAGCAGGAAAGAATAAGCCAGTTAGCAATGTTGGTGCGATTTCCCATGGTTGGTCAGTTAAATTTGGCAGTTTTGTTTCCCCGCCGAATGCTGCAGGCTTAGTAAGTAAATTGCGCGCTAAAGGATATCATGTCTACACAAATTTAGTTGTAACAGCAACTCAAGGTGTTTTAACTCAAGTTTTTGTAGGACCGGTTGCTACCCAAGTTCAAGCGATACAAGTATTAAAAGCCGTACAGAAGAACCTGCATATTACAGGCACAATTGTGCAAATTGCTCCTAAAGCAAAAAGTAAGGTAAAAGTTAAACCTGTAAATAACAAAGTAATTAAACCCGCAAAAATTATTAAAAAGAAACGTAACCATAATATTTAAATTATGTTCAACTGGACTGATTACGTAATTGTTGCGATCCTTTGTCTATCCACATTGATTAGTTTGATGCGTGGTTTTGTGCGCGAAGCTATGTCATTGATTACTTGGATTGTAGCATTTTGGTTAGCATTTAAATTTCATAATTATGTGGCTGATTTTCTGACAAGTTACATTAAAGCGCCGTCTTTACGCATGATAGTAGCTTTTGCAGTTATTTTTATAATTATTTTGATCGTGGGCTCGATAATTAATTACCTAATGCGCGAAGTTATTACATCTACTGGTTTAGGTAGTACGGATCGAGTTTTGGGCGTGTGTTTTGGTGTTATGCGCGGTATTTTACTTTTGGGAGTAATGATTCTTTTGGGCAATATAGGTACTTTTTCCCATAGTTCTTGGTGGCAACAATCCGTCTTAATTCCACACTTTCAAGGCTTGTCTAATTGGTTGCACGGGTTTGTTCCAGCCAAATTCATAGAAATGCACAGTAATATTTAAATCCTTACCGCAAAATATAATAACACAATATCCAATTCTGTGGTTGCAAACCCGTGGCCGCAAGCTTTAGCTTGCGTTAAACAACGAAAAACGATTATGCACTTTTTATACGCAGACTAAAGTCTGCGGCTACAAGTTCTGCGGCTACAGTACGAGGGCAGTTACGTGAGATCAGCCCTCAGGGGACGATCATAATTACAATTTTAACTTATTTTCTTTTCCCACACGTAAACGCTCAATGTTAGACCAATGTCGCCAGGTGAGTAAACCAGCAAGAGCGATGATAGGTAGCGCTAAACCATTTTCCATAGTAACTACCGTATAAAATGTAGCGATCCAGGTAGCTATTAATGAAGCTAGGGAAACATAGCGCCAAATGGCAGTTACGATTAACCAAACTGCGATGGCAATGATTCCGATCCAGATATTCAAGGCTATAAAAGCACCAAGCGCTGTTGCCACACCTTTACCGCCTTTGAAATTGAAAAAAACAGGAAAAACATGACCTACTACCGCAGCTAATGCGATGACACCAAGCCAAAAACCATGGATATTGGCAAGATTTGCGATTAAAACAGGTATAAGACCTTTTAAAATGTCACTAATTAAAGTGATAATAGCTGGGAATTTACCGCCTAATCTTAAAATATTAGTGGCTCCTGGATTGCCGGAACCCTGGGTTCTTGGGTCAGGTAATCCCAATAATTTGGAAACAATTATGGCGCTTGATAAAGAGCCCATTAAATACGCAAAAATAACAAAAAATACTGCAATAAACATTTTTATTCTCCAGAGGCGATTTTTTGAATAATGTAATGATAAATATATAGATTAACTTTTGGGTAAAATCAATATTAATGAAAAAATTTCGCCGATTTTCAAGATAAACACGTCGCAAAAATAGCAAGAATACTCAAATTAGCGCAAGTCTAATATGTATCCAGCTATTAATTAGATGGGACAGGTGGCGGTTGTGGTATAGGAGCTGGCTCTGGAGATGGAGGAGTTGGAGGCGGCGCTGGAGGTTGTGGTGGTATTGGCGCTGGAGGCGGTGTTGGAGCTGGAGGCGGCACTGGAGGTTGTGGTGGTATTGGCGCTGGAGGCGGCGGTACTGGACGTGGATGGGGTGGAATTGGATGATCATGGTGATCATGCCTATCATGTTCACGTTTTTCCCACTCACGACGTTCACGTTCCCTTCGGTATTGAGCATTCTCATAAGCTTTAACAGATTCTTCCGCTGCTCTGGCTTGTGCTGCTTGCGCTTCTGCTGCTGCTCTGGCAGGAGCATTGGCAGCTTCTATTTCTCTTTGTTTATTATAACTATGAATGATTTCATTTTTTTGGCTTTTGTTTAAAGTTACCCACTGCGATTCTGGTATGCCAAAATAAGTTGGTTCCGGGGGCGGCGGTGGTGGTAAAACTGTACAGGCTGTGCCAAGCAAGCCAAATGCTAAAATTGAAAGCAGAAGAATTTGATTTTTTTTCATAGCAAATACCGTAACAAAAAAAATAATGAAATCTTATATAGGGGCTGTTGACATTTGAGTGATAACATATTGAATAATAAATGCAAACTCGTAAAATTGTAATTTTAAATTTGCAATTAATAAGACAATAAAACGATTTTGCAATGACCTGACTAATGCTCACTGATGTGCTATAGTCGAAGCTAAGAATAATAATACCCGAACATGGGGTTTATAACAAGCACAATCTTCGAAAGACGGTTGAAGGTATGTTATATCGTATGCGGGTTGGCTGTCCTTGGCGAGACTTGCCGTCAGTATTTGAATGCTGGAATTCTATTTACCAAAAGCTAAACTACTACGGATGTAAGCCCGTAGTAGTTTAGTAATTTAAAAATTATTTCAAGCATTTTTAATCAGTTACCCTGGAAACCTATTTGTGATTGGTATAATGATGAAAATCATTGCATAAATTAGAGCAAGCCTAAATGTATCTAGGGATAGAGAAAGAATTAAAACCAATTAAAGCTATCTTAATAAACCTTTAATTATTTTTTATAATTTTTATTGTACAATACCTGTACAATATTTACACTACAATTTATTTCCCGCGACTTGCTCTAGGGATTTTTATTTTAATGAGGCGCCCTATGTTCTCAAATCAATCATCATCATCTTCATCTTCATCAAGTTTGCCGCTAACTTCAGCCCCGCCACCAAGTTTACCGCCTTCTTTAACTTCTTTAAAAGAACGAGCAGACGCTAAAGTTGCCGAAATTACTAATAACCCTAACGAAATTTCGGCGTTATTTGATTATGTAATGAGTTTAAAAGTACGTGAGTCTATAGAAATATCAGATCAGGAAAATTTTTTGGATATAAAGGTGGGGAATTTTTTTTCTTCTACGGAACCATCATATTTTTGTTTTCATCATAAAAGCAAACCTAACGATAAAGGCATAATTCTTCTTGTCAATGACAAGACCCATGTTGCTGCCGATATACATGGTGACTCAATTTCTCAAGATGCAATTTTGGAGCAAAAGAATTTTTACACAGATGAGAGCTCAAAATTGGTCTGTATTGGTGATTACATTGATCGCGGCCGTAGTAGTTTAGAGGTTTTAGTTCGTGGACTATTTTTGCAAGACCAATGCAAAGAAAGATGCTTTCTTTTACGTGGCAACCATGAACAAGATATTTTACGCTTAGCACAAACCCTAAATAATGATTTTTGTAAGAAAATTGTAGACGGATTAAATGACGAGAATTTCAGGTTGTTTCAAGAGCAATTATTGGCGTTGTTGCCTGTAGCGGCACTATTTTTTCATCCTCAAGCCCCAAAGTTTATCGGTGTTGCTACACATAGCTCATTGGGGGGGTATTGTCTATATCCTAACCCATTAACAAACGCTTTTGATACGGTTTGGCTTGATTCATATGATAGATTAATGGGATGCTCGGTGCCGCTAGAGCTATTGGCAGATCAATTAAGAGCCAAAGGTATTGCTTATATGTTGCGCGGACATTCCAAAGAAGACTTAATTAAGGGACGTTGTTGCTTTAAAAAAGATGAGGTTTGTATTATCACCACTCATGCTACAGGAGGAGGCAGCGACACGAGCGCGTATTTAGGAGAGGGCGGAATTCCTAATCCATCCATTGTGCAAATATTTCCTGATAATAAACAGGGGGCACAGCAACCAATTAATCAAGAAATAGTACGGCGATTAAATGTAAAATATTCCATGCAGCGTAATTCCAAGTCGATAGAGCAAATTAAGCAGATTATGCGCGCTATGGGTGCGCTAACCTTTCCTTCCGATTTTGGTCAGTTTTTTAATAAAATTTATGATTTAGGCGCAGCTTTGCTTAGCATATACACTCCACCAAGTTCTTGTACTAAAGATTCTTGTTATACAATCGCTATTAATGCTTTACCACCTGATGAAAGGGCACTTTTTTTTAGCGAGTCCGTGTCTAACATTTTTCGTTATATAACTGACTGTATATTAACAGACAAAGATGATTTAACTGAGAATTTAAGAATAAGAATACAAAAAGGGATATGTTTGTGCAGTATAATAAAACAAAAGAACAACATTTTGCCTTATAAGTTTAATTGTCGACGTCATGAAGGAACTATTTGGAATGTAGTTATTCCCTATTTAATAACGATTCCACATTTAATAATAGCCCCAAATTTAGCTTTAGACGCGTTTATGCAATTGGGAATTCTTGACTTTGACCGCATTGATGATTCTCTTCTCCATAATTGTTTGTTGAATATTTCAGATAGATATAATTATCCAAAGCATATGGAGCTAGAAATAGCGTTCTGTGCTTTTACTCATGAAGCAAGGGAGCGTTGCAAGACACCAAATCATGTTGAATTAGCGAAGATTTTAGTAAGTGATCGGGTTTATTTGCCCATAACTAGTATTTTCCAACGTGATATTTCTCAAAGTAGTAGTTCTCAAAGTTATATTTCCCTGAAACTATACGACAAATATTTTTCGAAGTGGGATGTTACTAACATTCAAGAGGCCTTAGCAAGTTTACAAAATAGTACTAACCCGCTCATTAACGAGCTACGTTCTAATTTTCAGAAAACATTACTGAACAATTCAGCAGCAAAAGAATTAAGCGGGACAAGCTCTTCATTATCATCTACGTCACTTTCAGTAACATCTTCAGCTTTTTTTGGCACGGCAATGGTCGCTTCATCTTCTGTTTCTGCCGCTTCATCTTCTGTTTCTGCCGCTTCATCTTCTGTTTCTGCCGCTTTACCTACATCTCCAGTTTCCGTCGTCCCAACTTAATTAAATTGCATACTACGCCAATGATGAATATAACATATTGATTTATATAATAATTAACTTCACATATCTTTATGCTTTGTACAGGACATTTTTTTATTAAGCTTCCCTCGGAGTTTGGATTTTCTTCCCATCTCACCCTTAGATTATGTTACAACTTCGTTTTCCTATTGAAGGTTTATAATTTTTGCTAGGTTGTGGTTTTGAATCCAGTTTCTCAAAAGGTTTTTTTCTTAGATATGTACACATTTTTTTTAAGGCGTATAGTTAAGTTATAATTAAAATAAATCATATGATGAGATTTTATGGGCGGCATTTTTTCCCATTTGTGTAACGACAATAAAAATGATTATGTTTCGAAACTTCAGGTAAAATTGCGGAGTTTTACTCATGTAGAATGGTTTACTTTGCAACAGGCAAACCAAGAAGAAGCTAGGATTTTAGCAAAAAGGAGTCGCAAAGCACTATCAATAATAACAGCTGAGCATAAACATATATTTTTTGACAGTTTAGAATTAACTCGACGTGTAAATTCAGATCTAAGCCAGTGCAAAAAATGTACAAATGTAACAATTATAAATCATAAAGATCCAACAGCCCCGGCAATATTAATTCGTCAAAATCGCTCTAGTGAGGATGCTGCAGGTATGCAATTATATATTATTGACACAACACAACTGGATTTTAAAGAAAAAATTACTATCGCTTTAGTTGATGCAATTTATTTGGTTAACAAAAAAACTAAACAATTTATTGAGGAAGTGGGTGCTGTATTAACAGGGGTTGTCGCATATTGCGATGAAGAAAGGCAGCAACATATTCTGGGATTTAATGTAGGCGATGGCGATGTTTATGCTCTTAATCTCAATGCGTCAGAACACTTTGTCGCACAACGCCTAAATAGGCGCCACAATTGTGACAATATGTCATTTATTGATATGCAACGGATAAAACAAAAAGAAGGTAACATTATAAATGGTCGTTTTATGGGGGCTTTAGCAATGACGCGAAGCATTGGCGACAGAGCGTTGTTGCCATATGGTTTCTCCAATATTTCTGAAATATGTGAAATTACTGTCGGAAATAGGCGGCGAACCCGTTTGGTTATATGTTCCGATGGTGTGGGCACTGATGCGCAAATTAGTGGTGCTTTGCTAGCCAGTATAGCGGACTTATCCCCATCTAATGCAGAACTTGCAGAGGTGTTACTCCGTTATGCATTTTTAGCGGCTGGTACTGAACCAATTGATGACAAATCCATTGTAGTGGTAGATGCACCAAGTCAGCCTGGACAATTGCAATTTGCTTTTATGGCTGATGGACACGGTGGGTCCAGCATATCTATGCTTTTGCGTGATCGTTTGGTTGGCTGTTTTACCGAACAATTATTGATTGCTGGTTTGCTGGAAAGTTTTCAAATTGACGCTATAGGTTCATCAGCCAACATGTTCAGGTCATCTTCATCTCCAGCTATGATAAAAAATGAGAATGATGCATCCAGTTTGACAGCCTCGCCAAGTAGTGCTGGTATGTTTAGTCACCAAAATTCAGCGCCAACCATCATGCAAAGTTCACCAAGCCCAGCCTTGGCGGGTGCAGTAATACCTTCATCGCCATCATTTGCGGAAACAGCGGAAGCTGTTTTGCCTGGAATGACTATGATTTTATAGTCCTGCGCGCAATAGGGTTGAATGTGACATAAAAAAATCTTGCGTTGTAGTTAACTAGTTAAACAAAGCTGGCAACTCCTGATTGTTAAATTATTGCATTAAAAACTTTTTCGCATCCAGTGCCGCTCTACAGCCAGTACCTGCAGAAGTGATTGCTTGTTTATAAATCTGATCTGCTACATCGCCAGCGGCAAATACACCTTCAATGTTAGTTGCGGTAGAGAAGAGATTTTTATTATTTTGGCTTAGAAGTTGAATATAGCCGTTTTCCAGAGCTAATTGATCTTGGAAAATGTCTGTGTTTGGTTTATGTCCAATAGCGATAAAAACTCCTTTTATATCAATGTTTTTATTGTCGCCGGTTTGTGAGTTTTGCAAACTTAAACCAGTAACACCACTCTCATTACCAAGCACTTCCTTAACTGTGGTATTCCATTCAAAAGTGATTTTCTTTTTTTTGGTTTTAGCCAGTAATTGATCGACAAGAATTGGTTCGGCACGAAATTGATCACGACGATGAATAATGACAACTTCAGAAGCAATTTCAGCAAGATACAAAGCCTCATAAATAGCGGTATTGCCTCCGCCAACCACGGCAACTTTTTGGTTACGATAAAAATAACCATCACAAGTAGCGCAAGCCGAAACTCCGCGCCCTATAAACTTTTGTTCTGATGGTGAACCCAAATAACGTGCTGAAGCTCCTGTAGCAATAATTAGCGCATCGCAGCTATACATTTCACTTTCACCTTGCAGGTAAAAAGGACGTTTTTGCAAATCGGCACTCACAATTTGATCGTAAATAACCTGAGTTTGAAAACGTTGCACGTGTTGCAGCATTTTTTCCATCAATTCTATACCACCAATGCCACTTACTTCACCGGGCCAATTATCAACCATGGTTGTTGTTATTAATTGCCCGCCAGGAGCTGAACCTGCAATTAAAATAGGATTTAAGTTTGCTCTTGCCGCATAAAGCGCGGCGGTGCAACCAGCAGGACCTGAGCCGAGGATGATAAGAGATGAGTGATTTGTTTTTTGCATAGATTACGCCTCACACTAAAAATCATAAATTTGGATAGTATTATTCCGCCCACCCAAACTAAACCATTTAATTCAACAAGGCAATACCGTAAATATACGATATTGCGTAGTTAGGTTAGATGCGGTATTTTGGGGGTTAGTGGGCGGGAAAGTTTCATGTTTTTGCTGTTATCTAATTTTATGTAAATTATATTGCTATATAAATCAAAGAATTACTTTCTTAAATCGTGATTTTTTATAAATCCAGGATAAATTTCTCTACCGCATACCAATAACTTTTTTTTGCTATAGCCATAACATCGTTGTGTCCTGCTCCTTCTACCCACAGAAAGCTTTTTTTACCCTCATAAGTTTTATATAGCTTTTCTGCATGCCAAAAATCAACGATTTCATCGTGCGTACCGTGTATGAAAAGTATAGGGCAAGTGATTTGTTTTATTTTTTTTATATTGTTATATTTAGGAAATGGTATGAGAGGAATTTTAGTTAAAACGCGGAAAGCATCCACAAATGCGCTTTGGACAATTAACCCTGCTAAGGGACGATGGGTGGCAAGTTCAATATTTACGGCAGCACCAATAGAATGTCCGTAGGCAATGATTTTTTCTGGCGGAACATGTAAATTCTGCACAAGGTAGTTATAGGCTGCTTCGACATCAGCATAAACATGCTCTTCAGTAGGTTTGCCGCTACTTGTGCCATAACCATGGTAGTCATAAGCAAAAACGGAAAAACCATGATCGTGCCAAACTTGTAAAAATGGTATGCTATAATTTAAGTCTTCGCCATTGCCATGGCTAAAAAGTATTGTATATTTGGCATTTTTATTGGCTAAATACAGGGCGGAAATTGTTGTATCATCTTTTGTTTTGAGTTTAATGATTAGGGCTGTATCTTGGTAACTGGAAATGGCTGGCGCGTAAATAACGCGATCTGCAAAAAAATGTGCTTGTATAATGAATAGGAAATAGGCTATCGTCAGATAGATAATCGTGTATTTGTTCATAAACCTAAAAATCAATATTTGAAATTTTCTACTATATGCTATGTTTAAAAGATTAACAGAAGGTTTACAACGCACCAAGGCAAATTTTACCACAAAATTGGCAAATTTACTTCTTGGTAAGAAGGAAATTGATGCTGAGTTATTAGCAGAGTTAGAAACACAGCTACTTTTGGCTGATGTTGGGGTAACAGTAACGCAGGAAATAGTATCTAATTTAAAAAAACGTGCTGAACAACGCGAATTTGTTACTGCCGAAGAGGTTGTTCCCGCACTTAAAGAGTATTTATTGTCATTATTGCAAGCTTGTAGTAAACCGCTTTTTGTGACAAAAACAGAAATTCCGTATGTGATTTTGGTTGTGGGAGTCAATGGCTCGGGAAAAACTACGACTATCGGTAAGTTGGTTAAACAGTTGCAAAAAAATGGCAAAAAAGTCATGTTGGCGGCCGGAGATACTTTTCGAGCAGCTGCCATTGAGCAATTGCAAATTTGGGGGGAGCGCAATAACGTACCAGTAATTGCGCAACAAGCAGGCGCAGATAGTGCAGCGGTTGCTTATGATGCTTTTAGTGCTGCAAAAGCTCGTGGCTCGGATGTTTTGATTGTTGATACAGCGGGGCGCTTGCATACACAAAGCAATTTAATGAATGAACTTAAAAAAGTCGTCAAAGTACTAAAGAAAATAGATGCAAATGTGCCGCATGAAGTTTTATTGGTTTTAGACGCTGGAATTGGGCAAAATGCACTTAACCAGGCGCGTGAATTTCAAGAGGCAGTGGGTGTGACTGGTTTAGTGCTAACAAAACTTGATGGAACGGCAAAGGGCGGTATAATTTTCGCAATTGCCAAGGCTTTGCAATTACCGATTAGATTTATTGGTGTAGGCGAAAAAATCGACGATTTACAGCCATTTAATGCCAGGGAATTTGTTGATGCGTTGTTTAAGGATGAATGGACGAATTAAGAAATGTATGAGTCACTTTGTGACAATTGTTTTTAATATTAACGTTTAAATGCAAGTACTCAAAAAGTGAGGATAAGATCGGGTGAAATTTCAAACCCCTGTATTGATAAACCTGAAAATTCCTGTATTCTAATTCGGGTGGCAGGGTGGGGAAGGCTCAGTGTGTCCCGCCGTCCCACCCTAAAAAATACAGCAATTTTTCCATTCTAACAATACCGTATTTTTTAATTACCCATAGTTTTTAAAAGTCACACTTAAACTAAATAACATATTGATTTATATGATAATGGTATTTGTATATCTTAATAAAAATATCGCGCAAGCGATTCATTTATTCCTTAATTCTTTCATTCTATATTTCATGTATGAATTCGTCCAATAACAACATCATTGAATTTCGCAATGTTAGTAAACGCTACGTTGCTTACGAAGATGCTTTGAAAAATGTTAATTTCGATTTAAAGCTTGGTGAAATGGCTTTTTTGACTGGTCCATCGGGTGCCGGCAAAAGTACTTTATTGAAGTTGATTGCCGCTATGGAAGAGTCAACTTTAGGTGATATTATTGTTGCTGGACAAAATATTAGTCATTTGTCACGAAGCGGTGTAGCGTCATTGCGTCGTGCGCTTGGTATGGTTTTTCAGGATGCGCAATTGCTTGAAAATTACACAGTTTATGAAAATGTCGCTTTACCTTTAACTTTGTTGGGTTTTCGGGAAAAAGACATTTCATCACGTGTACAGCCAGCTTTGGAACTAGTTGGATTGGGCGATAAGGCAAGGCGCTATGCAACCGCGCTATCAATTGGTGAGCAGCAACGTGTCGGCATTGCGCGTGCGATTGCCCATAAACCACCTTTGCTTTTGGCTGATGAACCTACCGGCAATTTGGATCCTGCATTGGCGGCGGAAATTATGCAACTGTTTATCGAACTTAATAAAACAGGTATGTCGATTTTAATTGCTACCCATGACTTAAGTTTGATTGCATCTTTACATTACCGGATTTTGAGTTTGAAAGAAGGAAGTTTTGCTAGTTAATTATGGTTCTGTAGCCGCAAGTTTTTGGCTTGTGTTTGTGGGGTAATTTTGACATAGATTTTGGTTTGTCTTTTGAATTTTGATTTATTTCTTTGTATTGATCTTGCGGGCTAAAGTATTAATATGCGCAAGCTAAAGCTTGCGGCTACGGAATTACGTGCGGCTACGGGCTTGCGGCTACGTTATTTATCAGTGATTTTTGAGAGGTTATAGCGTTATGAGCAAAATTTGGCGCAAATATCGTTTGGCGGAATTAGCATCTATAATGAAGCGCGAACATAAAAATAACCGCCTGGTTTCTTATCTTATTAATCATTTCAATGCGGCAATTGTAAGTTTGGATCGCATAATTTGCACGCCAATTTCCAGTTTATTGACTATTGTAGTGATTGCTATTGCTTTGGCATTGCCTTTTGGTTTAGCAGTTTTGTTGCAAAATGCGAAAGTTTTGACACAAAACTGGGATAAAGGGACGCAGATTTCCTTGTATTTAAAAATGAACCTTGCCGAAACGGAAAAACAAACTTTATTGCAGCAATTGCGTTCCGACAGCAATATCGCGAACGTGCAATATATTTCGCCGGAAGAAGGTTTGGAAACTTTGCAAAAAAGCGTTGATGTGCAGGGTGTGTTAAAACAACTGCAGGAAAATCCATTGCCGGGAGTGGTAGTTATAACACCAAAAGTTACCGAACCGCGTGCCGTTGATAGTTTGTTTAATATTATGCAACAACTGTCAGCGGTAGATTCGGTGCGCTTAGACCGCACCTGGTTTGAACGCTTGTATTATCTTGTTGAATTTGTCAGGCACGGTTTTTTAGCGCTTTTGTTTTTATTTGGTCTGGGAGTTGTTTTTATTGTGGGCAATACGATACGGCTAGCATTGCAAAGCAGCAGTAAAGAAATTAAAGTTTTTAAATTGATTGGTGCTAATGATGCTTATGTGCGGCGCCCATTTTTATATACTGGTTTATATTATGGTGTAGCTGGTGCTGGCTTGGCGTGGGTTATTGTATTTGCGGCTATGCTTTGGATAAGTGTGCCGGTGCATGATTTGGCGGCATCCTATGGCGGTGATTTTATTTTACAACGTCTGGACATAAATGGAGTTTTAACGTTATTTGGAGTGGGTGCTGTTTTAGGCTGGATTGGCGCAAGATTAGCAGTTATGAAACATGTGAGGAAAAATTAAAATGCTCGATATAAATACTTATTTAAATCAAATCAATGCACTTGAGGGTCGTCTTGACACCCTCCGGGGGTATCTTTGACGTAGCCAATAAGGAAACGCGTCTACAGGAAATTTTATGTGAATTAGAGGATCCAGAAGTTTGGAAAGACCAGGAACGCTCACAAAAATTAGGCAGGGAACGCGCACTACTGCAAGCAATTATAGAAGATTTTACGAAATTAGCTAAAGAGTTAATTGACGCTAAAGAAATGCTGGAGTTGGTTGTTCTCGATAATGATGAGAAAACTTTAAACGCCGTTATTGAAGATATTAACAAGTTGGAAAAAAAAATTTTCACCATGGAATTTAGCCGTAAATTTTCAGGTGCAATGGATAAAAATAATGCTTATATGGATATTCAATCTGGATCAGGTGGTACGGAAGCGCAAGATTGGGCGGAAATGATTTTGCGTATGTATTTGATGTTTGGTGACCGCCATGGTTTTAAAACCGAAATTTTAGAAACTTCGCCTGGGGAAGTTGCCGGTATTAAAAGCGCCACAGTAAAATTTAGCGGTGACTATGCATATGGCTGGTTGCGTACCGAAACAGGCGTGCATCGACTAGTCCGTAAATCACCATTTGATTCCAATAACAAACGCCACACCTCTTTTGCTTCCGTTTTTATTGTACCTGAAATTGATGATGATGTTGCTATAGAAATTAATCCCGCTGATTTGCGTATTGATACTTATCGGGCGCAGGGAGCAGGGGGGCAACATATCAATACCACCGATTCCGCTGTGCGTATTACACACGTTCCAACCAATACTGTTGTGCAATGCCAAAGTGAACGCTCGCAACATAAAAACCGCGCTCATGCTTTAAAACAATTGCGCGCTAAGTTGTATGAATTGGAAATGCGCAAAAAATCCGCCGAAAAAGATGCGTTGGAAGCAACGAAAAAGGATATTACTTGGGGAAATCAAATTCGCTCTTATGTGCTTGATGATTCGCGCATCAAAGATTTACGCACCGGTGTCGAAACTCGCAATCCCCAACCTGTCCTTGATGGTAATTTGGATATGTTTATTGAGGCTAGTTTAGTGGGTAATTGAACATTCCTATAGAATAACGCATCTGCAATCACAGGTAGGTTGTTTTGTTTTTTTATAAAATTGTGTTGCTGCTCCTTTCAAGCGCTCGGTTTTCTCTAGCAAATGATCAATCTTATCCCCTCTTGCAAGAATTTTTTCTATGTTTTCAAGTGTTTGTTCTTTTGCTTCTTCAAGCTTTTGTTGTACTTTTGTCAATGGATCATCCTCTAAGTTTTCTCTTTCGAGTGCAGACATCCGTTCCTGAAAACTCGCATCGTTAATTTTCCTATCTTCCAGATCTAAAGTAAGTTTTTCTAATTTTTCTTTACGTCTATGTAGTTTCTCTCGTGCTTCATTTGATAGTTGGGTTTTCCCTATTAATTGAATTATTTTACGTCGACAAGAACTTAATCGATATTCTGGAGTTGAATTTAGCAATAAAGGCGTTCTCTCAGTGCCCTCATAATTCACACTTCCAAAAGTGCTGGGATTATGGTTAACAGCTGCATTAAGTTTTGAGACTGGAGGTTGGATGGATGGATGGATGGATGTGGTTGTTGTAGATGGCAAGATAAATATTGAAGACGAAGTCACTATGGTTGATGTTGATGAACCGCATGATTTTGAAGCGGCAGGTTTTGCAGATGGTTTTGGCATATTTTATATCCTCATTTTTAAGTTCTTGCTTTTTTAATGATTCTTTAATATTGGAGCGATTTTATTGTGCCTCAATAATAACCCAAGTATAAAGCAAAGTAAAAAAAATGAATTACAAAATTATTCAAGCGGACTCATGCGGTTTATTTAAACGTGAAATTAAGTGTACTTGACTTCAACGCTCATTTCACCCAACATTTTCCTTAATTCCTCTAAGAGTTGGTCTTTAGGTTGTACGCGCCAATTGTCTCCCAAAATCACTCTAGTGCGTGCTTGTTCGTTTTTGTATTCAATACAAATAGGACAATTACCATTAGTATAAGTTTCTAAAAGATTGGTTAATTCTTTAAGTGTTGTTTCGAAGTTTTTCTTGGAATTTTCTGAGCTTTCTGGGGTAGGTTGTTGATTTATATGGTGATTTTGTTTACATATCTCATTGGTTATATTTTCTGGTAAATTATCTTTATCAATTTTTAATAACAAAAACTTTGCAAGTTTTGTTCTGGCATTTTCTAGCGTCATCAGGTCACGTGCGCGAAGACGTGGGTTCCCAGAAAAATTATCAATATCAACTTCGCCTTCGATAATAATTAATTGATCGGTAAGTAAAAGCTCGCGTTTTTCATTATATAAATCAGAAAAAACTACTACTTCACTGTTAGTTAGCGCATCTTCCAGCGCGATAACCGCCATTTGTTTGCCTGTCTTAGTTATGATCGGGCGGACTTTGTTAATTATGCCTGCAGTGACAATGGTTTTGCCTGGTGAGCGTTGGTTATGGTTAAAACCCGTAGCTACGGGAGTTGTGGTTGTAATATTATCTGCCAGTTCACTTAATGGTTTTGTAAATTGATTTAATTCCAGAAGATAGCGTTCAATAGGATGGCCGCTTAAATAAAAACCTAAAGTTTCTTTTTCACCATCGAGATATTGTTTATCATTCCAAGCTTCAGCAGCAAGATAAAGCGATGAATTTTGACAGTTTTCTTTCTCATCGGAATCGTCGTCATTAAAGAAAATACTTAATTGTTTTTGGCGTTCATTTTTGGCATTTTGTTCAGATATTTGCAAGCCTTTGTTTATTGATGCAAAAATTTGTGCGCGATTTGGACCTATGCTGTCTAAAGCACCACCCTTTGTAAATGCTTCTAGTAATTTACGATTTAGTTTTTGCTTATCGTTGCGTTTACAAAGATCAAAAAGATTTTGATAAGTGCCTTTTTGCCGATTAGTAACAATATTTTCAATCGCTGCTTCACCGGCGCCTTTAATAGCACCTAAACCATAAACTATTTCACTTTTATCGTTGACTGTGAATTGATAATAGCTGTAATTAACATCGGGCGGTAAAATCCCCAAACCCATAGCTTTACATTCGAGGATTAATTTAACGACTTTGTCGGTATTATCCATATCAGCCGACAGTACCGCTGCCATAAATTCGGCAGGATAGTGTGCTTTTAGCCAGGCGGTTTGATAAGCGATTAATGCATAAGCAACAGAATGCGATTTATTAAAACCATAACCGGCGAACTTTTCCATTAAATCAAAAATTGTATTTGCCACATGTTTGTCGACATGGTTTTTAGCGGCACCATCCAGAAAAATCGCTCGTTGTTTTGCCATTTCTTCGGGTTTTTTCTTACCCATGGCTTTGCGTAAAATATCGGCGCTTCCTAAACTATAACCTGATAAAATTTGGGCAATTTGCATTACTTGTTCTTGATATAAAATTACGCCATAAGTTGGGCGCAAGATTTTCTCCAGTGATGGATGAGGATAAATAATAGCAGCGCGCCCGTGTTTACGTTCTACATAATCATCCACCATGCCTGATTGCAATGGACCTGGGCGATACAGGGCAATTAAAGCAACGATATCTTCAAAGCAATCTGGCTTAGTGCGTTTAGTCAGTTCTTGCATACCGCGCGATTCGATTTGGAATACAGCAGTAGTTTTTCCCGTTTGCAAAAGGTCATAGGTTGGTTTGTCGTCTAAAGGTAAAAGATCAATGTTTAGCGGTTGTTCGCCATTTTTTTGTCGGTTTTGATTAATAGTTTTAACGGCATGAGCAATGATGGTTAAAGTACGCAAACCTAAAAAGTCAAACTTCACTAGTCCAATCGCTTCGACATCATCTTTATCGTATTGAGTGATAGTATGATCTGGAGTTTCTGGTTCACAATAAAGCGGGGTAAAGTCAGTTAAAAAGGTTGGCGCAATAACTATTCCTCCAGCATGTTTGCCAACATTACGTACTAAACCTTCCATTTTTAAAGCTAAATCGATAAGAGTTGTTACTTCATCTTCTTCCTGATAGCGTTTTTTAAGTAACTCCTCTTGTTGTAAGGCATCACTCAATGTAATACCTAAAGTAAAGGGAATAAGCTTGGCAATTTTATCAACAAAACCATAAGGGTAACCAAGTACACGACCAACATCGCGTACAACAGCTTTTGCCGCCATTGTGCCGTGGGTTGCGATTTGAGCAACACGATCATGACCGTAACGCTGCATAACATAATCGATAACGCGATCGCGTCCGTCCATGCAGAAATCAATATCGAAGTCAGGTAAAGAAACGCGTTCAGGGTTGAGAAAACGCTCAAAAAGCAATTCGTGTTGTAAGGGATCGACGTTGGTAATGTTTAGTGAGTAGGCTACCAATGATCCAGCACCAGAACCACGTCCTGGTCCAACTGGAACATCATTGTTTTGTGCCCAATTGATAAAGTCAGCGACAATAAGAAAATAACTGGCAAAACCCATTTGTTTGATGGTTTTTATTTCATGTTGCAAACGAGCTTGGTAAATGTCTTCGGTTTGACGGGGTTTGTTTAGATTTTCAGGAGCGAAAATTACCGCTAAGCGTTTGGTTAAACCAATTTTGGATTGTTGCTCGAAGTAGTCTTCAACAGTTAAGCTTTGATCAGGAACCGGGAAAATTGGTAAAAAACTTTCTCCAAGTGCAATAGTTGCATTGCAGCGTTTAGAAATTTCTATGCTATTTAAAATCGCTTCAGGAATATCCTGAAAAAGTTCCTGCATTTCTTGCGATGAACGCAAATATTGTTCTTCACTGTAAAGCCGTGGACGGTTAGCGTCGTCGACAACATAACCATCATGTACACAAACTCTTGCTTCATGTGCTTCAAAATCATCGCGGTCAATAAAACGGACGTCGTTAGTGGCTACGACTGGGGTATTGGTTTTTTCAGCCAATTCTAGAGCGGCTTGTAAATAATTTTCTTCATTGGGGCGACCAGTACGTTGTATTTCCAAATAAAAACGTTCTGGAAAAAGATCAAGCCAAAAGCTAAGTAACTTTTCTGCGCTGTTACTTTGTGCGTTCAGTAGGGCGTGTCCAATATCACCACTGCGCCCGCCCGAAAGAGCGATTAAACCATGGACAGTTTCAGTGGTTAGCCAATTTTTTTCCAGATTTGGTTTGCCATGTTTTTGACCTGATAAATATGTTTTGGTCAATAAAAGCATGAGGTTTTTATAACCTGTATTACTTTGTGCAAGTAAAGTTAAGCAAAAAGGTTTTTCAGGTTCTTTTTCGTTATGAATAAAAACATCGGCACCAAGAATTGGTTTTATGCCGAGTTTAAGCGCAGCTTTGTAAAACTTAACCAAACCAAAAAAGTTATTTTGATCAGTGATAGCAATTGCTGACACGCCCATTGTGACACAGCGTTGCAACAGGCGGTCAATTCTTACTAAACCGTCGCTGATCGAATATTCGGTATGGAGGTGTAAGTGAACAAAGGTGGACATGGTTGGAAAATTTTAAATTATGAATTTTAAATGTAGCCGCAGGGCTTTAGCCTGCGATATATACTGTATGTTGCGCAGACTAAAGTCTGCGGCTACAGTCTGCGGCTTACAGTTTCATGTAAATAAAATTGCTATATAAATCAATATGTTATATATTCGAAACGTTTTTTTACGTCGAGGATAGTTTATCTTCCAATAAATCTTTCTCCAAGTCAGTCATTTTTTGTTTGCGACGACCCTTTACTGACCAAAGTAAGGAAAGCAGCCCTACAGAGATCAAGGAACAGATAATCATTGTAATGAAAAATCCTTGCCAACCGGCATGATGAATTATATATCCAACTGGATAGCCCGTTAAAGCGGCTCCAAAATAGCTGAAGAAGCCAATAAAACCGGTAGAAGTACCAGCTGCTTCGCGGTGCGACAGTTCGACTGCGGCGATAGCAATGAGCATTTGTGGTCCAAAGATAAAGAAACCAATGGCGAACAGGCAGGTGGCATGAGCACTGAAACCGCCATGAGCTGTGAACCAAAATGCTGCAACGCTTACTAAAATACCAACACAAAAAATCACATTCACGGGACCGCGTCGCCCGTCGAAAATTTTATCTGATGCCCAACCGCTAACTAAGCTGCCAAAAAAACCGCCCAATTCAAAGAATGATACAACGCTGTCACTTGAAAGCAATGAATTGCCCTGTTCGGACAAGAAGAGCGCCCCCCAGTCATTTACAGCTGTTCTAACTATATATACCAATGTAAAAGCAGCCGTCAAAATCCAAATATATTTATTTTTTAACAAGTATTTATTAATGATTTCCCACATTGAAGCATCGTCTTCGACAACTTTCGTTTCATCAGGGTAGTCGTTTTTATATTCCTCAATTGGTGGCAGACCTTCGGATTCAGGAACGTCTCGCATGCGGTTAATTAACCATATTCCAACTCCAATAGCGATTACGCCAGGGATAAACATAGCTGAACGCCACCCCATATATGTTGCACATAAACCAGCAATGATCGGGATTAACCCACCACCAACGTTATGTGAAGTGTTCCAAATTGCCCACCATCTGCCTCTTTCTTTTTGTGAGTACCATCTGGTTATCAGGCGCCCACATGGTGGCCAGCCCCAACCCTGAAAAAACCCGTTTAAAATCCAAAAAAAGATTAACATGGTTATAGAAGAGGAAAATCCGAAACAAATATTGGTGACTCCACTTGCTATTAGACCAATTGCCATAAAGTAGCGTGGATTGGATTTGTCTGACCAAATTCCACAGAGAAATTTACTTAAACCATAGACAATATAAAAAGCACTGCCCATAAGACCTAATTGCTCTTTAGAAAAGTGCATTTCACTAACAAGGGAGGGCATGATGAAGGCGAGATTTTTGCGTGTAAAATAAAAGACAACATAGCCCATGTACATACTGTACATGATGCGCAGGCGCCAATACTTGTATTCTTTATCTATTTCCTGTTGGCTTTTATTGCATGGCACATAAGGGGCTCTTTTCATAAAATCTAGACATTTAAGCATAGTTTTGCTCCGTATATTGCAATTAGAGGTTTAGGTATATCTTCTTTTTTAGACTAAAATAATAATGAATGAAAGTGAAAACTACTTTATCGATTTTTGAGTGATTTTGAAAGTGAAACGCAAAAAATAAATCATACTCATTTTCCCAAAAAAAAATCCGACAGTTTTTATGTCTTAGTTAATTCAGATTTCCGCGGAATTAACAGCTAAATTAAGTTGTCTAAGAGTCTTTTGGTATATGTCAAGGGAGATCGGTTTAATCAAATAAAAATCAACCCCGACTGCGGAAGCGCGTTTTTTAAAACTTTCATCGTTGTAAGCGCTAACAGCTATTATGGGAACACGACTACGTTTTTGTTCTTTTTCGATGCGGCGAAAATGCTCGGTAATGGTAAAACCATCCATGTCTATCAAGGCGATGTCCATAAAAACCAGATCAAAGACTTTGTTTTCAAACAATCTAACTGCGTCCTTACCGTACTCCGCTATATCAACTTCGCAATTTAAAGTTCTCAGCAAAGTTGTTGCTGCTGTTTGGCTTATTTCATCATCTTCAACGAGTAAAATTTTTATGGTTTGTATATCGTTTTTTGGGGGTGTTATATTTTGTTGTTTGTTATGCGGCATAAGTTTTCTTTTTTAGTTTTAGTTGCCAATGTTTTGAAAGATCAAGCAACCATAAAATATACAGTTTTTTCATAAGTGACAATAGAGCGAACGCTATAATGTTCTTATTAAATTAATGAAAAATGAATGTGTTAGAAATAAAAATACCAATAGTGAATTGCAGTATGCTAATATGAAAAGTTAAAATTTGCCAGATTTACATTTATATATTTAAAAGAGGTGTTATGAGTTGTATTTTTTGCAAAATAGCTAACGGCGAAATATCCGCTAAAATAATTTACCAGGATGAGCGTGTTGTTGCTTTCAATGATTTAAGTCCGCAAGCGCCCCAGCATTATTTAATTATTCCACGTAAACATTTGGCTACGTTGAATGATTTAACCAATGAAGACGTAGAGCTTGCTGGTCATATGTTGTGTGTGGCAAAACAAATCGCTATTGATCTTGGTATTGCTGAAACTGGCTACCGAACGGTGATTAATTGCAATTCTGATGGCGGGCAAGCTGTTTATCATCTGCATTTACATCTTTTGGGAGGCAGACAAATGGAATGGCCGCCGGGGTGATAGGAGGAATGAATGAATGAATTTTTTAGGATTTTATTTGTGGATGTTGTAATATTTTTGCTAGGTTGTAGACGCAGTTAAATTAGTCATATCTTAAGTTTCCTCAAATAGGGACAATAAGGTATAATGGATTTTATCTTTAAAAAAGAAAAACAACTATAACGTTATGTATGATATTAAGTTATAGAAGATATGTGAATGGAATTGCCTTTGAAATCAATGAGTTGTTTTTGTATTTTTGAAATTTGCAAATTTCATTTTTTTGAAGTTTTGGTGTTTTAATTTTGGTTATTAATCTAGAGGTACGTTTTTTTGATCCCGTTAATATTGCTTTAAGCTTCATGGGGTACAATGCGTATGGCTGAAATATGCTTTTAAAATTAGACACCAAAAAAACAAACGGTGAAGGGTTTGTAAAGCTGGTCAGTTTTTAGGGTAGATCAATTGCATTTTTAATTGTAATTGATTTTGTTTAATACTAGGACAGGTTTGCTGGGTTTTCAGTGAGGCTGTTAGGATTTATTAAAGGAGAGCAATATGCTTATTTTAACTAGAAAAATTGGTGAATCAATTATCATTGGTGATGATGTCGTCATTAATGTGTTGGGTGTCAGAGGTCTGCAAGTGCGTCTCGGTATTGAAGCACCACGCGATGTTTCCGTTCATCGCGAAGAAGTTTACCAACGTATTTTAAGAGAAAGAGAAATGGGTGTGGATGGAGCCGAAGGTGAAGAAATACCTAATTGTGATGAGGGAGATCAAGAAATAGTTGAAATTGTAATTGAAGAAGACAATAAAGAATAAGGATTATTCATCATCGTAATTTAGATGCAGATTGTAGCCGTAGACTTTAACTTGCGGCTACGAAACCTGCGTTTTTGCTTGTAAAGGAGAGTTAACTTATGGCGGTTCTTTCTGGCGATATTGGCGGTACTAGTACACGTATACAACTTGTCGAATTTAATCAAGACAACAACATCTTAACTGTTTTGCAGAACAAACGTTATAGCAATAGCAATTATGTTAGTTTTTTGCAAATCATTGATACCTTTTTTAGCGATACTAAAGTTGAGAAAAAACAGATCAAAAGCGCTTGTTTTGCTGTGGCTGGTCCGATTATTGCTGGTGTAGTCAAATTTACCAATTTGCCATGGTTTATTCGTTTAGATGAAATTAAAGCAAAACTTGATAATAACCGGGTTGCATTGATTAATGACTTTGAGGGTATCGGATACGGTCTTGAAACTTTAGAAGATCATGATCTATGTACTTTGCAGGTCGGTAAACCTAAAAAAAACGGCATTAAAGCCTATCTTGGAGCTGGTACGGGGCTTGGGGTTGGTTTTATGACAATGGGTTGTGATGGTAATTATGTTGTTTGTCCAACTGAAGGAGGACACGTAGACTTTGCGCCGATTGATGATTTACAAATTGAATTATTACGTTATTTAAGGAGAAAAGCACATCGAGTGTCTTACGAACGTGTGCTTTCCGGGCTCGGTTTGGTCAATATTTATCATTTTGTTCGTGATAACAAGATTTTTGGTGAAGAAGAAAATCCTGAGCTACGTTTTTTAATTGAAACTGATAAAACTGTAGATATTGCAGCAACGGTTGCTAAATTTGCCATTCAACATAAAGATATTCTGTCAATTCGTGCTTTAGATATTTTCATCAGTGTTTATGGAGCTGCAACTGGTAATTTGGCTTTAACAGCTTTACCTTATGGTGGTTTATTTATAGTTGGTGGCATTGCGCCAAAATTATTGCCGCAAATCCAAAAAGGGAAATTTATGGAAACCTATGCAGATAAAGGACGCATGTCGAATTTAATTCAAGATATACCATTACATGTCGTCACAAATACAGACGTTGGTCTACAAGGTGCAGCGTTTTATGCGCACAAATTAATTTGTGGTTAAAGTTATAGCGTAATAACATTTCACAAATCAACACCAGAGTAAGAACCATTGATTGATTTATTGCATACTGGGAAATCAGGTACGATATTGCCATAAATTAGTTCTTCCAGAGCAAGCCAGGAAAACCAGCTTGGATCACGTGGAAAGAAGCGTTCTACCAAGCCATTGTCAGTAAAGCTTACATAAACCAGAATCTCTCCTCGCCAACCTTCAATTAATCCAATGCCTTCGGCAGATTTTTTTGGTGTTTGCCATTTTGTTTCTATTGTTCCTTCAGGCATTTTTAATAGCAAAGAGTTAAGAATTTTCAAAGAAGATAAAATTTCCTGAGCTCGAATTCTCAATCTTGCCAAAACATCACCGTGGTTATAAACGGGTACTTTTATTTGTAGTTGATCATAGGGTGGGTAGGGTGCATCATGACGTAAATCAAATTTACAGCTACTCGCACGACCAACATATCCTAAAACCCCTAAAGTATGAGCCATTTCTAAAGATAATTTTCCGGTAGTTTTGAGTCGATCATGTAGGGATGAATTTTCCTCAAGAATTGGAAAAATTTCTTTTAGTTCTTCCGTTAGGATGTTTATTTCTTGGTGCAGGTTTTTTTTCTGCTGTTTATCGAGATCAACTTTAACTCCTCTCGAAGTGATGCAATCCATTAATAAACGATGACCAAAGAGCAGAGCATTTTGACGCAACCATAGTTCTTTTAAACGCATTAATTGAGAATAAGCAAAACTAAAACCGACATCATTGCAAATAGCGGCAAAATCTCCTAAATGATTAGCAATGCGCTCTCGTTCGGCCAAAATCCCTCTTAAAAATGCTGCTCTTTTTGGGATTTCTATAGAGTAAGATTCTTCAAAGGCGCGGGCTGTTGCCCATGCGTAAGCAACAGTGCTGTCACCGGACACTCGGCTGGCCAGTTTAATTAATTCGTCAATATCACGTCCCACAGCAAGTTTTTCAATGCCTTTATGAACATAACCCAAGCGTTCTTCTAAAAGCAATACATCTTCACCATTAGCATGAAAACGCAAATGTCCTGGTTCAATAATGCCTGCATGGATTGGTCCAACAGGTATCTCATACACTCCTTCGCCATGGACTTTTTGGAATGGATATTCGCAGTCAGGAGGGGTTAATTGTGGATTTTCAGGATTTAGCGGAAAATTTTCCCGTAAAGGAAATTCATTTTCTTTCCAAGCTTTATGGCGTGTCCAGCGGCGCAAATCAGGTTGGTCTGTAAACTTTACTCCAAACATATCGCGCATATGCCTTTCTAGACGGTTTGCAGCTGGATAATATTGTGCTATGGAGTGAATTTTATATGAGGTTGCTATTATTGTTCTTAGTAAAAGATAGGAACCTAGGTATTCAAACAAAGCGTTAATTTGAAATTTCCCCTGCAGATTTTGTGCCCAAATTCCTGCAAAGCGATATTTGTTTACGGTAGCTATTTTAGTAACATATCCCCAAGAAGATGGTTCTATATTGAGTAGTGGGTAGGAATTAATGGATTGTAAGTTTTCTTTAGAATTTATAATGTCTTTTGTGATGAGGGTAGTAAGAAAATCATTGAGCCATTGTGAAGATTTGTTCATGGTTAGTACAAATATCTGTTCATTTATTAGTTAAAATCAAAGTTGCCTGTTGTAAACATTGCGCCAAAAAAGGTGGTAAATAAAAACTCAAAACACCAGCCGTTAATAAATGCAAAATTGCTGAAAACATGATAGATTTTTTTCGCTCTGTTTGGGGATGAGTGCCTTCGGTTGCGCCATAAACCAGTGGATGAATATTGCGAAATAATCCAGCCAAAACAATCAGTAAGCCAAAAAGCAAAAGCAAAACTAACCAGACGGAAATTTTTGCGGTTGCGATAAAGAGTATAACTTCACTATTAAAAATAGCAAAAGGCGGCAAGCCTGAGATAGCGATAGTTCCCAATAATAAGCCCCAGCCGATATAAGGTTGTTTTTGTATTAATCCACGAATTTGATCCATTTTTTGTGTGCAGGTAAGCCAAATAACATTGCCAATGGTAATGAAAAGTGCTGATTTGATTAGAGAATGAGCAATGGTATAAAACAAAGCGCCAAAGGTTGCTAAAGGATTACCTATACCAAAAGCAAATGTTATCAGCCCCATGTTTTCTACGGATGAGTAAGCAAATAAACGTTTAATATTATTTTGTCGGTGTAACATGATTGCGGCGTATAAAAATGATAATAAACCAAAACCGATCATGAGGTTTCCTGCCAAGTGGTTATTTAAGGATAAATCAACAATGATTTTAAAGCGCATTAAGGCATAGAGCGATATTGTGGATAATAATCCGGCAAGCAATGCAGAAACAGGCGCAGGGCTTTCGGAGTAGGCATCGGGAACCCAGTGATGCATTGGAACTAAACCGATTTTTGTTCCATAACCGACTAATAAAAATATAAAGCTGAGTTTGATGATGGCGGGATTTAAATAATGGGCATATTGGTAGAGGCTGCTCCATAAAATTGCATCTTTTGGCTTGAGAATGTGTGTTGCGGAAGCGTAAAACAAAATGGTTCCAAATAATGCCAAAGCTATGCCTACAATACATAAAATAAAATATTTCCATGCTGCTTCAACCGCTTCTTTGGTGCGGTATAAACTTACTAACAATACAGTTGCCAAAGTGGCTCCTTCCATAGTCACCCAAAGCATACCGATATTATTGGTGAAAAGAGCTAAAAGTAGCATGAGAACGAAAAGTTGGTACATGATATGGTAAAGCCGTAGCTGTTGCTCGGTGATTCTTTTATTTAGCAGGTTATGCCACATATAACCACAAGAAAAAATCGCCACGGTGGTGGTGGTGAAGGTCGTTAAAATGCCAAATAAAATATTGAAGGCATCAACATAAAAAAGCTGATGCGGGGAAAAAAACGGACCACTTTTAAGGAAATGTGTAGCTAGGAACAAAGTAACGGCAAAATTAAGCAGATTAAGTCCAATGTTAAAAACACCAGCTACTTGCTTGTGCCCAACCAGACTTAAGCAAAGGACGCCTATGATCGGAACAATTAAAATAGTATAAAGAAATAACATATTAATAATGAAAGAATTAAGGAATTAAATAATGAAAGAATTTTCGTATCGCTTTGTAATGCTTGAAATTCTTAAAGTTAGATGTAACATATTGATTTATAACATAATTAAATCCACATATTTCTTGATGAATACGAGGAAATCTCGAAAATATCCTTCATTCTTTCACTCGTTCATTCAAAATGTTCAACCGATCAACATTCAGCGTATCAATACTGCTGCGGATATGAAAGAAGAAAACCCCAAAAAGAACTACCGCAACTAACACATCAAAGGCAATTCCTAATTCAACTGCCATAGGCATGCCATTAGTGGCAACCAGTGCGGCGAAAAATATACCGTTTTCCATCGACATAAAACCGATTACATGTGATATGGCTTTGTGATGCGTAATTAAAAGCAACATACCAAGTAAAACTATTGCCATTGCTACAACAGTTATGTTGCTGTTCATATTTAAAGCAATTTTATTGGCCGCGACTAAGTGGTAACAAAACAGCACTATGACTACAGCTCCCATTAGCAATAAAAACGGATGTTTAATGTTAGAAACTTTATGGCGAATATCCAATTTTTTGACAAAAACCCTTAAGAAATACGGAATAAATAGAACTTTGAAAATAAAAGTAATAGCTGCTGAAATATAAAGTTCCTTATTGACGTTGCCATAAGCTTGTAAAGTGGTGGCAATAGTTAAAAGAATACTTTGCCAAGTGAAGGTAGTAATTAAATTGCTAATACGGTTTTGGGTTAAAAAAATGAAAGCGGTTAGCAATAAAAGCGCCGAAATTATTATTTCCAATTGATCATAGGTTGGTAAGAAAGAGAACATTTTTATCTTACCTCCAAAATAATGTGATTAAGAACCCCTAATAAACACAACAAAAAGGCAAAACTCAGTAAATAGGGGGCGCGGAATAAACGGATTTTAGCTAAATTAATTTCTGCAATAGATAAAGTAAAACTTAAAAAAAACAATTTAGCTAGCAAAGCTAAGCAACTGATTCCAATGACATTTAATGTTAAGCTTGTGGCAAGACCGAAAGGAAAAAATAAATCGACAAATAAAACACAATATATCATAAATTTAATTTGTGATGCCCATTCAATTAATGCTAAATGGTGACCGCTATATTCTAGAATCATCGCTTCATGGATCATGGTTAATTCCAAGTGTGTATCAGGATTATCTATTGGAATTCTGCCGGTTTCAGCTACTGCAATAATGACAAAACCTAAAGCAGTGAAGATTAATGAAGGGGAAAAAAGTAGATGTTTTGTTGTGATGAAATGTTGAATAATTGTAGATAGATTAGTACTTTCAGCATTCATCGCCAAAGTAAAAAATGCCAATAATAAAGCCGGTTCTGCAAGGGAAGAAAGCATCATTTCTCGCGATGAGCCCATACCGCCAAAAGCAGTGCCAATATCTAAACCAGAAAGAGCAAGAAAAAATCTTGCTAGGGCAAATAAACCGATGAGAACGATAATGTCAGCAATATATGTGAAAGGAGAGTTTGCGATTATTAGTGGAATTGTTGCACTGATTAAAATCGTTATTGTGAAAATAAGATAGGGCGTGAAATGGAAAATAAAAGAAGCATTGTTTGCAACAATAGTTTCTTTTTTGAATAATTTTTTCAAACTGCGATAGGGTTGCAAAATAGAAGAACCACGTCGATTTTGTAGTCGACATTTTAACCATTTTACTAGACCGCTAAGCAGAGGGGCTGCGGCAACAAAAAGAATAGTTTGTAATAATGCGAAAACCCAAATCATATAACCAACCATAGCAATAACAATAAAGTAAAAAACATATAGGCCAAATAAATACGGACGTTTCCGCCTTGAATATAAGCAATTTTACGCGCTATAAAAGTTAAATATTTTTCTAACTTTTCATAAAAATAGCGCCAAGACCAGTCTTCAGTGATTAAATTGTATTCAAAATTTCCGTTATCTTTAGTTAGAGTTTCGGTAACAGCCCAAACACCTTTGAAAACTCGACGAATTGGCATAGCAAAAGCGCTGGCAGTATATTGCGTAGTAGCGCCAATCTTTCCAAACCCACACCCCCACGGTATATATCCTGCGTCTTTTATCTTTTTTGCATAGTTGCTTGGTCGGCAGCTAACTAACCAAAAAACTACGCCACCGATAGTCAAAACACCAAAACATAATAATAAGGGAGCATATGTGGTGGTATTTCCTGTTAAAGGCATTAACCAAAGCCAATTTTTAGTTGTAATTAGTCCCGTTCCCAGTAATTGTTGTGGAATGGAATTAATCAAGTTAATGGTGAAAACGGGGAAAATACCAAAAACCAAACACATTAAAGACAAAAACCCCATAGCTGCTACCATACTGAAAGTTGGATCTTTAGCATGACGCACTTGACGAGTTTTTGGTCGACCTAAAAAAATCGCACCATAAGCCTTGACAAAACAGGTTGCCGCCAACGCGCTGGTTAAGGCGAGTAGAGCAGCGGATATGGGTAGTAAAGTACGTAAAATGCCACTTGATAACATAGGTGCTTGTAAGGTCGTTTGATAAGTGAGCCACTCAGAAACAAAACCGTTAAACGGCGGTAAAGCCGAAATGCTAATGCATCCTATGAGAAAAAATAACGCCGTATGAGGCATTTTATGAATTAACCCACCCATTTTTTCCAAATCTTGTTCGTGAATTTGGTGCTGAATAACGCCAGCGCCTAAGAATAGTAGGCTTTTAAATAGAGCATGATTAAGGCAATGATATAAAGCGGCAACTAACCCTAAAGCTGCTAAAACTGGATGATTAGTGCTCATGAAAATAATCGCCAAACCAATGCCGATAAAAATTATGCCAATATTTTCTATGGAGTGATAAGCAAGGAGTTTTTTTAGATCATGTTGCATTAAAGCATATAGAACACCCAATAAAGCTGAAACTGTGCCAATAATTAAAATGGTTACTCCCCACTGCCAGTACAAAGTTCCAAGTAAAGAAAAAACAAAACGTAATAAACCGTAAATAGCAATTTTGAGCATTACACCGGACATTAAAGCCGAGATATGTGATGGAGCAACAGGATGGGCGCGCGGTAGCCAAACGTGTAGTGGAATAATGCCTGCTTTCATGCCAAAACCGATCAAGGCTAGAATAAAAGCGCAATGTGCCCATAATGTTGGCAAGTGAGCCAAATGTATAGAAATAAAATCCAGGTTGGTGCTGAATTTAGCGAGGATGCCAAAACTAGCAAGAATAAATAAGCCGCTAGCATGAGCCATCAAAAGATAAACAAAAGCTGCTTTACGATTAACGCTATTTTCATGTAGGTAAATGACAAGAAAATAACTCGAAAGCGACATTAATTCCCAAGCAAAAAGAAAAGAAAAAACATTGCTGGCAAGCAATACTAAATACATTGCCGCAACAAAAAGAGCGGTGCAAAGCAACATATTGGTGATGGAGCGTTTTTTTTCATATCCGCGTAAATAGGCAGGTCCGTAAAACGTGATGGCAAGCACAATTAAACCAACAATAGCAAGAAAAAATGCGGCAAGAGGATCAAGAGTGAATTGCCAGTTCAATCCGGGAAATGCTGTGACTATTTGCCAAGTGATGTTTTGTTGTGTAATGAGGGTTTTGCTGCCAATAAAAATAGTGAGGCAAGATGAAAGACCTAAAAGAGCAAAGCTAAAAAATTTTGCAAGGCGGTGCCAATGTTGTAGCAAAAGAGCGATAATTCCAGCGAATATCGTTATTAGTACAGTAATTTGAGTTAAAAGTAACATGATTTATTTTTTTGTTAAGATATTTATGATGCCGCGTAATAATTCAGTTGGAGTTGGTGGGCAGCCGGAAATTATACCATTAACAGGAATAACGTTAGATACTGCTCCGCAACTTGCGTAGGAACAGCCAAATTCACCACCACAAGCTCCACAATCACCAACAGCAATAACTAATTTTGGATTTGGCGTTGCTTCATATGCGGTGATTAAAGCCGCTTGCATGTGGCGTGAGACAGGACCTGTTACGAGCAATAGATCCGCATGTCTTGGTGAGGCAACAAAATGAATACCAAAACGTTCAATACTGTAAAATGGATTATTTAAAGCGTGAATTTCTAATTCGCAGCCGTTACAAGAACCTGCATCAATTTGACGAATAGCAAAACTGCCGCTGAATTTTGTGGCAATAAGTTTTTTGCAAATTGAACCTGTTTTTTCGAATTCTGTAGATGTTTTATCACTAAATAGGGGTTCAGTTACAATGCCAACCTTGAATATTTTAGTGAGTGTTTTTAGCATGAATACGATTATAGTTGAAAATATTAAATATTCAATTCGGCTTGAAAATTTTTAATGATTAACTGGTTTATTGTGGCTATAATGCACTAACCTTTTTCTATGCGTCCGTAGCTCAGTTGGATAGAGTACTTGGCTTCGAACCAAGGTGTCGGGGGTTCGAATCCCTCCGGGCGCACCAATATGTAATTATCTCGTATTTTAAAAAATAATCTGTATTTTTGATTTGGCAAAATTCGCCCCGACACCTATAAAAAAAGTCGGGTTCGATTAAATCGGTAGGATAGCCTAATAAACAAGTCATAGTCGCAGCAGGTCTTTATTAGACTGCGATTATTATGGACTTCTTGTTGGTTGGGCAGCTACGGGGGCATAAATTAAATAGTTGAACAACATTTTTACCACTTCCAACCAAACTATACTGCATAATCCGATACCTAGGCAAACTGCTAATTCTTTGATATTCAATGCTCCAAAATAAAATACCTGGCGTAAAAACGGTACGTAAAGAATAACACTAAGCAAAATCAAAGCACTGCTGATGATCCACCACAATGCCTTGTTTTGCCAATGTTTTAGGGTAAAGATCGAGTGGGTTAGGGAGCGATTAGTTAAAATTAAGCCTAGATTGGTTAAAACCAATAATGCAAAAGTCAGTGTGCGCGCGTGGGCTTCATTATAGCCAAAATATTGTGCACCCACGAACATAGTTAACGCAATAAGCAAGACGCTAAAGCCTTGAATTAATCCTAGTGCAACCATATTTCTGCTAAATAGTTTTTCCTTAGGGTTACGCGGAGGACGTTGCATAATATCTTGTTCCTCTGCTTCGGCCTCAAAAATGATTGAACAGGAGGGATTAATAATCATTTCTAAAAAAACAATATGTATAGGGAAAAACATGAGCGGCATCTTGAGGAAAACGGGGATACAGGATAAACCAGCGATGGGAATGTGAACAGCTAAAGTATAGGCAAAAGCTTTTTTGATGTTGTCAAAAATTTTTCTGCCAAGTCTGATTGCTTTTACGATTGAGGAAAAATCATCATCGATCAAAACTAGCGAAGCAGATTCGCGAGCGACGTCAGTACCACGTTTACCCATAGCGATACCGATATGAGATGATTTCAGAGCGGGGGCATCGTTAACGCCATCTCCAGTCATAGCAACAATTTCTCCATTTGCTTTGAGTGCATTAACTAGGCGCAGTTTTTGTTCAGGCATGATGCGAGCGAAGATGTTGGTGATTTTGATGCGTTCTTGCAATTCTCGATCACTCATTCTTTCAAGTTCGTTACCGATAATGATACCATCATTGATATTTAAGCCGATTTGTTGGGCTATATTTTGTGCTGTAACCGGATAGTCGCCAGTTAACATAATGACACGAATGCCGGCACTGTAGCATTGTTTCATGGCATCAAAAACGGTAGGGCGGACAGGATCGGATAAGCCAATTAGCCCAATGAAGTGAAAGGGGAAATCATGTTGTATGCTTGGTAAATTACTTTTTTGAAAACAGGCTTTAGCTACGCCTAGAACACGTAACCCTTTGCTTGCCATGATTTTTATTTTTTTTGAGAGGTTTTGTAATTGTAGATTATCGAAATGGCATAAATCGGCAATTGCTTCAGGCGAGCCTTTTGCGGCAATTTCGTAATTTATGCTGTCAGGTGATTGCCAGACATGCGAAATAGCCAAAAGAGATTTGGAAAGTGGATATTCGCGGACTAATGTCCAGTCTTTATGGATATGTTCAGTTTGTGCTAAATATTGATTACCGATTTGATGAATGGCTTTTTCCATTGGATCAAAAGGGTCGCTTTGACTAGCAAGGATACTGTATTCCAATAATGCATGGAAATTTTCAGGTATGTATCTCTCGCATTTGGGTACATTAAATTTGAAAAATTCCTCGTCGACATAGAGTTCTGTGACAGTCATTTGGTTGGTGGTCAAAGTTCCAGTTTTATCAACACACAAAACTGTTGCTGAGCCTAATGTTTCAACTACAGGAACGTGACGTGTCAGAACCTGATTTTTCGCCATGCGCCAAGCACCAATAGCGAGGAAAATCATTAAAATAACGGGTAATTCCTCAGGTAAAATAGACATGCCCATTGTTATGCCAGCCAGAAAACCGTGTAGCCAATTGCCGCGCGTGAGACCAAAAACGATAATAAGCAAAACACAGAGCAATAAACCAAGTATGGCGATTTTTTTTACCAAGTGAGCTGTTTCTTTCTGTAATTGGGTTTTTTCTGGTTTTATGGCGTGTAAACTTTTACCAATTTTCCCCATTTCAGTTTGCAGCCCAACTGTTTGCACTTTAGCAATACCGTAACCTTGCACGGCAAGTGAACCTGAGTAAATATACGGTGTATCGTCTCCTCCAGGGCGCTGCACATACCCTTGGTCATAAGTTTTATTAATCGTTTCAGCGGCTAATTTACGAACGGGTATGGATTCACCGGTTAATATTGATTCATCAATGGTAAGATTATTAGAGCTCAGTAAAATTGCATCAGCAGGAATGCAATCACCTTCTCTAATAATTAAAAGGTCACCACAAACCACTTCGCGACCAGCAATACGCTTTTCTACACCATCACGAATTACCAAAGCGCGTGGGCTAGAGAGGTTACGTAAAGTTTCCAAAGCACGTTCAGTTTTATGTTCTTGATAAAAGGTCATACCCATAACAAAAAGCACAAAACCAAAAAGGATTAAAGCTTCTTGTAAACTGCCGAGGATTAAATAAAGCGTGCCACCAATCGTTAGTAATGAAAACATTGGATCACTGATGATTTCAAACGCGATCTTAAAAACATTACGGCTTTTGGTGGATGGTAATTCATTGTAACCATTTTTTTTGAGAAGATCGGTGGCTTCTTGTTCGGATAAATACGGTAGAGAATTTATGTTGGTATTTAGCATGGCTACAGTATAAATGAAGGAATGAAGGAATTAAAGAATGAAAGAATTGAGGAAATGCTACAAAAAATTCCCAACCTCGAGTAGAATTGAAATTTTCAATTTATAGATGTGAAATTTCTTATGAATATAGACTTCCTCGACTTTGAACAACCAATCGCTGAACTTGAGGCGAAAATTGAAGAATTGCGCTACATGATGGCGGACACTGATATTAATATCAGCGAAGAAATCGAAAAACTTAAAACAAAAAGCAGAGATTTAACTAGTACGATTTTTTCATCGCTTACGGATATGCAAATTGTGAAATTGGCGCGACATCCGCAACGACCACATACGCTTGACTATATTGAGAAAATTTTCACTGATTTTGATGAGCTATTTGGGGACAGACATTGTGCTAAAGGTATGGCGATTGTTGGTGGATTGGCAAGGTTGGATGGTATGCCTGTGATGGTGATCGGTCAGCAAAAAGGGCGCAACACTAAAGAAAATATCGAACGTAATTTTGCTATGCCTCATCCTGAAGAATACCGTAAAGCCTTGCGTTTAATGGAAATGGCGGAAAAATTTCATTTACCAGTTTTTACTTTTATCGATACTCCCGGCGCTTATCCTGGCATAGCCGCGGAAGAGCGTAATCAGAGTGAAGCGATTGCTCGTAATTTACTAGTTATGTCAAAACTAAAAACCCCGATTATTTGTACTGTGATAGGAGAGGGCGGCTCAGGAGGGGCTTTGGCTTTAGGGGTTGGTGATCGAGTTCTTATGTTGCAATATAGTATATACGCTACAATTTCTCCTGAAGGATGTGCTTCTATTTTGTGGCGCAGCCAGGATAAAGTTAATGAAGCAGCCGAAGCGATGCAACTTACTGCTGAACATCTTTATAGGTTGAAATTAATTGAGCAGATTGTTTTGGAACCATTGGGTGGGGCACACCGCGACCCAGACACTATGGCTGTTAACCTGAAAAAAACTTTACTGGATAATGTACTGCTTTTAGAACAAATGCCTTTAGCGGAACTTTTAACGAAACGTTATCAGCGACTACTCTCATTTGGCAGATAAAAAATCATTAAACCACGCACAAAATCACCGATCTTACAAGAAAAGATCGGTGATGGAAAATAGGATATTAAAGACATTTTAGCTTGGCGAACTATTGATAGAATGATTGTGTGCATGATCACTATGTTTTTCTACTGTTTGGGCTGAGCGATTACTATGATTGAAGAGGGAGTCTAAACCTTTACCAAGAAGTGAACCGACAGGTGAAACAACAGTTGTAATAGCACGAGCTAGACTTGTGGCTGTTTTTGCTTCTGGTATAGCTAATCCAATTATTGTTCCAGCTACTGCACAAGCGTGACATGCTGTCTGCCATGGTTTTCTGTTAATCAAATCTGTTGCAGCCAATACTGAATTATCTACGATATACAAAAGATCTTTTACTGAATCACTCACCAAGTCATAACCAAATGCTGTCGATATTTTAAATACTGCCCAAGCAGTTGCCGGTAGATCATGTCCTAGAAATTTCGCCCATGCTATTCTTTTGCATTCGGGAGAGTCACTGATAGCTGATGCGTTAGAAGCTGCGTTTATTAAAGGGGTGGCTTCACCTGTTTCCTGTCCACTAATGGTATTTTTAATGGAAGACGTTGTTGTCGCTGTATAAAGTTGTATTAAAGCCCCCGTTAACTGTGTGCCGGCATTTATTATACTAAATGTTTGTTGCAATTCCGGTGCTATAGTAACGTCATACCTCTTTGCTGCTTCAAGAAGAAGTGGTAATGAGCGACCTACGTCCTTTGCGTATCCTGTTACAAGGTCAGTATTTTTTCGAACTGGAGTATCTAACATTTTTACCTCTTTCATTGATTTTTTGGTTTTTTAATTGATAACAAAAGCTAAACAATGTTTTTGTGTGGGAAAACTGAAAATATATAATCAAAAATGATGCTCCCCGCAGCACAAGCTGCAGGGTATCTTTATCTGTGGGTTTTAATTCTGTCGAAGCAAGCTTCGGGGAGTTAGACCCACTGAGATTAATTATGTATTTATATTCATTATAATGAACTATATTGAAAGTAGACACAAAAAGTTGGTAAAAAAAACTTCAATTTATTGAAATTATTAATATATTATTAAATGATCACAAAGTTTTGGTAGCTCACCAGAATAAGTAGTTGATAATGATGGGCACCACCCAAAGATAACGTAGCCGCAGGTTTTAACCTGCGCGGACGATTTGCCCCCAAGCTAAAGCTTGTGCGGCTACGAGCTTGTGACTATTGTTTTGAGCTATTGCTTGGGGGCTGTTGCTGGTGGGAGTTACGAATTGGTTTTATGAATCAGAATTAAAACCGTGATTATCACAATAATCACGGTTATGGTGTATCCCAACTACTCTTCTATTATCCTATTTTTGCACTAACACTCTAGTTGGAATTATCTTTTTATATAACGGTGCCCTTGATCGGCCTCTGCAAAATCTATCCTACCTAAGGTTCTGCCGATAGTAACCGTTTTAGGTTCCTTGCGAGCGTAATTAAAGTTTTCGTGTAAACCTATATTTACAATATTGATTACTGGTTTGCGTCCTTGTCTTTTGGCGCTCGCTACATCATCTTCGGCTTCCCACATTACAACATAAGTAAGACCGTGAGCGTTCGTTAGATGGCAATGACACATATCATTACGGTCATCAGGCTGAATGGCAAAGTTATAATTTAAATCACCAGGTTCCTTATATCCTGTTAAACGCGGACCATATTTTTCTAAAGCACGAAACAAAGCATTAACTCTTACAAAACATTGTTTATCTATATTTCCGCCCAGATCTTCCCTTCTTTGAGGCGCCTGCCCTTTTAACAAAAAATCTACAAATTTAGCGATATTTGGTGATCTATATACACACCAATTAATTTCATGGCTATCAGTTTTATGACCAAAAAAATCGCTTTTTGGTGGACTACTTATCGGTGGACTATGTAACATAATGTAATTATTTTTTTAAAGGTGTAATTTAATAAATGGGCAGTATAAAAATACTGCCTATTTATTGTGAATTTTGAAATTATATAAAGATTTTTTTAAAAATTAAGGCACTCTACCCTAATTAAAGCCTAGGATTTATTTATGTTTTAGCACAGATTAAGTTTGTGTTCCTTATAAAATCTTCAAGTATGTTTGGTTCGAGAGGTTCTGGGCTAGGATTAGTAACCACGGAAAGTTCAATTTCATTTTGGTTTAAATGAATTCCTAAAATTTCCGCCATTTCTTTAGCGTTTTTTAGAGTGTCTTTGTGTATTCTTAATAATTCTACCGCTGTATAGTTGGTTGGTTGAGATTTATCACCAAGCTTCTGATTTATATGAGTTAGAATAGTATGTGCTAGAGGATCATGTTCCAAAATGGCACATAACAATTCAGGGCTGTCATTTAAAATGGCATAATGTATAGCTCTATAACCATTACTATAGACCCCTGTCATTAAAGCACCCGCATTTAATAATGCTACCGCTGCGCTTAATGCTCCTTCGCTGTTTATATAGCGTGCTGCTTCTAAAAGTGCAATGCTGTAAGCCTTTAGGTCGTCTTCGGTTGTTATGCCACATCTAGTAGCTATTTCAGCTACCGTATTCCATCCTCTCCACTCTGCAGCTTCGGTTATCTGTGTAGCGACAGAATTCGCTGGGGTAGTGGAATATGGTTGAAAAAATGTTATTGGTTTTGGCATTTCTATTCTCCTGAAAGTTTATTTTTAAATTCTTATTTTGAATAAGTTATTACAAGTATATCATCTTAATGTTAAATAATTATTAAAGATGATTAAGCCATTATTAAGATAAAAAATAATATTAAACTTTGTGTAAAAGAAAAATATTATTTTGATAAAAAGTAATTGTTCAAAAGCATGAGATAGAAAATCCTCATCTTTTTGTATTAGCTTAAAATATTTAAACAAACCAAACAATACCGTAGTTTTAACGCATAGCTCTAACGCCAATCACCCGTAAATGACTACTAACAAAACCATCTTCCATGTTGTTTTTCCAAATCTAAAAGAAACGCTTTTAATTGTAACCCACCGGCAAAACCAGTTAATTCACCATTACTACCGATTACGCGATGACAAGGAATTATAATGGAAATGGGGTTAACCCTATTGGCTCCGCCTACAGCGCGACAAGCTTTGGGCGATCCGATTTGTCCTGCAAGTTCCGCATAACTCATGGTTTTACCATAAGGAATGGTTTGCAAACCCAGCCAAACTTTTTCTTGAAAACTTGTTCCATGTACTTCTAGCGGTAAATTAAAAATCTGTCTTTTGCCTAAAAAATATTCATTTAACTGTTTTTCTGCTTCCTGAAGGACTGGATGGTTTTTGTCCATTTTTGCAGTTTGAATATTAACTCGCCCAAGGATTTCATTTTCCCAAAGCGTAGCAAGCAAGTTTTTATTATTGGCAATGATAGTTAACTC
>Ga0209319_1000582_pt1 | contig 43475 bp, 54 predicted proteins | sample RifGroE2_FD_184000 | JGI IMG/M metagenome (GOLD analysis project Ga0209319, IMG submission 184000) | Groundwater microbial communities from Rifle, Colorado - Groundwater E2 (SPAdes) (version 2) | ecosystem: Environmental > Aquatic > Deep subsurface > Groundwater | place: Rifle, Colorado, United...
ATCAACAAACGATCCGCAGCGATTGAACACTTCTTGTCTGATCTTTGTCATTATGCAGATGAGATTCAGCAAAATTTAAACCTACTTGAAGAAGACAAAATTAACTGCCGGGAACGCTCGGATGTATTGCAATCCTTCCATAGGAATCCAGGCTATGCTTGTACAACATTTAGTTCAGTTTGTCCATATTATGATCTTTGCCGGCTCCGAAATAATCCGTTGCACTGGATGGAAAAGGCGCCTCAAGGTTTTATTCATTCCGAATGGGATCCGGAACTTCACGAGGCAAAGACAAAGCAGAGGTTGAGTGAAGTTTAAGATTACTATCATTTAAAGGAGTTTTAGATGAAAACATTTGAATTAGTTTATACAATCGAAGCAGGCTCATCCTGGAGAGGTAAAGAAGCTATTAAGATTAAGAGCAATCTTGCCGATGATAAATTGGTTGAATGTGAACTTTCACAAAGCCTTATTGATCATCTCAAAACAGAAGCTGCTGTTCTTGATCCAGATAAACTTCTCTTAACCATTGCTGAGGCACAGAAACGAGAGATTCAAAACAGTATTGAAAGCATGGACGATATGGCTGTTCAAGCAAAAGTTCATGCTGACAAAGCATACGAAATTCTTTCAAGTATTTCTGAGGAAGCAGAAACTAAGTATGCAGAGATTGAAAAGAAGTTTTCAGATACAGAAAAACGCTTCAAAGATAAGATGCTTTCCACTTCTGAGAGTATCAAAACGCATATGGAAAAACTCTCTGTGATTGATGAAAAACTTACAAAGATCGACAATTGGAGTCTGGAAAAATTAACGGAGACTTTGAAACAGTTAATTAAGATCATAGAAGTTGATCCTGAACTTGTTAAGTTGGTTTTGGATTATAAGAAAGCATAATTATTTCATTTAAAGGAGTTTTAAATGAATCCACAAGCAGCTACAGCACCAAGTTTTAACAAAAAAGTTTTATCTGAGCGTCAACGAAGCTTTGATCTTAAATTCTTACTTGTAGGTAATAGTGGATCTGGAAAAACACATCTCACTGCAACTTATACAAAAGGACCACTCCACTACTACATGTTTGATCATGGAGGCCGAAGGACTGTAGAAAAGTTTGCAAAAAACCGATCAGATATAACTATTGATGATTTTTCAGATAGTAAAGTTTTATTCTCAGATTTTTGGAGACAGTTTCAAGAGGATGAAAAAGCTGGATTCTTTCAGTGGCTTGCAGATAATAATGGCTTGTTAGTTCCTGATAGTTTAACTAATGCAAACTTAAAAGCTATTGCTGAGATAGCTAAGAAATCTGGTGTAACTCCAAGTGGAATAGGCAAAAAGATTGATATGAAACTTGGTATGTCACCTGCTCACTGGGGACAGTTGCTTAACTGGATGACAACGATGGTAACTGCATTTCAAGAACTTCCATGTGCGGTTGCTACAACTGTTCATTTACACACCCTGATGAATAGTGATCAACAAGTAGTAGCTCGCTACCCATCTGTGAATGGTCAATTTAGGCAGACACTTGGAGCAGACTTTGATGAAGTATATCTTTTAACTGTTCAAGGATCAAAGCGGCAGATCTATTTTACAGAGAAGTTAAGTTTTGAAGCAAAGTCTCGTGTATTTGATATGGCCAAGGTTGAAGATGTAACTATGGATCAGATTGCAGCAGCTTATTTGGCAGGTAAAACAGTTATTCCACAATCCATCTCAGCTTAATTAAAGGAGTTTTAATTATGAAAATTGGATTCAAACCAAAAAGTTATAACGATGTCATTTGTTTTGAGGTTGATGATGAGGAAAAGGATTCAATTATTGATGGGCTTTTTCATACCATTTCAGCTAGTCCAGAATATGAACTTGACTTTGTAGTAACTATTACAAGTAAAAAGATTAATGAAGTTGAAAAAGATCAAAACAGTTAATCAACCAAATCAATTAAAGCAAACAAAAGGAGAAAACAAGACACTCAAAACAAAACTAATAATTAACTAAAACAATCAACTTTTGATCGAAGAATAGTTCTTTGGTCACGCAACACACAATTTAAAGGAGTATTAACTATGTCTATGATTCCTAATCTGTCCGAAATTCCTGACAAGGCCCCTGTTGAAGTTGGCGAGTATGACCTGACCATCTCTAAGGTCAAAGAGACCAAGTCTCAGCGTACAGGCAGGTATGGTTGTCAGCTTATTATTAATATCGACGGAGAAGATAACGCTTCAACTATTTTTCATACTCTCTGGTATGGTAACTACAAAGATTTTCAGGGAGACGATGAGGAAAAGAACAACCTCATGTGGCGAATGGTAAAAGATTTTCTTCGCGCACTGGGGCTTGATCCTGACCAAGAAACCGACGAATCAGATTTGGTCGGCCTCAATTTTACGGCTGAACTCAGTTTTAATGATGGTATGAGTACAGACGATGATGGTAATCCGATCAAGGTTGGTCAGCCAAGGAATGAAATTGCTCGCGTTGTTTAAATGAATTACTATGTGAGTGGAATAGGGAAACAGTCTGCTACGGGGATAAACCCGCGTTGATGTCTACCCGAGGCTGAGATAAAGTGATAACACGCTACAGACTATCCACTCACTTTTAACCAAGGAGCTTTATGACCAAGTTTAATTCGATATTAGAGTCTAGTTACCACTTTCAGTTAACTAGGTTTGACATTGCCTGAACAATGTCATTCTGAACGAGGCGTTGATGTGACGCCTACAAGATGTTGAATTAAGCAAAATTTGCTGTTCACTTATGAACGAACTGTTGAATGGTTTGCAAGTAAGTGAACAGCAACCTACAATTGAATGTATGAATCTAATAATCCACATAGATCTGGCCTATGGTTAGGATTATACCTAAAGTAGCATTTGTGTAATGCTATAGCTCGTAGCCGCCTGACAAAAGATATCGGACGCAGAGCTAAGATATGAGAGGTATAATACCAATGCCTCTCATATCATTTTTATTTATCTTTACTAAGAATTAATCTGCTAAAATATTAATGTTTAGCAAAGATAAATATCCTTCTAAAGGAGCCAACCTATGAATCATGAACAACTCATAAAAGAAATCTCCCAAGCTAACATGGCCTATGCTTCTGGCATACCATTCATGACAGACAGCGAATACGATCTGTTGTGGCAACAACTTTATGCCATAGACCCTCATAATAATATCCTTTACCATACCGCACAAGGTCGGACTGCACTGACTGGCAAAGCCTGGCACAAGCATCCAATATATGGAACGAATAAAGCATTCAACATGCTCGACCTTAAGCCATTCCTTACAAGGTTTGGCAGCTACAAACTTCGAATCGAGCCCAAATATGATGGCTGTGCAGCAGTTATAACTCTCACAGATACTGGAATTAACATAACTCTTGAGGGTGACGGAAGATGTGGGCGGGATATAACTCACTTAATGCCATACATTACGTTTCCATTCCAGATGAGACATTTTCAACCAGTTGAAATACTTATCCCGCTGAATGAGTGGAATTCAGATTATGGAGCAAACCCAAGAAATGTAGTTGCAGGTTGGTTAGACCGCAAATATGACAAGCCTTCTGCCATGATGACAGCCATACCCCATAATCATGGCAACCTATTTGAAGAATATACCTACTCCGGTAGCTTAGAAGCTATGGGAGATTTTCTGCTTGAGACATACAATAAATGGTCAAAGATCTATCCAATGGATGGACTTATGATTAAGGTTGCAGATGAGAAAGTTCGGTTAGTTGCAGGTAATAATGGCCAGACCAATAACTGGAGCATAGCCTGGAAGCCTCCAATCCAAGTTAAAGAAACAAAAGTTGTTAATATTGAATGGAATATCTCACGTCTCGGCAGGGCAATTCCAACAGTTGTATATGAACCAATTGAACTTTGTGGTACAACAAATAATCGCGTAACAGGTAATAATGCTGCTTGGATAATAAATAAAGGAATTACATCTAATTCAGTTATAACTGTAGGAAAAGCTGGAGAGATAATTCCTAAAATAATTACTGTTAAAGAACCATCTGAAAATGATGCACATGAACAACTTCCAGCTTATTGTCCAAAGTGTAATGATGTATTATCTTGGGATGGAGTACATCTTGTTTGTAATGGACCAACCTGTATAGCAAAATCAATTGTCTCAATTGCTTACTTCTACTCTCAGAAAGGCATCAAAATCGACGGAGTTGGCGAAGGTATTATAGAAAAGCTCCTTCAGAATGAAAAATGTTATTCAGTTCTTAGTACCAAGCCTTGGGCCTTACTCGATCCACTTAGCTACGACCTTGTACCATACATTATCAATATGATTGGCGTAGCAATTTATAGCAACATAGCTGAGCAAGTATTTTCAATGAATAATCAATGCACAATGGCACATTTCGTAGCTGGTCTTGGCTTGCCAGGATTAGCATATAAGTCATCTTTGAGGCTCTGTCAATATTTAAAAACTGGCCAGATTAATATTCACATAACTGATAATGCCAAACGCAGCTTTATTACGGCTGCTACTATTTATACTGAAGCAATTAAAGAAATGAAAAACTTCTCTTTCGCCCAACTCCCTAGTGAAGCGAAAGCAATTTATTGCATTACCGGATCATTAAGCCAGTCACGAGAAACTATGATTGAAATTCTGAACGGTTACGGATATGAATTTTCATCTGGAGTAACGAGAGAAACAAATTACTTAGTTGTCGGTGATGATCCAGGCAGAACTAAGATAGAAAAGGCAACTCGTTACAACATCCCTCAAATAACTGAGGAACAACTTTTTACATTACTGCAAAAGGAGCATAATTAAAATGGAAAATCATAAGCAATTTAAAAATTACAGAAAAAAGAATGTTCAGCCTATGCGACCATATATACCTGGAGAAGCTTTAACAGGTGTTTCAGTTAGTCCTGAAGATACTCCAGAGGAAGGTGGAATGATTGCAATTAATCCGAATAATCCAAATGATAAATGGTATGTTGCAAAGAAGTTTTTTAATGATAACTATATAGAAGTTTAATTCTTTTTAACCTTTTAAGGTGAACAAAATGCTCAAAGAAGAATGTAAAGTAACTGCACGAATAGACAAAGATTTGTACGAACAAGTCCAGGAACACTTCCATCATGGCCAGCAAACAAAATTATTTCGGCAAATCTTCATGTCGTTAAAAATTCTTATTGCTGATGGAAAATTCAATGAAGTCCTGGACTATATGTATAAGGGCAAACCGTTAACGTTGTCTGGAATTGAGGAATAGATATGAACTTTAATGAATATCAAATCAAGGCAAAATCTACAGATATTTACCCAAAAGATCATGCATTAGATTGCCATGTGTTTGGCTTAACTAATGAAGCTGGAGAAGTTGCAGGTAAACTTAAAAAGATTTATCGCGACAACAATAGTGAACTTTCTGGCGAGAAGAAGCACGAAATAGCTAAAGAGCTTGGAGATGTTCAATGGTACTTAGCTTTAGTTGCAGATGATATTGGATATACTCTTGAATCTATTGCCGCTATGAACATTCAAAAACTTGCTGATCGTAAAGAACGCAACAAGCTAGGTGGTTCTGGAGATCATAGATAGAAAAGGAGATATTAATGGATCAACATACTGGATATCTTATATCAGGATTAGCTGGAATATTATTTGGTAGTATGAACATTCCATTTTGTATGAAAGGATATAATTTCAATTATTTTTGTTTAGGTGCATGTTATGGAATGTCAATGATTCAGATTATTATGTATTTAATGGGGCCTAACTAATGCCATTAATGGACCGTATTTATACTCGATCTTTCTTGGAAATGTCATATCCAGAACAGGCCAGACTAGTTGAAAAAGTTCGTACTATGCGAACGTCCGCCCTAAATGCTGCTCTTGTCAAAGCGCAGAAAGTAACTAAGTCTGCGATGAAGAACATTTCTAAAAATGCCGGAACAAAGAAAGGTAAGAAGATGCTGGCTGATCCTACTAAGAATGCAACAGACTTGCTAGGTAAACTTTCAGCAGATCAAATAGAGTTAATCAAAAAGCAGTTTCAAAATTTAAACTAGGGTTAAATTATGAAATGGGAAGAACTTGATAAAAATCTATATCGCACTATAGTTCCTGGAGGTTGGTTAGTTAAACATGAAATTATTGATATTAAATATGATATAGCTTATTTACTTAATGTGTCTATATGTTTTGTTCCAGATCCTGATCATAACTCTTGGATTATTATTAAAGGATAAATAAAAATGCAACTCTTCCAAATTGAAGAACGTAACATCTCAGACATTATCATCAAAGATCGCGCACGATCAGCTGTAGGCGACATTTCTAGCCTAGCTGATTCAATCTCGATGGTCGGCCAGCTTCATGCGATTCTCATAGATTCAAACAACGTCCTAATTGATGGCTTACATCGCATTGAGGCGTTTAAGAAACTTGGCAGAGAAACAATTGAAGTTCGAGTATTTGACGGAATTACTGAGGATGATCATTTTTTGATCGAACTTCTTAGTAATATGGACCGTAAGGAATTTCTGTGGCATGAAGAGATTGACCTCAAGTATAAGTTGCATAACTATTGGGTAGAATCTGCAGGCAAGGAAGGCAAATCTTGGGGCTATAGAGAAACAGCCAAGAGGCTCAAATGCAGTCTTGGAGGCTTATCTACTGATCTTGCTTTCGCAGAAGCTCTTAAAGTCTTTCCGATCCTCAAAGACCAGTCTACTAAAGGCCGAGCTAAAGAAGCCTACAAAGCTCTTGGTGAACAAGCTAAGGCACTTCAGCGAATGGGAAGTTTCACAGACACAGAAAAGGAACGCTTGGTTGCATTACAGAGCGGATTTATGACTGCACCGATAAAAAATACTGTAACTCAGAATGTGTTTGAGAAAACCAAGCAAGCCAAAGAAAGACTTACCGAGTTCGATGAAGATGCTGAAGACCTTAACGATGAACAAGAACCAACCCGTTCTAACATTCAAGTAATTTATGTAGCCGAAAACTATAAAACATTCCTCGACAAGATTCCAAACAACTCTGTTGGGATGGTAGAACTTGATCCACCGTATGCAATTGATTTTAACGACAATTATGGTAAGACAAATAAGATCGAATGTAAAGCTCAAGATTGGGACGAAAAAGAGCTTTATGATTTTTACTTCAATTATCTTCCCCTTGTATATGAGAAGATGCTTGACTGTAGTTGGGCTTTAGTCTGGACAGGCAAAGAACATTTTATTCAGATCAACAACATTGCACGAGACATAGGATTTGGTACTCAGTCTCCTGGTTCATGGAATAAAGTTGGTGGCAGTACCAATAAACCTAAAACAAACATGGTGAGCAACTGGGAAATGTTTTTGCTACTGCGTAAGGGAAATGCACAGTTCAATACTCCTAGCTTGTCGTCTTCAATTAACATAAGCACAGTCAGTTCAAGTCAACGAATTCATCAGTGGGAAAAACCGATTGAACTTTATGATCATTTCTTAAAAGCCCTAGGTAAACCTGGAACACTGTTTATGAGCCTCTTTGCTGGTTCTGGTAATTGCTTGATCAGCGCGGCTAAAGAAAAAATGATGCCAGTTGGTTGTGATAAGAGCCAGAAGTATATTCCAGAATTTTACCAGAGACTTGAGAATTATCTTGGGATAACTGCTGAAGTAGAAGGACTTTAATATGAGAGAAAAAATTATTCAATATAGTTGTGATGGATGTGGAAAAACAAAAATTTTTCCAATAAATAGCAGTGAAGATATTATTTTAAGTTTATATTGGGTAATACTTAAAAGAAAAAATGGCTCTATATATCATTTCTGTAATCAAAAATGTTTAGATAAATATTTAGCCAATGATACTTCAAAGGCATAATTATGACTGAAAAATACAGAGTCGGACAACTATCCGAACAGAAAGCTCCCATCACACCGGGTTCCAACTGTTGCCTACACAAAAACATCGTGCCACTTGAAATAGGATTTGCATCTAAGAGTTGGCCGAACGGCTATAAGAATGAGCCAAATTATAACTTTGCGGTCAGCATCATTAGTGCAAATGTTATCCGGGTTCGTTCTTACCTTTGCTTAGATTGCAAGCAAGAAATAAAAGCTCCGAATCCAGGAGCATTAACAAAGGATAGGATATGATAAAGAACTTATTTAAAAAGTTTTTTAAACCAAAGGCTAATCCTGAAGAAAAATTAAAACCTAATCCTGGAGAATCATGGACATTAATTGATAATTCTCCATGGCCACAAAATTATCCTCCAGTAAAAATTTTAGCTGTTAAGGATGGTTGGATAAGATATGATATGCCGCCTGTATTTATGGATCAAAGAATGAAGTTAAAAGATTTTTTACGTATTTATAAAAAAGTAAAATAGGATATAAGCAATGATAATCCCTAGCATATCAACTACAGCAACTCCGCAGAAAGAAGGTTCTTTCAATTGCTTAGCTGTAGAGTGCGCTCCAACTGATAACATACTCACGGCTGAAATTGCAATGGTTGGCGAAGCTCCAGGCGAAATCGAAGTCCTGAAGAACGAACCATTCGTAGGTCCGACAGGATCTCAGCTTAATCGCATCTGTGCAGCAGTCAGACTAGCTAGATACAAAATCTACTTAACCAATGCTTGCAAAGCCAAGTTTCCAAAAAATAATACAGCAGTATTATGGACTGACAAAGGATATCGCCATCCAGACTGGTCCAAGTTGCAATCCGCACTAATTGATGAACTTGCTCAATTTCCTGGCAAAGTCATAATGTTGCTCGGTGCTACTCCAATGAGACTGTTGCTGGACGAGCCTAAGTTCGATTCAATTACAAAATATCGTGGTTCTTTCTACCATGCTGAAGACTTTCCTCATTTGAAAGACAAACTGGCTGGCAAGATAATAGGTTTGTCTTATCATCCATCTTTCACCCTCCCATACGGACAGCCAATCCATTTCTACACGATGATTGCAGACTTCACAAAAGCACTGCGAATCATTGAAGATCCAGAATTGCTTACCGATAATGTGGAAATAAAAATCAAGCCTAGCTTTGAAGAAATCATGCAGTTCTATGCATTGATTAAGACAAAGCAATATGTAGCTTTTGACATTGAAGCTACGCCAGAATTTATTACTTGCTACTCATTGGCTGTTTATCATGATAATAAGATTTTATCTATGTCTATTCCTCTAATGAACAATCAAGGCAATTATTGGGCAACAGCAGAAGAGATAAAAATCTGGACTGGCTTAGCAGAAATACTTAATGATGAAGCCATAGGCAAGATTTGTCAAAATGGAATGTTCGACATAATGTTTACTTTTCGTACCATGATGATTAAAACAGATAACTTTTATTTTGACACCATGCTTGCACAGCACATATGCTATACTGAACTCCCAAAGGGACTTGATTATCTAACTTCAACATACACATATTATCCCTATTACAAAGACGAAGGAAAGCAGTCACATCTTAAGGCTATCAAGAACTGGCCACAATACTGGACTTATAATGCCAAAGACTCAGCCTACTTATTGCCAATAACCGAGAAGCTCCTAGAAGAATTAGGTGAATTCGATTCTATGGATGCTATGGATTATACAATGAATCTCCATAAGCCACTCATGGAAATGGAGTTCAATGGCATCCTGACTGATACAGATGGAATTGAAAAGATCAAATCTGAGTATGAAGTTAAACTGATTGATCTTCAAGCAGAGCTTAACAAGCTAGCCGGCAAGGAAATTAATCCAGGTTCAGCGAAACAAATGGTTGCATACTTTTACGGAACTTGTATGATTAAACCATATGTAAATCGCAAAACTGGATCAGTCACATGCGATACTGTAGCCTTACACAGAATTGCAAAGAAAGATGTTAAAGGTTCTGCAGAAGCTAGAATCATCATAAAGATTAGAAAGTACCAAAAGCTTGTATCTACATACTTTAATATCCAAGTCGATGAAGATAAGAAACTCCGATGTAATCACAAAATCTCTGGAACAGTCTCAGGTAGGATTGCCACAGAAAAGACTTATTTTGGTACTGGATCGAACCTTCAGAATCAGCCTTATGTTTTTAAATATTATCTCATTACAGAAGATGGTTGGATTCTTTGTGAGGTTGACCTTGCCAAGGCTGAAGCTCATGTAGTTGCATATCTAACTCAAGATGCTAACATGATCCAGTCGTTCGAATCAGGAATAGATGTGCATAGCTTTAATGCTAGCAAGATATTTAATGTTCCAATTGAAGAAGTTATTCATGAAGCAAAAACTAAAAAGGCTGATCAGAAATCTACAATGCGTTACATGGGCAAAAAAGTAGTCCATGCCTCGAACTATGCAATGGGGCCACAGACATTCTCTGACAACCTAGCTGCTGAAGAAATTTTCAAATCTCAATCAGAATGCAAAAGACTTCTTGATAGTTATTCTGATCGCTTTCCTGGCCTGAAACGCTGGCATAGATCAATCGAAGAAGAAGTTCAAAAGAATAGGGTTCTATATAACTTGTTTGGCCGGCCTCGCAGGTTCTTGGGTGAAATGAATGCAGCACTATTCAGGAATGCCTATAGCTACAAGCCTCAGTCAACTGTTGCAGAATTGCTTAATCGAGGAATGATAAAAGTAGTTAACGATCCTAGGCTTGGCAAAGATGGCTTTGATATTAGGTGTATGACAACTGTTCATGATTCGTTTGTATTCAGGTTTCATAAAAGCCAGATTCCAAACTTACCTCAGATTCTTCTTATCATTAAAGATCATCTGACACACACATTTACTTACAAGGGAAAGAGTTTTACTATTGGCTTGGATGCCAAGATCGGCACGCAATGGGCTGGTAATACGGCTGAAATCAGTAAGTTCACTCAGGAAGAATGTGATAAAGCTATTGAGAAAATAGGTTTTTAATTAAGAGATAATAAAATGGGAAAGCCCATTCAACAATCGTATGTTGCTATTCAAGGAACCTTTTCATGTCGAGGCAATTAGATAATTGGTTGGCACATTACATGAAGTACACACAGCGAACAGAGCCACCAGAACTATACCATCTTTGGAGCGGACTAACTGCAATAGCTTCTGCATTACGAAGAAAGTGCTATTGTAATTGGGGAGCACTTCGTGGTTATGTTTATCCTAACTTATTCGTATCTCTTGTCGGTCCACCTGGAGGACGGAAAGGCACAGCCATGAAAATTGCAAAGAGCTTTGTACAGAAACTAGACGTTAATATTGGTGCAGATTCGCTCGGCTCCACCCAGGCGTTGTATAGAGAACTCATGGACAGCGAAGATACTTATGTTGACCATGTTGGACTTACTCGCAAGCATAAGAGCGTATCAATCTGGTCGGAAGAATTTCAGGTCTTCTTGAACGATAGAGACCAGATGCTCCTAGCCTCTTTGACTGACCTGTTTGATTGTGCAGATACTTGGAAGTATAAAACTCTAGCAAGAAAGACTGAAGATATATCCAATTGTTGGCTAACGCTTTTTGGTTGCATTACTCCTAGTCTTTTGCAATCTAAGTTGAGTCAAGACGCAGTTGGTGGTGGACTAATCTCTCGGATTATTTTCGTAGTTGGCCAGGGGCCAAAGCAAAGAAGAGCCTTACAGTTCTTGACTGAAGAAGAAGAAAGTACACAGAAAATGTTAGAAAACGACCTACAGGAAATTGCAAACCTATCCGGACAATTCACCTTAAGTAAGGATTTTCTCAAAACTTATGTGCGTTGGTATGAACAAGATTATGACGAATCTGGTGTTCCAAGTGAGCGGTTCTTAGGTTATAATCATAGGCGGCCGTTACATTTGAATAAGGTCTGCATGCTTGTATGTGCTGCCGAGTCTGACGACATGATCATTACGGCTGAACATTTCGAGCAAGCCTTAGCTATAATGCAAGCAACAGAACTTGAGATGCCAAACGCGTTCTATGGTTTAGGTTTGTCAAGTCAAGCTAACATTTATGCAAAGATACTTTCATTCATTGATGCTCACGAATCTTTTGAATGGACAGAACTGGTTAGGAATTTCCATCTAGATGTAGATAACATTCCTCAACTACGTGGTTATGTTGAAATGGCTGAGCAATCGGGAATACTTAAGGCTGAAAATTCTGCTACAACTTGCAGGTACACTACCATTCGTAAGAAACAAAAGCTTCGTGATCCAACTTATCTTGATAGAACAGTATTTAGATTGATGTATAGGAATGTTATTAAAAATCAAATGGAGAAAAACTAAATGACACCAGCTACAAAAGTATTATTCTTTGATACAGAAACTTCCGACTTTATCAAAAAAGCTCTTCCTGCTAACGATCCATCCCAGGCCTGGACAGTACAGATTGGAGCAATTCTTGCCAGCCAAGAAGAAGAATTTGATCAAATGAATATCATCATCAAAAGTAATGGCCGGCCAATGAACTATTATGCCCAAGAAGTACATGGCATCACGATTGAACGATCCGACCAAGAAGGAATAGACGAACTAATTGCTGCCGAACAATTTGGCTTAATGCTTAGACAGGCAGATTTAGTTGTCTGTCATAACTTTTCTTTTGATTGGAACTACGTTTACCAGATGATGGAACGCAACCTTGATGACTTGTCTGATGAGGCTAGAAGTGCATTCTATCTTGATCTGCCAAACCATTGTACGATGAAAGATAAGGCTGTGGTAAAAATGTGTGGACTGAAAAACAAGGCTGGTCGTGCAAAATGGCCCAAGCTAAGCGAGTTGCATGAGCACTTATTTGGTGAATGCTTTGATGAAGCGCATGATGCCTATGCAGATATCAGTGCAACTAAGCGATGCTTCTTTGAATTGGTAAATAGAGGAATTGTTACTTTAAATCAAGAGGAATAGAATGATAAAATTGTTTGTTTTAGCAACAGGAATATTTCTATTCATGTTTTCATGCCTAATTCGTGGAGAGCTTGAAAATGATCATATAGGATGGCCATTAATTGTATTATCTGTAGCAGGATTATTCATGATATTCATAGGTGCATATTGGACACATTAATAACAATGGAGATAATATAAATTATGGATAAAAATATAATGTTATCTTACCTTAGAAACCCATATGGAATTGATGAACTTGAATTACGTACAGCAAGATTGCAAGCAGCTACTGAACTTGAAAGACTTTATAAGATTGAAAAAGGATTGAAAGATCTTATAGCAAAAATAGAAAAACATAATAATGGAGTTTAATTATGCAAATTGATCCTTGTCCAGCAGAAGAAGATTACGAACCTGGTCCTTCATTACGTGCAGCTGAATGGCAAAACTTTGCTACTAGAGTCTTCAATCATATTGAATCTTACACTGTTCCACAATACGGAGATAAAGGATCAGATCAATGTTCAGAATTTAACGAATCTGATTTCATCACCCAGATGAAAAAATACCTAAATCGTTATGGCAAGAACTCTCGTGAAGGCCAACAGAGGCTTGACTTGCTAAAGATTGCACACTATGCAGGGATGCTTTATACAAAACTAGGTGAGAAAGAACAAGAGATTGATAAAATAATTACCCATTCAATATAAGGAAAAATAAAAATGTATTGCACACAGGAATTTCTAAGGAGTGAAATTGAAGTACTGAAAGAAATAGTGGATGACATTGGAACTATTGCATCAAACATTAAAGCCGGTGCAAATGCCAGCAATATGACATTCTTAGAGAAGCGTGGGGTACAGTCTTTGATTGAGGAGATTTATGAACGCCTTCAAAAATACGAGAACAGGCACAATGATGTAGTAAATTTTCAGCTCAAGGAAGAGTAGCTAAGTTTATGAAAAAACTAACTGAACTAGACTTACAAAACGCTTTAGATGAATGCGAATTATTACAGTTCAAATCTCATGGAGATTGGCTGGCTGGCATGATCAGAAGATTAAATAAGGTTCTTGAAAAAAGTGTAGAATCTAAAATAATGATTCCACTAGTTGAAGATCCTACTAAGGCTAATTATTCAGTAAATATAACTAAGACTAGAATAAAAACTGGTAATTCTGTTGAACCAGAAGTTCCGTGCAAAAGCTGAAGTGATTAACTACACCTGGAGGGTGTAACAATGCCAATGTTATTCAAATCTATAGTGTTGCAAAAACTCCAAACTTATTTACTTTCTCGGGAAGCAGAACCAACTAGAGATGCAGCCAACGTAATAATTCCTAATGGAGTTACAGCAGCAGCAACTATACAGGCAATTAAAGATTGTATTAAAATAGTTGAAGGAGCTAATAATGAAAGCACATCTGAAAACACTTGATAGAGCACATATCAATGCACCATTGCTTAGAGAGTTTCTTATTAAGGATCTAACAGAAGCTAGTATAATTGCTATTGAGGAAAAGATTAAACAACTATATAGTCAGATAAGAGTTTTAGCTGATCTAAAATGCCCGTTAATGAATAGTTCAAAAGACTGTGCAATTGATCACAGAGAATCTTTACATAATGATTTGATAGCAGCTTTAGCTCATGAGGATGGAGAATAAAATTATGAAAATAATCAAACCAAGCGTTGAATATTTTGGAGCAATACCTACAGAATATAATGCTGCACTTAAGTTTATCGAGATAGCAGGCAGAACTTGCTACAAGTCAGAAGACAAGATTACTGAAGATAGTGCCGAGGAATTCGTCCGTAAGCTGATTAAGGCAGGGCATCTGGCTATGATTGAGCACTCGAATTTTGTGGTGCGAACTAGGAGAATAGATTCTCTACTTACCTCATTACAAGGATCTATAGGCAAATACTTAATTGCTGTAGCTACTCCTGATTACACTTACATAGGAGGAAGTTTGACAGCATGGTATCAGAGGTTATTGTTAGAAAATACATATAAAGGTCCGTTTAACTGCTTCTTTCATATTTGGGGCAATCTTTTTGGATTAGATAAAATAGTATTTTCACATGGTTTCAGAGATATTCCTAAAACAGAGTGGTGGCAACCATGCCTTTATGATGAAATCCCCAAAGAACTCCACCGTTACTCAGCAAAATTCATCTGTGATCGTGGAGTCAGTCATGAGTTGGTACGACACCGACCTTGCAGCTTTGCACAAGAAAGCACCAGGTATGTGAATTACGGTGGCAAGGATATGGAGTTTATTGAACCTACTGATCTTGAGAATTGGCAAGATGATTCTTATCGTCAGTTCATGTTAGCTTGTGCTGATGCTGAGGATGCGTATCATTACATGGTAAAACCTGAAGGGCCTTTATCCCCTCAACAAGCCCGAGCCGTCCTTCCCAACGCTCTGAAAACCGAGATCGTGGTCACGGCAGATGCAGCTGAGTGGGCACATATCAGAAAGCTGCGAACAGCTAAGGCAGCTCATCCGGATATGCAGCGAGTAATGAACATGATGCCTTGGGAGGAGTTCTTAGATAAGCAAACTGAAGAAAATAAAATTCATCGCTGCAAAAAACATCATAAAGATTTTACTGGTAACATTTGTCTTGAATGTGAAGAGGAAGAGTCGAATATTCCAACTGCATATCACGAAGGATGAAAGAAAAATAGGGCATGGAGAGATTCATGCCCTATTAGTTTTAATTCATTTATAAAGTTTATCTTACTTCAAAATATCTTTTCAAGATCACCTCTCGTTGCTGCTGCAATTGCCCAAGCCTTTCCCTAACATTTGTTGTCTGATCAATCTTTTTCAACTTATTAATTACTGCCTGGTTCCGATTTAGTGCTGATTGAAAATTTTCATGCAACTTCATTTGCTTGAACCCATCCAGGTTTGAATTCAAGAAAGTTCGCTTGTCTTCAGAATTTTCAAGCTGCTTCTTGAATATGCCTACTTCCTTGCTAAGCTTACCAAACTCTTGTTCATTGCTACTCTTCTTATAGTCTTCACCTCTTCCGTAATGCCAATAGTAGAGCTTACCTGCAATTGGGATAGACTCAACAATTCTTGCATGATCAAAATCTATTGTATCCCCCGTAATGTACGATCCATACAATTGGTTAAGATCCTTACTGATGGAATTTACAAACCTGAAGGGGGGCAAAATCTGTCCGATCAATCCAGATCCTAGCCCTTCCCGAGCTGTTTGCATCCTAACATACTTTGATGCCCCACCCATTGTAAGGAAATTCTCAATTACGTGATCCTCAAACTTAGTTTCTTTCCCAAGCAGCAAGTCTTTCAGTTCATCTGCACCAGCATTAGCCAGTGTAAGTAAGCTCACCAGCTTGATCATGTTACCAATTCCTTCAATAACTTGATCTCGTTCACCTGTCTTAATTTTGTGCCAAGCCTCATTTCGGAAGACATCAAACTGTTTAAGTGTATATGTCTTGAGCATATAAAACACTCGACCATTTCCACTCTTGAGATATTGCTCTGACATTTCAGAGAGCGCTACAGGTTGAAAATCCAACAACCGATGATACAGTAACATCTTTACGTTGTCTGTTGGATTATTTGCAAGCAAATCATTTATTACACTCTCAGACTGTGTTCCAAAGATCGGTTTGATTTGCTTTAGCAATGATGTTCTTCCAGCTTCTGTGTTAGCCATAACTTTGTAGTTGCTAAACGCATTGTTAATTAAAGTCTCTTTGCCGATAGAATCTATTCTTTCAAGCCCAACCTTTTTGAATACCCAACTTACTGCATTCCCCAACGTAGTTCCGTCTGCAAACTCTTGGGCAATCCTTTCAATGCCTAAGTCTTCCTTAGTTATTTCAGACTTCTTAGTTATGGCCTTACCAACATTTTTAATTGTATCAGCTAGTCCGCGTGGTGTCCATACTTTACCTACATACATTGCCCAAGCCAAATCTCCAATCTGAGTCAGCGCAGATATTGGCGAACCCATTACATCGATGTATGACATATTTTTGTAGGCATTAACTATTCCTGTAGCTCCATGCTCGTGGAACCTAGAATCAAGAATATCCCTTACTACTTTTTCATCCTCTGCTTGGATTCGACCAGACATTCGCAAGTCATTAATATATGTGCCAATATTCTCAGTGTAGTCACGCTGAAGTTTGTACTTATCCAATTCTTGTTCAATCCGCAATAAGTCACCTGAAACATCTTCGATTCTTGCAGCATTGTTAGCTTTTGTATACTCTTCTAGCATTACCTGCTTGCGTTTCTTTTCAGCCTTCAGGCTGGCTATTCTCTCTGGAACCTTCCCAAAGAAACGTCTTGCTTCTATTTTCTTGGTCATACTATAGATGTATTGCATCAATGCTGCATCACTATCCATGTAGAACTTATTCAATTCTGGCGGAACAGTTTCATATTGCCTGGCTTGAATGTTGCCTGGGCCACCAATACCTAGGTTCCTCCCCAGTATTGTGTTGCTTGCAATATCTGCTGCCTGTTCAGGATATTCAATCTCAAACTTTTCAACTGTCATCCCAAGCTTATCTGCATAAACTTTGATTGCATCAGTAATAACTGGTCGTTGTGAAATTCCTTTGGTTGTCTGCAAGAATCCTTCCTGATCCTTGATTATTCGTGGCCAGTATTCTTCAATAAAGCCCACATCATAACCAACATCAATTGCATCTTGCCTAATCTGATCCAGGACTGATCGCAGCTTTTCTTGATCCTCGGTCATGTTGTATTTTTCTGCTAGTTCTTTTATCTTAACTTCGTCTGAATTTCTCCTAGCTGCATCCCAAACAAACTTGTCTTGAGGACTCATTTGTTTAGTCTTCTCCAGGAGTGGATGTGCAATTCGTAAAGCAGTTACAATCTTTTGTGAAGTCCGAAAATCGAGGTTTCTAATCTCTGTGCGAAGCATAGGATCTACATTCTTAAGCCTAGTTGATATAGACCCCAAGCCTTTGTCAATGAGTTGCTTAATTTCATGTCCGCGCATTCGAAGAGTCTGGCCGATTGTACGGACCAAGCTATTTCGTTCAGTGTACATTTGATGATAAACATCATCGCTGATCTTTTGAGTTGGGGTTTCACGAACCTCGAACATTGGCATACCTTCACGGAGTGCCTCAGCTTGACGCTCATAAATCTTTCCACTTTCTACTTCACGAGCCAACCCTGAGACTGTCTGCTTGCCAAAAGAAAGTAATTGCTGGAAGAAGTCCATTACTCTTTGAATCACTTTACCAAAAGCAGTATTCCTATATGATTCTCGATTGACCATAATCTGAGCAAACATATTTGCACGATTTTCAACCATCCTCTGTTTTGGATCTTTATGAGTACTCAGAGCAAACTCAAGTTTACCTGCTTTGCGAAGTTTATTAAACTCTTTATTCAAAGCGCTGTCATCTGCTTCTGTAATCATGTCCAAGTTGTCAAGGACATGCTTGTTTTCATGCCAAAGAGTTTTGTTGTCGGCAAAGTTTTCATCAAGAAGAATTTCATTGCCTGTTGTAATGCCAAGGATTTTTCCATCTTTTGACATCTGACCAGTTTCAATTGCTAACTTAACAAGATCTTGACCAGCAGCTTGGATGCTATTGATTGTTAAGCCTTTACCATTCTTGAACTTAACTGATATTGATCCATCAGGAGATTGATTTATTTCTTGTCCTGGAAAAGTTAATTTAATGTCTTCAAGATTAACTTTGCCTAATGCTTCTTGATTTTCACCAACCTGAAACTGTGGAACACTACCTACTTGTCGTTCATTAGTGAACCCACTCTGCAAACCTCCTGGCAAGTTTCTAGGAATTTCAGTTTCAACTGCTTGGATATTAGTTGATGGAACATCTCCAAGAGCTTTGGCAATTTGTTTAAACCATTGTTGGCGTTTATTCTGTTCAGCCAAAGATGGAACAACATTTTGTTTTGCTTCACCTTTGGATGCTGTATCACTTTTGACATTACCTTCAATTTCATTAAGTTTCGTTTCAAAGAATTTCTTCCTCATGAATGCTTCCGTTCCAGGAGTCATTTCTTCCTGACGAAGATTCAATTCTTTTTTAATTCCCTGCCAATAATTTTCAATAATCTTTCTTTCTTCAGTGGTAAAACTATTATTTATATAAGTCTTTACATAGTTTACATAATCTTCAATTTGTCTTAGATTATGTTCTTCCTCAAGAGTTCTTGAAGGTGCTTTCTCATTTAAAGCTGATCTCTCTTGAGATTTATTTGCAATTATTTGATTCGCATAATCAGCTATAGATTTTGGAACTATTTCACTTTCTATAATCTTTGCTGATTCAGCAGCATCTTTTTCTATACCAACCTTCTCACCTACATTAACAGTCCCAAAAAGTTCCTCAAGATATTTCTGTCTACCATCTCTAGTAGTATATGGAGCAAAAGCTTTCTTAACCTCAGGCGTTTCTTTATCAAGTAACTCATTACGCCTTTTGTTCAATGTAATAAGTTTATCTTCAATTACTTTTCTTTCTTCTGCACTTGTTGAAGTTTTAGCATCTAATGCATAAGGATCAAACTTACGATTATATTGTTCAGAGAGAGTTGTAATCTCCTTATCAATATTTGTAATTCTTTCATTAAGTTGGCTTGCAGATTCATACCTATGATCATTTAATTTATTTTCAATTTCTTTTGCTTGCTTCTCTTCAGGAGAAAGAGCTTCATATTCCTTCTTAGCCAGTTCTTCTTTCTTCTGGATTCCAGAATTAATCCGATCAAGAAGGCTCTGGCTATTTTTATTATCCTCAACAATCTTTCTGATTAATTCAGCCGGATCGACATTTAACTCTCTTGCTTTCTGATCAAGTTTATAAGGATCATCAAGAATTTCTTTATTCAAATTAAGAGTATCATTTAAAGTTTGGATACTTTGCCCAAGTTCGTCTTTTTTCAAATTGAGAATATTCGCCGCTCTTCTGTCAAGCTCAATCTCTGCATCAGTCTTTCCAGGTCCAGGATCTTTTGCTTGTGCAGAAAAGCCTGCATTAACTGCTGCACCAGCTCCACCACCAATCGCACCAGCAGCCATACTCTCAATAATGCGCTCAACATTATCAGCAGTCAACAGCTTATCATCTGTATTCGCTACAGTATTAAGAACACTAAGCAGTTCCTGACCACCTTCTTGCAAAGCTTCTTGAGGAATATTTGTAAGCAATTCCTTTGCAGACTTTTTAACCATTCCAGTTGAACCCTTACTCAGGGCATCAACAAAAGTATCTACCAGCTTACTATTACCACCAGCAAACTCTAGTGAGGTTGCCAGAGCACCAAATAGCAATGCAGTCTCAGGGGCATCAATGCCTTTATTTTGAAGCAGCTCTGCATACATTCCACCAGATTCTAACGGCATAACTGATCCGGCAATACCAACCTTACCACCAAACTTCTTCAATGCCTGGCCAGTAAGTTGCTTTCTTACTTGAGCTTCTGTTAAATCTCCAATTCCACGTTTAACTGACTGTTTGACAGCTTCATCAATTCCTTTTTTAAGAATTGTTCTACCTGCCAAACCTCCGGCAACAGTACCTGCACCTGGAGCAATAGCAGATCCTGCAACAGCCCCAATCGCAGCCTCAGCCATACTAGGAACAAGTTCACCTAAAGTTCCTTGTGCCCAGTCAATAGCACCACCGATTCCTGCTTCACCACTATAAACATCTTTAAAAGAATGCTTCTTAGGATATAATTTTGCTTCTTCAATATTCCTGTTATATCCTTTCATGCCAAAATTTTGCACAGCCTGGCCAGCAGATTCAATCCCAAGCTTTTTCAATCCTGAGCCTGCAAGTGCAGTAGCACCATAAGCAGAGGCTTGAAGATTCTGAAGTCCTCGCTGAACGCCTGGAATAAAATCAGAGTCACTTGCTACAGCAACAGGTTTCTTTACTGGATAACCAGACGCAAACATCTTAGCAAATTCGTCTGTCTCATCTTCATTACTACTTCCAAACATCTTATCAAACTCATCCATTAGATTTCTCCATTAGCTATTTTCTGAAGAATAACTTCTCTATTAATGTTTGGATTAGCTTTAATCAAGGCATTGATTTTACTTCTTTGTTCAGTAGTAACTTGTGGAGTATTAGTTGATGCTGGTGTATCATCAACATATCCAGTATCGTCATCATTTGGCATTAGAAGTCTTTGTCTCTTAGTATTTCCAGTAGGATCAATAGGATCGGATTCCTCAATTATCATAGGCTTTAATCTACGTTCTTTATCTGGAGGATTCTGTAGTACTTGTCCTTGAATATCGCGCAGTTTATTTTCTGCAATAACTCCTTGCTCATCTATCCGATTCTTATCTGCATCAAGAGAAAGCTGATCTCTTGCAATCTGGTTACGATCTAAAGTAGAAAGGAAATTTGCTCGATTAATATCTTGATCTGCTTCAGCATTTGCTATTTGTGAGTCAGCTCGAGCCTGTTTACTTTGCAGACCTCGCACAAACATTCCACCAATACTATCATCTACAGGTTCTTTTGACTCTAATGGAGTTGCTCCAAAGAATCTACCTCTTGGTGAATTTATATAAGCATCATATCGAGCTTGTTGCTGCCTACGATAATCATCCCAAGTCGGTTGCTGCCTACCGGATTGTCTATTTATATTTCTTAAATTGATCTTACCCTTATCTCCTTCATATGAAAGAGTATTTCCACCAATAGCATAAGTGGTTGTATCTCCATTAGTTGATATATTCATTTTACCTAATTCTGTATCTCTTTGTACATTAGGAGTTTCATTAATCTTAGGATTTTCAGTTTGTACAGTATTTACTACAGGTAATATATTTTTTTCAACTATTCTCGTTCCTTGCCCAACTCTGTCAGGACGAGAATTAATAAATTTTAAATTCTTTTTTTCATTAGCTGATGCTTCTGCGCTAAAGGCTTTTGTAGGATCATTAATACTTTTTCTATATTCTGCTGTATTTTTTAAATTGTCAATTACATTAATTATACGAGGAGTTTTATTCAGCGTTATTGGCTTACCTTCTTTATTATATGTACTCATAGGATTACTTTTATTAAGCCAAGGCGCGGATTTTAACTTTCTTTTCTTCTCTTCTTCAGTTTGAGCCATTTTAGCCTCGCAGATTAATTTTATTATTCAAATGCACTAACAGATTGAGAAACAACACTGTTCAAAGACATCAAAGCAGCTTGCGCAGTCTTAGCAAAAACATCTGCTGCAGCAGCAAGTGCCTGAACATCAACCTGACTATTCTGAGTAGCATTATCTCTTCTATGCTTATAAACATCAACTCCTGCATCAAGCTCAGCAAGTTTTGATTGCAAGATCATTTGATCACGATTCTGTCTTGCTCTATACCAATCTGCAGCAGCACTCATCATCTTAGCTTTAATATCTGTATTTAGAGCCGCTATTCTTGCTGCTGCATCTGGAGCTACTGCTAAGGCCCGAATATAATCTATTGCTGCCTGCATTGCTGCCAGTCTAGATTCAATAGCCTTACCTATGGCAAACTTAATAGTTTCGATGGCTATTTCAATTTGTTTTACAGCAACTGTTGTCGTTGCAATACCAATCCTGCCTGCCTGTTCAAAGGTTGCTTGGTTAAGATCATAAATCATTGGACCCTGGATGAGCGAAAATCCTCTTGCAGTATATCCAGCAGCTATACCACTAGAAACTCTCTGCCCATCTCTAATAATTCTATCTCTTTCGCGCTGAATTATTTGATCCTCAAGTGCTGCCGGAATTCCTGTACCACCATTAGTAATTGTATTGATTAACCAATTAGTAGCTTCATCAAAAGCATCACTTGCTAAAGGATAATAAGTAGCAAAAAAGTTAGCTAGTTGACCAGATAATAGGGCAATTAATGCATCACGCTCTGCCTGATAATTATATGTTGAATCATCTGCTGTTGGTATTTCTGGCTCTATTGCAGCAACAGTAAATCCTGTAGCAGTTGTAGGTGGAGTAAGATAAAAACCTGCATTGCTATGAATAAGATCATCTGCAGCATCTTGTGCAGAATCAGTTGCTGTAGTTGCTGTAGTAAGAGCATTTGTAATAACTTGATTTATAAATTCTGATGCTTCCGACATTAGAGTCTCCTATTCAGTTGCATGATTTCAAACATAATATTTTCAAGATCAAAATTGTAACCATTATTTTTAAGTATATAATTCCAATAATAGCCAGAAAGTTCACTTCCCATATTAATACGCTGCTTTGTCATTGTAGTACTTGAATCCTTCATCAAAAATGTACGAGTCTGTCCATCAGTGTTAACGATTAATGAAAGTTTTCCACTGGAATTCAGTCCTAAGTATGCTGAAGTAACTCTCTTCTTATAAATTGAGCCTAAATCAGATCGTCCAAAATCAACTAAAGTATCTATTTCAATTCCATTATCAGTACTTCCAGTTAATTCATAAATACCATCTCTTGCTATACCATAGTTTTTACCTTCATATGTATAAAAGGAAAGATAGCCATAATTATCATATTGACTAGTAGCATTAGTATCAATGTTAACTACCCAAACTCTGGCAGTATTATCAAGGGCAACAACATTATCAAGTGCAGCAGCCTCACCAGATGTAGCAATAAATACATCATCTGTCATTATAGAAGTATTGAAAGAAGCAAGAAATGATCCAATAACTGTGAAGTTATCAGTTACCTGCATGGAAGCCAGCAGTTGAGAGATGTATATATGGCTACCAGTAATAGTATCAATGATCTGGCCAGAATTGTCAAGTATGACGACGAATACTGGCCGACGACCGAAAGCATCCAAGGTGTAACAGAAACTGTAGAGCTTACGCTCAAACGGAGTCGCATCGTAGATACCAGAAGAAACAAAAGAGGGAAACTCAGCCTCACCTTCACCGTATTCTCCCTCGCCTCCCTTAGCAAGCATAGCAGGAAATTCAGTAGATCCATCAATGTATGAGATTGTGCCAAGAATTCCTGAAGAAACCAACCGAGGAAGTGTAGCATAACCATAATTCGTCAAGGTAGGAACATACAGTCCACCCTCAGCATAAGATTCAAGTGCTGGAAATTCAGCCTCTCCTGATCCATAACTTGTGATGTATCCGCCGAATCCTGCCAATGCTGGAAATGTGGCATAGCCATAATTGTTAGAAGCTGTAGCAACCATCTCGCCAGAACCAGACATTGTTACACTTGCTGATTGGAAATTAGAAAGTGTCAGCGTTCCAGCTCCTATCATCAGCACGTCATAATCTTGAATGGTTAGTGTTCCGTAACCTATCATTAGACACTCCCATACTGGACTTCACCAGTTTTGAATACGGCTGATGTTATCTTATCTCCCGCTGTGTAGAGATAACCATAAGCATAGAGCGGAATTAACAAAGACTTTGTAGAAACTGTACTGGTATGAACTACTGAAGATGCTCCGGTGATCGCCACGTAGACAATCGTATTCGATGACTGCCGGTATATCCTCAATTCTGACAGCGCAGTCTGTGTGGCGTAAAGCGTTTTGACCATTGCCCCGTTCTCATACACCCTGACCCCGGAAGAATCACAGATGATGCCGTGCGTGAACCTTGCAACTCCGGCTCCTTCCATGCCTTTGTTGGCAATTGTAATACATGCACTCGTCACCCCGGATGCTGCTGTGAATTTAATAAATGTACCTGCTCTCAGAGGGAGTATTGATCTAGCCCAAGAGTTCCAGCCGCTGTTTGTTAGTTTCAGAATCTGAGTATAGGTGAGCGGAGTAGATTCACCAGTAGTAGCATCTTGTGCAGGCATGACCGTCTCGACAGTATATGAGACGTTCGTTGTCGTCTGATCTCCAGTCAATGAGGTGCCATCATTATAGGTATCTGAAGATACGTCTCTCAATGGCTGCGATTCATACCCATCCGCAAATCCTATGTCGAATATCTCATCCCACGATGTAGGCTCACCATTCTCGTCTAAAGTCTCTTGATACACCCAAGTTGATTTGTCTTCTTGAAGTATTTGCTCCATGAGCGCATCATAAGACTCCTGATTGAACGTGCCTGCATTAGTAGTAAGCGTCTGCGTTGGTTGCTGTGCTGCGGTGTACCCTACGAAATAATACAAGCCGTATCCAGCAAATCCGAACCAGAAAGCCAGGTAACTACCATCAAGATAGGTGTATTTTGCAAGACCAAGTTGAGATTGTCCTTGATACCAAACTAGTTTGTGATGGTTTATCCGAGCCTCAAGATCAAGAAGGGTGCCATCCCAGTCGTTAGGATACAGTGCCCGCATCATATCATTTTCCTGAACATCCGTAGCCAGGTAAATACCTTTCGCATAACTTGTCGGGACATCTCCAATAAAGCCGTTAGGATAATACAAACCGTAGTCCGTAAGCGCATCGTTTACCTGCAATCTACCTTCATCATCTATCCATCGCCCATCCTCCAACTGCGTCCAACCTGGAGGGATATAGTAGTAGGTCAATGTTGAGCCGGAAGAAGTTCCTGACGTTGTTGACGTATACCCATCTGTCCCTGCTGTTGATCCTGACGTAGTTGTGATCGTTTCGTACTTGAAGTCTTTCAATAATATACTCATGGCATCCCTATAGCATATTTAGCGTATGGTCCTATCGGACTTTGTGGCACGATGGGAGGACATTGGTATTCCGAGAGAGCAATTGCTAGAGCATCATCTCCATATAATCCTACTGACAGATTATCAGAATCCCCTACCTCGAATGGAAGCTGTCCCATTATATTCCAAGGCGCGATACTTGCTTCCTCAGTCTCTGTAGCCGCAGTCCACTTGAGAGAAGCGAAGGCGTATTTATCTACTTCTACTTCATTCGCCAAAATAGTATATTTTACTACCCCTATTAGGAAAATATCTGTAGGTGTGACTAGGACAGGTCTTGCTGATATAAGCTCGTATCCAGATGGTGTGCCAGGAAGTTGAGTCCAAGAAGTAAAAGGAGAACCGTAATGTACTGCTCTCACACCAATCTTTACTGCATTACTTATACAAAGGTATAACGGAGTTTCATTATAAGTTCCTGCATATGTTATGTCAGGTCTAACTCCATTTTCTTCTGATACAGCAGTAGGTACTACAAGATCCTCTGCAAATAATCCAGTAGTACTGAATTTGACACCTCCATATTTCCTAGTCCAAGTATACACATTGCCATCATGGCCGTGAAACATTACAGAATCATAAGGCACTGTAAAGTTAGTGTTCGGATATGCCCCCGCTAGTTGCTCAAGCATACTCATCGCATTATACCAATGACCAGTATCTACTGTTTCTGTTGCAAGGGATGTGAGTAATGGCATGAATTGTTCAGAGTTAACAATTGATACTACTCCGTCAACAATCATTGAGTAAAACAGTCTCCACTTATCGTCTTCTGGATGAACAGCATAATACACAGAAGCCTCGCACGATTCGCCTCCTTCTCTGTACAGGTGTGTCGAGGCATTAACTGCATGAAAAAATGTCGTACCAAAAGCATAAGATCCTATAGGTTCACAAGAACCATCATTCTGTGAAGTAATCAAGATAGTTCGCAATGCAACTGGTATATCTTCAGTTAAAATATTCGCAAGAGAAATATATCCTACAGAACTCATCGGTATATTGATATCTACACCAACATATTTTACTTGGTCCTCACCTATGGTAACAAAGTCATAAATCCAGGTACTTTGAAATGTTACATATCTATCATCTCCGATCTTTTGATAAATTCGTTTTGGGTTGTAATTGTAACTATCATTCTGCACATGATGAATAGCACATGACAGCCTACTTTTCTGAATACCATTTGAGATATAGAATGATGTAGTTTTCTCAAAAATTGACCTGAACCAGTCAAATGTACCGTTTCCATTTCTATCAAAATCAACAGAAGAAGAAACGAGCACGTTGAACAACTCTCCCCTTTCTGGAATTATTACAGGATTACAAGGAAAATCATATTCTGGTATAGAATCGTTGAACAAAGAATAAGTGTCTGTTGGGACAAACCGCATCGTTGAGTATTCCAGTGTGTTTTCAGGGTCTATCGGTCCGTTGAAAAGTGTTGTGAAACTGCCTGAACTTTGATATATGTACCCGTCTTCCTCGTATGTCCCTAAGTCCTTGAATATGATATACAAATCCTGTGCCCCGTTGAATCCTCCAGCCCAATAATCAGCAACGGCAATTTTGATTCCGTTCCGTGTTGAACAAGCTGCAACCGCACCCATAGGGGCAGTGACATTACCTCCGTCGATGTCTCCGAGTTGCCATGCATTAAACCTGAACCCGTTCCATACGACTGTACTGACAGGCAGTGACATTTCCTTTATCTGATCAAGTTTTTTCTTGGCAAACCATTTACGCTTTAACGATCTATCTCCATCTGTACGAATCATGTAAGTATCTCGGTCTGACCTGAAAAGTTAGTCCAAAAAATCGACACATACCCTATCTCAGAATAATCGTTATATCCTCCAGAAAACGGGGCATATTGAACGTAAGCCGTAGTAGATGGATTCCCCCCACCAAGCAAGTATACTCTGCTATTTGTGGTAACTGCCGCCATAGACCGCATTGCCGCACGATAAAGAGTCGTCCCAAACGCCCATGTTCCAATAGTTCCGTCTGAATTTATTGGTGCAGTAAGCACTGTCCCCCCGCTTACATCACCGCCCAGTAAATATATTCTTGATCTCGTGACAACTGGGGATGATTTTGATATAATAACACTGAGAGAAGAACCAGCAGACCACGCAGAAAGAACTCCAGTTTCTCCGTAAGTGGCGCTGTATGTGTTACTTACTTTTACCCCGGCAGATACCCCTCCAAGTACATATATTCTTCCATTGACATCAGCAAGCGAAGTCCATGCCAGAGTGATTGGTAATGATGGCCCATATTCCCATGCCCCGACAATCCCATCGTCGTCTATAGGAGCGGTAAGTGTAGTATTCCTATACCCTACGCCTCCACCCCCAATCCCTCCTATGAGGTAAACCCGATCCTTGGTGATAATTGACTTTGCCGCATACCTTCCATCTATGAGTGATGCAGACTCGCTCCATGTCCCAATCATTCCAGCATCGTCTATCGGCGCGGAATATACCTTGTTTATATACTCAGACCCTGCATTTGTCCCGCCTGCCAGGTACACTCTATTCTTCGTAATCCATGCACAAGCATCATTTGCCATGTTATATGGAAGTGCATCGGAAGCTGCCCATGCCCCAATAACTCCGGAACCACTGATTGCCGCTGTATATGACGAAACGCCAGTAAATATATATACCCTGTTCCTAGTGACAATAGCCGAAGCTTGACTGATGCCTACCGGCAGGTTGGTGTCACCAGCCCACCCGGTTATATTGGTAACCTGACTGGTATTAAAGTCGTACTGCTGATCCCACGGTTGGCCGTTTGTTATATACGTTGTCATTCCGCTGGGAACCCGAGAGAATAGGAGTTGATCGGCTGCACAACCCCAGATGTCATGTAGGCGTTGGCGATGATCAGGTCTTTGCCAACTGTACCGACAGAACCTTGGACACGTTTTTCTGTAGTGCTCAAGACCCCTGTGTCAGAACTCAAAACTCCACGATAGAACGAAGCGTAACCGGAAGCAGCGTTTGTTCCTGTCCATGTTTCAGCCGCCGCCTTGGTAATAACTCCAGAGGTAGGAGCATCAAACGTGCCACCTGTTCCGCCACCATTTACCGAGATGGTACAGAGCAAAGTAGCCGAGCCGATAGCCGCGTCAGCAGTTGCAGGGATAAGCGCATCCGCTGCCGCCTGGCTTGTGGCAGACCCATAAATCTTGATGAGAAAACCACTCATGCCTGTCGAAAATGGGCCAGTACCGAGCATGTAATTCCGTAATCCTGTAGATACCTTAAAAGCCATATATCACCTCAATCCAGTGCGGCGATAATCTCGCCTATTTCAAAAGTTAAAGGACTTGCATTACTGATTGTCCGAGGAGCCGCCAGAGTTCCATACATAATGCAATTACCTGCCGTAGATGCAGTCCATATACTTACATGTGTTACAGTATAAGACCCTGCAGCAACAGCAGGTGTAAACACAACCTGTGTAGTACTGGCGGATGTTCCTACACTTGAAGTTCCCATTGTAACGGCTTTACGAATATAATCAGCATCAGTCCCAACAACCATTTCAGCAACTGCACCAGTCTCAGTTGGATCGGCAGTATGTAAAGCAACGAACCAGGCTGTCGGCCGAGTAACGGAATCAGTGTTGAATGCCCAGTTAAGAAGGAGGTTTTCTCCATATGTTGTAAATGACATATTCTTCTCCTTATGCCGAGACGAGTGCAAACCCGACTGGAACTCGTAGCGAGCCGAGATTGGCCAAGGTAAATGGAGAAGCAAATAAAGCTGCAGAAACAAGTAATCCAGTACTTGACCCTCTTGTAAGTCCAGTAGTAATAAATGCCCCTCTAATTGTTGCAGCTCCTGTGAAGTCAAATTCATTCGGTGCTGCCGAAGTAGTAATAGATCCTGCTACAGGAGCTGGAAGTGTAAGAGTTTGCCTATTCGTTCCTGTAGTTGTATAACTTGTATTTTCCCCACAAGCGGCCATGAAAGTCGTCATTGTATCCCCAGGTAGCGGAAGATAATTATTTTCATATAGAGACAGATAATACGTAGAATACTGACTACCACTTCTCAAGGCCGCATTGAGCATATATGTAATCATATCTGCTGGCATGAGGTTATGTACTTCTTGCTGGGAAATAATTTGCCCATCTTCACTTACATGCGTCGGAGTGTAAACAAATCCGACTTTGTATTCATTATTCATTATACCTCTCTCCGAATTTGTTCTGCAGTTATCCAACTACTTGCTGCCATAGCTGACATTGATGGATTATTAAGACTTGTTATTGCCTGTTTCATACCATTTTCTTCCCTAATCAACATAGCGCCTTTAGCACTGTAATCCGGTACAACCTGATCTTCTTGCATGTTCTTTATTTCTCCTCCGTTTCCTGCCATTATTAAACCTCTTGTTGAAAACCAACATACATTTTTATTTGAAAGTTTTTGTCCTGTTCCAAGAGCAGCACCATAATCAAGTTTAGTTAATTGCTGAAAGTTTTCAGGCCCACTTCCAACAAAGAAATAAGTTTTATCTGCTACAAGCCAAACTCCATCATCAACAGGTTCTACAACAGTTATATCATCACTAAATTGAAAATAACTATTACTTAATTGTGAAACAAGATCAGTTGAATATGCTTCAGTTACATAAAGCAAGTTATCCTTTGCAATCAAAAGTCTACTATTATGTTCACGTATAATTTGTCCAGCAGGTGGTTTTGTCATGAATAAAGTTTCAAGAACCTTTCCGCCATCATAAGGCAATGTTACTTGATAACTAAGTGTTCCAATCGCAGCATCTCCACACTGATAAAAGATTTTACCATTCGCAGTAGTCATATATAAACGAATTCCGATAACCTGATTATCACTAGAAGATGGAAGACTAGTGAAAACAATACTACTATTTTCTATAACTGAAATTGAGGTAATGTTACTTGCTCCAGATTCATTACCAAGTGCATCATAAAAAGTCAGGCAACACAAATAAACTCCTGCACCAAATATTCCAGAAGAACTATAAACTACTGGAGCAGTAGGATTACTCATGCCCCAATTTTGGGCTGTACCATTTATAATCTTTTTTCCTACTAACCCATCACTAAAAAACAATTCATTATTATGTTCATAATAAGCAAATGTATCTCCAAGTATTCCACTTGAAATAGTAGTCTTTGTCCAATCAGCATTAACTTTTTTAAGTATCGTTCCTTCAACTACAAACTGTCCTTGCAAACAAGCAAAGCCATATTTCATGTCAAATCCACTACATTTCTTAGTACTGCCATTTCGCATTTTGATCTTTCCCACATTGGTAAAATCAACACTTACAGCATTTCTAACCATTGTACTTGAATCTTCTGAATTAACTGGCAACGCATGATCTTCAGCGCGATTATTCATACCCTTAAAAGGCCCAAGTGAAAGTTTCATTTTAGCTCCTTTTACTTAAGCATGAATCCACGAGTATAAGATGGGATAGTTAGTTCAAGAGTTCTCATAGCTTCAAGAAAAAAGATTTTATATTTCAAAGTATTTTTCATCTCATCATCTTTATCATCTTCAAGTCTTTCATATGCTTTCCATGCTCCAAAATTAACCAAGAGAGCTTCTTGTAAATGTTCTGGAATTCCATCTGGAGTATCAGCATCATTAATCATATTAACTGGTTTTCTATAATAATGTAATGTTACTGTTTCACTACTTGTAGGAATACCTTGATAATACAACTTTCTACCGTGTTCAATTACTTCAGAAATTTTGCCTGACTTATTCAACAATGGATAAGTTTCTGCAAACTCAATAAATGATTCTGATATATCAATTTCACTTCCAGTAGATGATGATACAAATTGCAAGTCTCTATGAAAATTAGTTGGCATATTTACATAAGCAGCAGTAGAAGTTGCAACTGTATCTATTGTAAACAATCCAGGCAGTGGAGGCGTAAGTGAATTCGGTAGTGGATTATCAATTCCATCTAACAATGAGGGCATTCCACCAGCAATTTCATAAACACCTTGATTTATAAAATCACCTAAAAAATCAAAGATCGCTGGATTATCAATAAGAATATTTACTTTGGCTACTAATGATGCAAAAGTATGACTAGATGGTGTTACTGCTGTATCTCCATAAAATATCTGAAGAGTATCACCATCAGACATTGAAGATGTGTCATATGCTAATGTAAAAACTTTTCCAACAAGTGATCCAGTAAGTACTAAAGAAGTTGAACTATAAATAATAATTTCATCTATACTATTTATTATAGCTTCAATTTTATCTTCAGCTACAGTATCAGTGAAAGTTATTGTTCCTTCGCTGGCATCAAATACATAGTCAGTTCTAAGCATTAGAACGCTCCAATATTTTTATTATAAATCATTAGGTGTAATTGGAACAGTTATAAAATTTTCCTCTGGTTCCGGCCTATGTACAGGAACACTTTGCTTCTCACCCAATGGTTTCGGATCAGTATATTGTGGATGCTTCTCTTCCCAACAAGTATCAGCACAAACAAACAACTTATCCCAAGTCATCCGGCATTCAGATGCATAACGCTGAAAACCACATTGATCACAGATTACTAAATAATCACCAGGTTTATATGACATTATTCAAAAATCCCCCATGCTTGTCTGTAAAATTCATTCCAAGTTTGCCTATGTGGTCTTCCTGGTCTCCAGGCTTCGATATATTGTTCCCAAGATTTTTCATATTCGTCTTTTTGAGGAAGCGTATCTGGTAAAGTCCAAAGCAATAAACGAGCATATGCAGTAGCTAAAACATCATTATGTTCAATAGCTAAGTAACTTGTAGAAATGCTTCTATCATATTGAAGACGATCAAGCACATCTTTTATAATCATGCCAGTTTGATAATGTTGTAAAACTCCAGCTACTCCACCCAATTTCTCAAATTGATAAAAACCTCTTGCTGGGCCACCAACTTGCCTACGATAAACAAACTTAGATTCTTGTAAGCCTATTGTTAGCAACATAACTATTGCAGCTGGAGAAGTCATTTGCTTTGGAAGTAATGCTAGTCCAGGATAAATTACAACCTGCAAAACATCAGAAAGCTTCATATAATTATCCTTGTACTATTGCTTTCTTAGCAAACGCACACTCACCACCGCGCTTCATAAATACTTCTGTAAAATCATCAAGGTCCATCACCCAGTATCCATTACGCAATAGGTTCCAATCTGGCCATGAGTTAGGCCCACCAATAATATTTTGATGGAGATTAATAAATGTAGCTACTGTACAGTGTCCGCCGACCACCTCGCCACCAGGAGTGCTCAAGCCGTCTACTTCACGAGGATATACCATGCCCTCAGTCCATTCAAGTCCAAGTACTGCAGAACTATAATAATCAATTCCACGAATAACTTCATCAACAGTCCTTGCTCGACAATATGATTCAATCAAGCCTTCTTGCTTTGCAGTCTGCATCACCGCCGCAAGTGATGTTCCATAACTAATTGGCTTTGATTCAGGTCGTTCAGAACCAGGCCACTGATCATTATCCTGACACCTAAAATAAAACTCAAGAGCCCATTCATCACCAAGAGTACAGATGTTCGGCTCATGCTCAAGAAACGCAGTAAATCCAAATCCTCCGCAAGCACTCCAATTACCCTGATTAAGCAATGGAGCTTTAAACTTCTTTACTCTATACTTTGATATTAATTCTCTATACCTGAGATCAATACCATCATCAATTGGGGGTACAGCAAGAATGTTCGGCGCACTTGGATCAGGTTGAAATATAAGTCCACATCTCGAATCTTGAGTTTCAGTTTTACCATCTTTGAGTAGCATATTATTTCCTTATTAATTGCCAGTAATAGCCTTTTTGACTGTATCTGTAATCCTCGCCCAATATCCATATATCGTGAGGCCTGAGACTCCTGTTAAAACCAATACTAGAAAGAATCTCCTGACTACAGTCCTGTTGTCTGCCATTACCACCGTAAATTTATTGAAAGCTGATATCATGTTCTTTAGGTCGTCTGGATTGATTCCTTTAAAAGCAGAAACCATATTATTTAGATCTTCGGTAGAGATCCTACCAAACCGACAATCCTCTGCTTCATGCCTACGGCTTCTATGTGTAGCTTCGATTATGGCTGCAATAGCATCAAGATCTTCATTGGTCAGATTGTTCCTTCTTCGTGGCCTCAACTCTTCATACGCCTCACCTGATTCCGTCATCCCATATTCCTTTCGCATTATGGTGCAACCTTTATAGACCGTTCTTTCGACGGCCAAAGATTGTTACGTCCGAACCTGTTCAAAACTCTTTCCCACAACTTAGCCCGGAGCGGCCACATACCGTCTTCCAAGGACCATCTTTCCAGAAGGGCATCGAAAACCTTGTGCAGATCAGCAGGCAGGAGCCCAAGACGACAGAGCTTGTACAAGGCATCATGCCCGGCTGAACTTCGCATTGATGATTTGGAGTCAATCGTCGGACCGGAAGCGCCATCCCAGGCATAGCCATCTCTGAGCCGCATGAATCCGTTCGGAAAGAGCCGAATAAATTTGGTTTTTATATCGTAGCCAAGAATGCCTGTAGCAAGCCAACAATCTGATCGTAATTGATATTTCATACCATCTGAATAACGAATTGATTTTGATTCAACAAATACTTGAGAAGAAGTCATCGTCGAATCCTCCGCCAAGTCCACGGCTGTACCGGTACCGGGTCCGCCCAGATCCCTACGCGATTGCCCGCCGAGATGCCTTGCAGGCTCGACCAGGCGTTGCAAAACGATTTCTTGCAGTAATCAGGATAGACCCAAGCGTAGCCGGAAAGTATCAATTGCTCCTGTAAGCATTGTGTCCCGAGCATCACAATTGCAACCGTCCGGCCATAGGTGTACTCTCCGGTCGGCAGGATATCGACAGTTTTTCCTTCGACCATTGTTTCGGTAAAATCCTTCGCCGCCATGCCGTAGGCTTGCTTTTTCTCCGGGCTGTCGATACCGTAGAGCCTGATCGTGGTCAGTCCTGCCTCGTCGATTACTTTGATTGTGTCACCGTCCACCACGCTCACGACTGTGGCGGTTTTGGCCTGGGCAGTTGCAGCGATAAGGAGCATGAGAGCGATAATTATGGTCTTCATCTCTTTTTCTCATCAGCGCAGAATTTAACCCCAGTTGAAATCATACTGAACCTGTCGCACGATTTCCCCTGCCGGCCGTTGCAATCAAAAGTGAAGCACCACTGACTTTCATCCTTACAGTAGCGATCCCGGACCCGGTGCAGGCCGTTTTCGTCTTTGTCGCTCATGTGCAAACTCGCTTCCGCTATGACTCTCATATTCCCTCCGGGAGTAAAGGTCAGCCTCAGTCGTCGCAATCCTCATTAGGCGTCAAACATACAGGGCAGAACCCGCCGTGGTATTTATGGCCGCAGTTTTTACAGGTGGTCATACCATCCGCTTATGTTTCAGCCAGGTTCGCCCTGCAACGTAAACGGCTGCAACCAGAGCCGGCGCCTGTGATGTGCTTTGCACCACTTGGATATCATGCTGCGACTGAGTAACCACTGCGATTACCGCCCCGAGATCAATCCCGAGCTGGTTGCTGAAATATGGTATGATCACGGCCGCAACCATCCAAAATTCAGAGGATTTGAATCCTTTTAGGAGTAAGCCTTCGTTCATATCAATCACCTCATTGCCGCAATATCAGCAAATCACTTTCCAGGGATCAGGAATAACGTCACCAGTACCGTCACTCCAATATGGCTTAAAAGGAGCATCCTTAAATAAAGTGGGATAAGTGGGATAAGTGGGATAAGCAGGTAGCGCAGAAGGAGCAGACGCCAATTCATCAATAACCTTCCGTAATTCCCTCAACTCTTCCATCGTCAGAAGGTGAACGGCCTCGCCTATCTTCAACTCTATCTTCACTGATATGTTTGTCATATCAATCACCAGTACATAGTTACAGTTTTGCTCTTATCGCCATAAGGGGCATGTAGATAGATGCCGCCGTGGCTTGTCCCCGTGTCCGAGTCGCCATCTCCGTTCGGTCCTATTCCGGGCTTGTACACAAATCCGTACATAGCGGCCTTGCTGTTCCGACTGCAGTTCTCCTGGTCCCGGCAATTTTTCAATGGATTTTTGACGATGAAGGTTTTCCCAGAAGAGAAGACAAATTTAATCGGCCCCGAGCCAAGTTCATCGCCGCCCTTGGGAATTCTCCAGGCCATCCGCCCGCCATTCCTTTCCCCATACGATGTATATGTGGCCTTATGGTCATAGTCTCCCGTCGGCGTGGCCGGTACATCAGGAACGTTCGGCGCATCAGCCCCGGCAATATATGAGTATTTCTGCCCGCCATCCATCTCTATGACCATTTTCAGCGGCCGCATGTAATTATGGCCTGGGTTTTTCATCAAGAAAACCGGACATCCCTTGTACGAATTGCCTTTCCGCGCCATCTCATTGTTGACCGTGACAGCTACGACATCGGCATCCGTCAGGGTTCGGAAAAGGATGCAGGCTGCGCCGTTGCCTTGGTCGCTGTCGTTTTCCCATGTGACTTTGTATGGGAATGGCTTAAGCGTCGGCTGTGGCGTGTCGGTCCACGTGTGTTTACACTTCGGGCAGGTCGGCATCACTCCACCTCTTCAAACTCGCCCTGCCCGGCAGGACTGACAGCAGCAGGTTCAAATGTTTCCTCTTTTGTCACCGGAACGACCGGGATGATGATATCCTCTCCCTTCTGCAGGCTGTCGACAACTTTGCCGATATTCCCCTCAATCCAGGCTTTTGCCGCCTCGATCGCACCAGAAAAATCCCCATCAGCCTTTTGGTCGGTGGTGGTCGCGTTGGTCGCGCCGGCTGCATCAATCCGCATACTGGTGCCGGCTTGCAGGTAAATCGACGTATCGCGCTGGTTCACTGTGCAGCCTGTCAGGGCAGCCAAGGCAATAACTAGTACCCATACTTTCTTCATGATCCCCTCCTGTTAAATTCCTCGTATTACTGCACGACAAAGTTGATGATCCGAGGCTGCCCCCCTGATCGATTCGCCCCTGGCCTCGTGGTAGACGGTCAGCGCGAGCCAAAATAGAGCTTGCGTCATGTCCATATCTACCTCATGTTTCCAAGCGGAACTGTCCCGCGTGAGACAGTTGACGGAGGGATGTTAGTTCCGACCAAGGATACGTCAACCCCCATGTCATCCCCATCACTTGCCGCATGATACCCCACACTCTCAGCAGTCAGCGCAAATCCTGCTATCGTGGTTGGTGTTGCCCCACCAACAAAAGTAGGAGTCGCCTGATACGAGTAACAGCTGTTGTCTGCATCTGGACAGCCGCCCAAGTATGTCTGATAGTTTGCCAGTGTATACGATGTTGAATAGTCCCTGATAACCAAACTAGGCACATACAGATTGTAACCGAATGTAGTGTAATGCGGCGTACTTGTGTATGGGTACAATTGTATCATCGTATCAAATATGGAGTTACGATAATCGTTGTACTGGGCACCATTGTCGCTGTGCTCCTGATTTACTGATGTAGTTGAACTGTAAATTGTGTTGTGGTTGAATGTGTTATTGTCGGCTGATATAGTCCCACCTGATCCAGTGTCAAATTGTATGCCCAGGCGGTTGTCTACAATGAGGTTGTTAGATATCTCCGCATCATGGATATCCAAACGAATTCCAGCATCATTATCATGGATGTAGCAGTTTTTGATATATGACTGCGTATCGCCCGCGTCGTTTGAATGTTTTGCGTATATTCCATTATTAAACCCACTTACATCGCAGTTTTGTATCCTGATATTGTTGGTGGAGAACGTGATAACTGATGCGTTACAAGATGACGTCCCCGGCCCGACAAACGTACATCCATCGACGAGCATATCAGCAGTGGTGGAATTTGCCTGAATCGCTCCACCCCCATCCGTGCAATAGTACTCAGATAGAGTGAATGTATCATTGATGAACTTCCAGCCAGCTGGCTTGCCGGTCGTCGCGTTGTTCATGCGAAAGACGCCATTCGTTCCCTGGAAATTAAGGTCTTCTATTGTCCAGTAGTTTTTATTGATATCGAATGGAAAAGGAGAGACATTAGATACAATAGTGACTGTTGCCCCTGGATATGCCTTATGAGTGATCGGTGATTCTGCTGTGCCGTCTGCACCCGTTCCCCCGTACAGAGTAATGAGCGACGATATGGTGTGCGTCCCGGCCAGATAATACACAACATCTCCGGCAACCGATTGCTCAAATGCGTGTTTCATCGTTGCCCACGGTCCGCATGCACCTTCGTCGGTAATGCACTGCCCTGAATCGCTATCACTTCCAGAGCCATCCGGGGCAACATAATATGTAGTAGCAAATGCGGACTGTGCAAAAAGCAATATTGCCACAATGTAGAGTATTAGTTTCATCATGGCGCATCTCCTGAGCCTATGACTGATGTGCTCATAAGTACCTGATCTATCTCAAAATCCATACTACTGTTCGTCTCAAAACGTACTGCATTGGTGTCTGTTGATGTAGTGCCATTAGCGCAACTGCCGATGGATGTCCCCGGTTTAGTCGAATCAGTGCTCTGCCAAATTTCCAGCGTTGATCCAGTGCCGCCATTGTTAGTATACGCCCACCAAATATAGTAGGGAGTTCCAACACTCATAGCATATCCAGCCGCTGCATAGAATTGTGTGCAGCCAGTAATGACACCGGTTATTCTACCAGTTATTTGCTGGGCTATTTCACCGATCCTGGTTGCTCCATTATACAGCCCGAAGAATCTGGTCGTCCCGGCAGGAAGCACTGCAAAATCAACCATGAAGCGACCATAAACAGTAGTCGCACTGGAAACAACGGGGCTTTTAGCGTTGGAGTCAGCATTGACTAGTCGTAAATCCTGTGAACCCCTTAGCGGAGTCGTTGTATAATCTGGGTACACCGTTCCACTAGAGGTCCATGTCTCGCTATTGTCGTATCCGGTGCCCTCAAAATTTTGATTTACGAGATAGGTAATACCTCCTGCGGCCGCTGGGCCTCTCGTCACGCTAACACTATGCGATCCTGCAAATGACAGACAAGGGAGCAGCGCCAATATCAATATCAGTATATGTTTTTTCATATCAATCCCAATCCCCCTCAATTTGCCATGAGCATTCGTTCAGCGCGTCATCGGGGTCTGAGAGCGTAACGAAGACTTTTGTTCCAGCCGGAATTGTTGCATCGTCAAATCCAGTCGTGAAAGTAGCTGTTCCGTTTACGGTAGAAATGGCCTCTATCGTGGTTGGAGTGCCGTAGCCAACACCCGCTGCTTTGTGCTGAAACATTAGAGTGATTTCTGTTGTCGGATCAGCATCACATGAGATATTTATTTCAGTTATCGTAAAAGCTGCCGGAACATTATTGATCAGAGTTACAGCATGGTTGGTGCCGTCAACCGCATAAATAGCTTGTGGGTCTAGCAGCGTCCCGTAGAAGTCGGCCTCTGTTCCTGAGACATACTTGGCTATGGCAGCTTGCTCGTTGCCGTTGAGCTTCTGTATTGCCTGCAGGATGGTATCAGTCGCAGCGACAGTGCCGGCACCAGAAGTGTATCCGGTAAGAACAGCGGAAGCTCCAGCCGCATTTCCAACAACGACAAAGCCGCCAGTACCGTTGGCAGCTGCAGCAAGAGCGGTACCGACGCCAGTGCCGAAATCGCGAGAAAGAATAATGTCATACTCGGTGTCGTTCTCTACGGCCTTTATTGCTCCACCCTCATTGTAAATTTCCTCACTGCCATCCGCGAGTGGGGCAATACTGGCATTGCTGGGAAGGATCGATCTACGGCTACCATCTGCGGCAGACGAGAGGATTTCAGCCGCTGTGACTGTGGTAAACGTACCTGCTGCCGGCGTCGTGCCACCGATAGCGCCAGGAGTGGCAGGAGTATAGGAAACCTTGTTGTTGAAGGTGTCCCAGTCGGTATCGGATAGCGCCCCGATTGTACTGGTAGAGGCCAAGCCAAGGGTTAATACCTGACTTCCGTCCACACTCAAGCCGTTGGCTGTGGCATTGATCGTCACAGCATCATGCCCACCAGCCAGAGTTTCTATCTTATCGCGAATTGCATTCTTGGTTGCCGCGTCCGTGTTAGCGTCCCAAGTTGTCGCATCATAGGCTGTGTCGTCTGCCGGGCTACCGAAGGTTGCCGGGTCGGTAAACCCCCCCGTTCCGTCAGCGTCAAAATTCAGCAGGTAATTGCTCCCTCCAGCAGCAGCCGGGGGGAATCTAAGGGTAACGATCCCAGTAGGAGTTGCAGCGGGCAACCATCCTGCTGTATAGATTGGGTCAGTGTTGCTGTAGAGTACCAGTGCCCCCTGAGTAGTATTCGCCACGCCTGCATAGAGCGTTCCCCCAGATGCCGTCACGTTGCCGAAGGTGACATTATCCGTAACCTCTAAGTCTCCAAGCCTTGCTTTCTCGGCGTCTGTGACATAGTTATCATCTTCACCGAGAGCTGCGGCATATAAATCCACTCCATGATATTTCCATTTCGTTGCCCACGAATCTCCAACTCCAGGCTCATCTCCGACTGCACCTGAAGCAGAAGAAGTATGATTAACAATACAAACGAAAACATGTCCACCATGTGTCACTGACTGAGTATTTGCAGTATAAGCTGTAGCTGTTACCCATGTTATTGCAGATATGTTTGCCTTAGAATTAACTGCATTCTTAACATTATTAGCTTCAGATGCTGAAAATGTTCCTCCTGTAACTTTATCATCATAAGTTACATCAGTTGCAAAACATTGGGAAGCAATCAAAGACATTCCCAAAATAAAAAATATTCTTTTCATTGCTTACTCCAATATAAATGGAAACACATAAGGAAATGATGTATTTACTGTTGCCGGATCAACTTTTGTCCAGGCCTCAAAGATAAACTCTATTGCACCATCACTGAATAATTGTATAGCCTCAGTCTTAGTTTCATACTCATCAACATCGCTCATTACCAATGTTTCAATATATTTCGTCGCAGAAGTAATAGTAATTGCACCAGACTGAAATTCTTCCATACCATTTGCACGATGCAAACCATTTACAACAGATATTGTTGAATCAACAGATGGTTTCGGTGATGGATACCAACGACGAGAAATTACCTGTGTATTGAGTTCTTGATCGTCTTTACTACCTGGAGTTCTAGCAACAAAATCTCCATAACGATTCATCCCGATCACAGAATTATTAAATGGTCCTACAAGAGGTGAACTAAACATTATTCAAATCCTATTCCAAAAGAATTGCCAACACTTTCAGCCTTAGATATCCTATAAGTACCACGAAAAGGAATACTTCTTCGATTATTATTAGCATCTAAAACATAAGTAATACCATCATAGACAAGCGGAGTCCAATCAGTATCAGTATCTACAGCAGGATTTTCTACCTTAGGAATCTCAATAGCAACAGTTTCAGTAGTAACAAGTCCTATAATAGAAACTGATCCATTAAGATTTAAATTATCTATAATTAATATCTTATTTGCAGCAGCTGTTGTTGGTGCTATTAATGTTTTTGCCCTCATAATATTCTCCTATATGATAATCATGATTAGATAAATATTTATATTAACATAAAACCTGTAATAATAAAGTTTCCTTTATTATTACAAGTTCTTTTTTAATATGTCCTAAGCACTATATTAACTTACAGTACAAACAGAAGAAATTAACAAGGAACCATCAGGCTTGACAAACACAACCCAATAATCATCAGCAGCCGCAGTAATTGTCAAACCAAGCAATCCCGCAGCTGTAGTAGTAAATAAACTCGGACCAGCACTACCAAGATTCTTAAGTGCACCATTAGTCAATACAGCCAAAGTCGTATCGGCTAAATCATTTGTCAGTCCAGTAGCTACTTCACTCAAATAAAGCAGTCCAGACACTGGAGCCGTAAGAGCATTACCAGAAACATCTTTGAAAACAAATTGAACTGCACAGGAACCTGATGCAGGTGTAGCAGTAGTAGTTACTGATGCGAAGGCAGGATAGATTGCAATGCCTTCAAAAGTCGGACCGGTTCTACCAAAAGAATATTTTCCCATTTTACCACCCTTTCCTTAGAGCAGCGTTGGAAGATTGGTTTCTTCCAACGCCAGTATTAAAATTAGTCTTGACCGTTCACTTATGAACACCAAGTTATCATGCAGCACCAGGTGAACCAAATATACCTCGAGGATCTGACCAACCAAACGAACCACGGAAAGTCGCTTTGAACTTAGCATTCTCCGTATCAAAGTCATTCTCAGTTCCAAACGCATCAGGCCGACGTTCCATGTACTTCAAGCCATCCGGGCAGTTGGTCTTAATAAACCATGCATCACTATCCGTCAGGTAATGATTCACAGCAATGCCTTGTGGAAACTTTTTTGAGGCTCGAATAGCATTGATATCATTATTTGCACTGCCAGACTGTCCAATAGACTCGAGAATCCTCATAGCGTCGAACTCAAGTGCGGTCGGAATGATCAACTTCTGGGGCATAATCGCGATCTTAAGGCCACGATCAGTGGTGAATGCAGCAATGTCAATGCATGCCTGCTCGAGAGCAGCTTCACTAAGATCTGCCGCAGTAGCAAGTTCATTACGCCACGTACCACCAGACTTGTTCGGATGATCAGTAGCACAAAGCTCCTTACCATCACTATTAGTCCCCATAGTATAAGCAGCAGTAAAAGCCCTATTGAGAATATTCGCTCCAATGATCTCTTTGGTCTGCCGAATGGAGAATGCCAGCGCATTTGCACGACGCAGCGCTACAGTAACAGCTATACCATCTTCGTACATTTCTCGAGTAATAATAAACCCAAGGCCATACGTTACATGAGTGTAGCGGCTAACAAATCCTTGCTCCTGCTCATCATACGCAATCCCAGCTCCCTCGGTTTTTACTGCTGCGAGGCCGAAACCAGTTACGCCAGCTTCCTCTTCGAAAGCCTTCGTAGAGTTACCCTTTTCAAAAACATCCAAATATTCAATCGGATACTCTTTATATTTCTGCCCGAACCAAGTCTTTACACCCGGTACAAGATCTTTTGCAAAATTACTAGTAGTAATAATACCCATTTGTAAGCTCCTTTAAATGATGATTAAATAGCAGAAGTTAATAAGCAACTAATTAAACATCAGTTGAAATAGTCAGGCCCAGCTCATGCTCTCCGAAAAGAACTTCCCACTTGGCATAATTTCCAAGTTCATTATCGTCACGATTCACAAGCTTCAAAATTCTGCAATTACCACTAGTGTCGGTTGCAGTATCACTAGAGTCAAGTTCCATAGCAGACTTGCCAGTAGCAGTTGAACCCGAGCCAACTACAAAGTTAGTAGACAGTCCAACCATTGCAGCAGTAATAGAGTTGGCATCACTATCTTCCTGAACCTCAAAAATAACCTGAGGATCATCAACTACCAAACAATACATTGCAGTAGCAGCCGGCCTATATGCCCGCAGCGGCGTGTCAGCCTGAATCATTACATAAGGATTATCACCAAAACCAATTACAACACCACGAACAGCCGCACCAGCAGTAGCTTGTGCGACCGTAGGATACTTGCCGGTTGCATCTGCAGATCCAGCACTTTTAACTGCATCACCTTTAAAAGTTGCAGTATTATCCGTAGACGGAATGTAATAAACATTTGCCTGACCGTTCCAAGGAGACCCGTTCAAATGTTTTACCGGCTTAAAGCCGAAAGGAGTATCAAGATTAGCCATATTTTTTACCTCAACAAAGTTTAATTATTACGAAATAGTCACACTTCCAGACAAGCCATCTCTACCCTCGCCACGAGAGTTCCGCTTAATTTGGTTTTCTACCTCACTAATCTTGGCTTGTGATTCGGCTCGGTCTGCCTCATAAATCTCTTCT
>Ga0209319_1000583_pt1 | contig 43473 bp, 29 predicted proteins | sample RifGroE2_FD_184000 | JGI IMG/M metagenome (GOLD analysis project Ga0209319, IMG submission 184000) | Groundwater microbial communities from Rifle, Colorado - Groundwater E2 (SPAdes) (version 2) | ecosystem: Environmental > Aquatic > Deep subsurface > Groundwater | place: Rifle, Colorado, United...
CCAATAACTGCTGCCGCAGGGACGCTGCTGCACTGGACGGTACTGTTGGCGGGGATTCCGGCCAGTACGGGTGCGGTGGTATCCTGCACGGTGATTACCTGCGAACCAGTTGAAGCGTTTCCGCAGTTGTCTGTTGCAGTCCATGTGCGGGTCAGGGTATATGAATCAGGACAGGTGCCGTCAGTACGGACCTCGGCAAACACAATATCCACGGACGCATCGCAATTATCAACCGCCGTGACTTCGGTACCGATAACTGCTGCCGCAGGCACGCTGCTGCACTGGACAGTACTGTTGGCGGGGATTCCGGCCAGTACGGGAGCAGTGGTATCCTGTACGGTGATTACCTGGGTGCCTGTTGACGCGTTTCCGCAGTTATCTGTAGCAGTCCATGTGCGGGTCAGGGTGTATGAATCGGGACAGGTACCGTCAGTACGGACCTCGGCAAACACGATGTCCACCGATGAATCGCAATTATCCGTAGCCGTCACTTCTGTACCGATAACTGCTGCCGCAGGCACGCTGCTGCACTGGACGGTACTGTTGGCGGGGATTCCGGCCAGTACGGGAGCAGTGGTATCCTGTACGGTGATGACCTGGGTGCCTGTTGACGCGTTTCCGCAGTTATCTGTAGCAGTCCATGTGCGGGTCAGGGTATATGAATCGGGACAGGTACCGTCAGTACGGACCTCGGCAAATACGATGTCCACCGAAGCATCGCAATTATCCGTAGCCGTCACTTCTGTACCAATAACTGCTGCCGCAGGGACGCTGCTGCACTGGACTGTACTGTTGGCGGGGATTCCGGCCAGTACGGGAGCGGTGGTATCCTGCACGGTGATGACCTGCGAACCAGTTGACGCGTTGCCGCAGTTGTCTGTTGCAGTCCAGGTACGGGTTAAAGTGTATGAATCGGGACATGTACCGTCAGTACGGGTTTCTGTATAAGTAATAGCAACTGAAGCATCGCAATTATCCGTTGCGGTGACTTCGGTACCGATAACTGCTGCCGCAGGCACACTGCTGCACTGGACGGTACTGTTGGCGGGGATTCCTGCCAGTACGGGAGCGGTGGTATCCTGCACGGTGATTACCTGGGTGCCTGTTGACGCGTTTCCGCAGTTGTCTGTTGCAGTCCATGTGCGGGTCAGGGTATATGTATCGGGACAGGTCCCATCGGTGCGGACCTCGGCAAACACGATATCCACCGAAGCATCACAGTTATCCGTAGCAGTGACTTCCGTTCCAATAACTGCTGCCGCAGGCACGCTGCTGCACTGGACGGTACTGTTGGCGGGGATTCCGGCCAGTACGGGAGCGGTGGTATCCTGCACGGTGATTACCTGGGTGCCTGTTGACGCGTTTCCGCAGTTGTCTGTCGCAGTCCATGTCCTTGTTAAGGTGTATGAATCAGGACAGGTGCCGTCAGTACGGGTTTCTGTATAAGTAATAGCAACCGAAGCATCACAGTTATCCGTTGCAGTGACTTCGGTACCGGTGACTGCTGCCGCAGGCACGCTGCTGCACTGTACGGTGACATTGGCGGGGATTCCTGCCAGTACGGGAGCGGTGGTATCCTGCACGGTGATTACCTGGGTGCCTGTCGAAGCGTTGCCGCAGTTGTCTGTTGCAGTCCAGGTACGGGTCAGGGTATATGAATCGGGACATGTACCATCAGTCCTTGTTTCATTATAAGTAATGTCCACCGATGAATCGCAATTATCCGTAGCCGTGACTTCGGTACCGATAACTGCTGCCGCAGGCACACTGCTGCACTGTACGGTACTGTTGGCGGGGATTCCGGCCAGTACGGGAGCGGTGGTATCCTGCACGGTGATGACCTGGGTGCCTGTTGACGCGTTGCCGCAGTTGTCTGTTGCAGTCCAGGTACGGGTCAGGGTATAGCTGTCGGGACATGTACCATCAGTGCGGACCTCGGCAAACACGATGTCCACGGACGCATCGCAATTATCCGTAGCCGTGACTTCGGTACCGATAACTGCCGCCGCAGGCACGCTGCTGCACTGGACGGTACTGTTGGCGGGGATTCCTGCCAGTACGGGGGCAGTGGTATCCTGCACGGTGATGACCTGGGTGCCTGTCGAAGCGTTGCCGCAGTTGTCTGTTGCAGTCCAGGTACGGGTCAGGGTATATGAATCGGGACAGGTACCATCAGTCCTTGTTTCTGTATAAGTAATAGCAACCGAAGCATCACAGTTATCCGTTGCCGTGACTTCGGTACCAATAACTGCTGCCGCAGGCACGCTGCTGCACTGGACGGTACTGTTGGCGGGGATTCCTGCCAGTACGGGAGCGGTAGTATCCTGCACGGTGATGACCTGCGAACCTGTTGAAGCGTTGCCGCAGTTATCTGTTGCAGTCCATGTCCTTGTTAAAGTGTATGAATCAGGACAGGTACCATCGGTACGGGTTTCTGTATAAGTAATAGCAACCGAAGCATCACAGTTATCCGTTGCCGTGACTTCGGTACCAATAACTGCCGCCGCAGGCACGCTGCTGCACTGGACGGTGACATTGGCGGGGATTCCACTTAAGACTGGAACGACATTATCTGTTGCACTCGTAGTTAAAGAGGTTGAATTATTACTTAGGTCAACATCATTGTTAGAGGTAATTACTGTAGCCGTATTTGTATATGAACCGGAACAATCGCAAGACGGGGTAACACTTAATGTTAATGTTTTGCTGGTATTTTTCGTGAGTGTAAATAATGGCCACGAAACGGTACTTCCAGAAAGAGTACCTCCGTCGGACGCTGAGTTAAAGGTCAATCCAGAAGGTAAAATATCATTTACATTAACACCAGTGGCATCCTGATTACTACTGCAGGTTACTGTAATACTATATGTTGTGGGTAATCCGGCAATTACAGGACTTGGAGAAACCGATTTTGTAATGCTAACATTGGTATTGGCCCCAGCTCCCTGATTGCTGATTGTTGATACCACACTTTTTGTCTGGGTACCGGAACACACTGTCGAAGTGCTTGTAATGTCGGTAATATCAGTTAAGTTATTTGCTACAGAATGAGGTAAGGTTAGTGTCATATAAAAATTATACACCTGACCTGGAGCAAGAAAATCAGTTTGTGTGATTGTATTCCCACTTAAACTGGTAAATATATATTCAAGCGTGAATGTATTACCTCCCTGTACAAACTCGGTTTGTCCGGTTATCGAAATATTGAATTTATCATACGTATTTCCCGTGTTTGTTATACTCATCAGATACGTTGTATAACTGTCATGGGTAGATTTTATGATTCCGCCTCCTGAATATGCAATAGTGCTTTCGCAAGACTGGGTAACTGAAGTATTGACGGTTGAACTGTAAACTTCAGTTGGTACCTCATTACTTTTAATTCCGGCATAATTTGAGAGGGTATTACTGGAAGCAGGCATATAATAAGCCGTCGGATCATATCCGTATCCACTGCCTGAGGTTCCTGCAATGAGGGTTACGTTTATTGTATAGGTACCGGGGGATAGTGATGCCAATTGTGCAATTTGTGCACTGGTCCAGGTGATGGTATTGGATGCACTGTTATAGTTTCCTGCGGGGGAAGATGATGAGTAGGTATAAAGAGTGGAACTGGGGAGATGATCAGTTATAACAATGTTGTTTCCGGGGCCTGTTCCTGTATTAGAATATGTAATTGTATAAGAGATAGTTCCACCGGGAGAAGCTGAAGCGGGACCTGTTTTGGATATGGATAAAGTTTGCCCATATGAAGCATTAAATGCTACAATAACAAGCAATACAATACCTAATAACCCGAATAAATTCCGGTTCTTCATTATTCCCATTCTGTTACATAAAAACCTTCCCCTTCAAATCACAGCAACATCAATCCATAGGTCATTTTATTGAAGATTTCTCTATCCCATATAAATATCACACAAAGCAATTTTACGTTTTTAATTCATTCTTACTGAACTCCGGCATGAAAGTTATTACCGATTTATGTTAATAGATTCCATGACGACCTAAAAATCACTTACCTTATTAATCGTGAATTAGCCAGATTGGTTACCCTTTTATAGGTTTTTCTTTCTTATTTTTCTTTAGAATAAATTAAAATAGAGTTTTAAAGGGGTGAATGTTAGTAAATTGCTTTGATAGGGCTTGGAATGTATATATAATGATTTTTTGCTTTTGATAGCTGCTTTTAGAGGAGAGGGGGTATGAGAAGATGGGTTTATGCGAATGCGATTGACTGGAAATGAAAGAGGCTGTCCAAAAAGTTCTAAAATACGCAATTCGCGTCACCCTGAACTTGTTTCAGGGTCTGATTATTAGAAAGATGAGATCCCGAAACAAGTTCGGGATGACTCGATCCCAGACTTTTTGAACAGCCTCTTTTCGATATTGAAATTTAAACATTTAATTGTTTGGAAGAATCCGCTTTGTTTACTTTTCTGACGCCTGTAGTGCCGCCGCCTTTTAGTGTGAGTTCAACCGGGGCGTTGGTTTTCCACGCGCCGCAGGTGAAATCCGGCACATCTACCGAGTTGGAACGGTTTGCAACCGATGCTTCGCTGAGAGGTGCAATGGCACTCCACAAAGCGGCATCGTAAACATCCTGATCAAGCGGCAAGCCATTGCGCAGACAGTCGATCAGGCGCCAATCCATCATGAAATCCATTCCACCATGTCCACCAACCTGTTTGGCCATTTCGCCTACTTTTTTTACAATTTCAGGAGTGAACTCGTCGTACAGTTTTTTCATTTCTTCATCGTTCATCCATTCGTGCCCTTTCGAAATTCGTTCAGGCGAGGGCCATTTGCAGGCCGTACCTTTTGTTCCGCTAACCAAATGGATGCGAGAATACGGACGCGGACTGGTTACATCGTGCTGGATCATGATCGTACGGCCTTTGTATGTTTTTACTGTGGTTGTATTCATGTTCCCCCGGTATTGTTTTCCGGCAAATTCATTGAAGAAAGGATCTTCAGAAGCCAATTCTTTTGCTTTTGCTGCCATTTGGAAATCGGCAGACTGCATTGCTACCAGGTATTCCATCTGGTCGCCGCGGTTAATGTCCATGATTTGGCAGACCGGGCCCAATCCATGGGTTGGATATAAATTCCCGTTCCTGAAATTTTCTTTCAGGCGCCACATCTCAGTATATCCGTTTTTATTGAAATTGAGATCCAACAGGTTATGAATGTAAGCGCCTTCCCCGTGAATGATTTCACCAAAATAGCCCTGTCGTGCCATGTTTAGCGTGAGCAGTTCGAAGAAGTCATAGCAACAATTTTCGAGCATCATGCAATGCTTTTGGGTGCGTTCCGACGTTTCAACCAGTTGCCAGCATTCTTCGAGCGTTTTTGCGGCAGGCACTTCGGTTGCGGCATGTTTGCCGTTTTCCATGGCATAAACGGCCATTGGGGTGTGCCATTCCCATGGTGTGGTAATATAGACAAGATCAATATCGGCGCTTTCGCAAACGGCTTTCCATGCTTCTTTTGTCCCTGAATAGGATTTTGCTCTTGGCAAGCCTTGCTCTTCCAGCATTTTCTGGCATTTTTCAACCCGGTCTTCCAATACATCGCATAAAGCAACAATTTCAACACCTTCGATATGCGTTATGCGTTTAACAGCGCCGGGTCCGCGACTTCCCAGACCAATAAAGCCAACCCGGACTTTATCGAGCTTTGGGGCAGCAAACCCGCTCATGTTGAAACGTTGTGTGCGATTGGTAGTCTTGATTTCGCTTTTTTTGTTTTCCTGGTTGGAAGGTGTGCAAGCTATTAATCCTGACGAAAGTAATCCTGCACTGATCAGAGTATTCCGTAGAAAGTCTCTTCTGTTTGATCCCATACTATTGAGTTTTAATTGGTTTTAGATTGCATATAGCATTTAAGTTTACGATGCTAAAAATACAAACTTCAGGAATAAACAAAAGGGTTCTTAATGATAATTTTCAGGTAATGAGAAAAATCACAACAGTTTTTTCTCAGAATAAAAATTTTTGGATTTGGAAAAGGTAGATCACAATTAAAGAAGAAGCTGTCCGGAAAGTTAGTTTTACGCAAAGACCGCCAGGATTATGTAGCTGGTAAATAAATATTTGCGTACTTTCCTTTTTTTACTTTGCGTATTCCGCGTGAACTTTTCAGGACAGCCTTTTCTTCTGTATGTATTTTAAAAGAATCCCAGTTCCAGCCGGGCTTCTTCGCTCATCATCGATTTGTCCCAGGGAGGCTCGAAAGTAAGCTCCACGTGGGCATCATCAACTCCGTCAACCGAAAGGGCCGCCTGCCGGGTATCGTCAACCAGCATATCGGCAACCGGGCAGCCGGGTGCAGTCAGTGTCATAATGATGTTGGCTTTGTTATTCTCGTCCACATCCACATTATAAACCAGTCCCAAATCGTATATGTTGACCGGAATTTCCGGGTCGTAAACATCTTTTAGTTTCTCGATAATCTGATCAATCCGAGCATCCATTTTCTTATGCCTCCTTTTCTGATATTCTGTTATATGCAACAGCGTACAATCTAATTTGTTTGATCATGGCCAGTAGTCCGTTTGAACGGGTAGGAGAGAGGTGTTGTTTCAGTCCAATGGCATCAATAAAGTGCAGATCGCTGTTCATCAGTTCTTTTGGCGTACGACCCGAAACCACTCGCAGTAACAACGCTACCAATCCTTTCACAATAACGGCATCGCTTTCTCCCTGAAAATAAATTTTTCCGTCCCTGAATTCGGGAACCAGCCAAACCCGCGACTGGCAACCTTTTATCAGATGCTGGTCGTTTTTATCTTTCGGATCGAGGTTTTGCAGACTATTGCCCAGTTCAATTAAATAACTGTATTTGTCCATCCAGTCTTCGTAAACCGAAAACTCTTCTATTATCTCCTGTTGAATATTTTCCATCTCCATCTCAAATCGTCAATTAGAAGATGCAAATGTCGTAATTTTTTATTTTCAGACAATGATTAATTTTTTTAGTATCGGAAAGGATAACATTTCCGACATCTGGGGAAACGGTCTTTTTTAAATGAATAAGCTGACAATCAGTGAAAGTATCAGTCCTGAAACTGAAATGATAGTTTCCATCACAGTCCATGATTGCAAGGTTTGTTTTTCGTTCATGCCCAAATATTTACTTACCAGCCAGAATCCGCTGTCGTTTACATGCGAAAGGATCGTGGCGCCTGAAGCAATGGCAATCACGATCAGCGCGCGTCCGGGGTCCGAAAGGTTAAGCATGGACAACACCGGAGCAATAATTCCTGCTGCTGTGATCATGGCCACGGTTGCCGATCCTTGTGTGATGCGCACGATCGCAGCCAGCAACCAGGCCAGCAAAATCGGTGAAAATGACGATCCGGCAATCGATTCGGCCATCATTTTGCCAATTCCGCTGTCAACCAGAATTTGTTTCAATACGCCGCCCGCCCCGGTAATTAAAATAATTATCCCGGCTGGACCGAGCGCTTTCGTGCTTAAATCGAGAATTTGCTGTTTGGGCATTCCCCGTTTGATTCCCAGCAGATAAATTGCAATCAGCGTGGCGATAATCAGCGCAGTGAACGGATGGCCGCAAAAGGCAACAATTTCGGTAAACAGCGAAGTTTCTATAATTTTTTTGGAAGTGAGGATGCCCGCTACGGTACTTAATAGGATTAATATTAACGGGATACCGATTAAACTTAAAATTAATCCAAAAGAAGGTAGCTTTCCATCCGGATGGTGTATGTCTTCATTGGTTTCAAACATTCCGGAAGGTGGCTGAAGATCGATTTTTTTGGAAATGTACTTTCCGAAAACAGGTCCGGCGAGTATGGCTACAGGAATGCCGATGAGTATTCCCAATAAAATTACCCAGCCCAATTCGGCTTTGATAATGTCGGCCACGGCCACAGGTCCTGGAGTTGGAGGGACAAAAGCGTGGGTCACGGCCAATCCTGCCAACAGCGGAATACCGTAGTATAAAATTGATTTTTTTGTGTCGCGGGCAAGGGCATAAACGATGGGTACCAGAATGATGAACCCCACATCGAGAAAAATAGGGATGGCAACCAGGAAACCTGTCAATGTAAGTGCCCAGGAAGCTTTTTCGTTACCGAATTTTTTTACCAGATTATGGGCCAGCGACTGTGCCCCGCCCGAACTTTCCAGCATTTGTCCGAAAATGGCGCCCAACCCGACAACGGTCGCAACAAAACCAAGCGTTCCGGCCATTCCCTCCTGAATGCTTTGGTTTATCGAACTCAATGGCATCCCCGAAAGAATGCCGACATAAATGGACGTAATCAACAGCGCAATGAAAGCATTGATTTTTAGTTTCAGGACTAAAAACAGAAGGATAAAAACGGCAGAGACAACCAGAAAAATTATGAAAGGTGTTGACATGATTAGTATTTTACTGAGTGAAGACGTCCGTCCATATCGTTCTGTAAATCGTCGGCAGCCAGCGGAAAACGAACCGGTTTGCCGTCGCGTGCCGAGCGGTAAATAGCAGTGAAAAGTTCCACCGTTTTTCGGCCTTGTCCGCCGGTAACCAATGGTTCACGATTTTCTTTCAAGGCCAGAATAAAATCTTCGATCTGTTCTTTCATATAAAATGTAGTGGCATCAATTTGCTGAAAGAACTCCGAATCTTCCTGTTTCCACTGCTGAAGCAGGTGTTCTTCGCCCGGTACAGTCCACAGGTCGTTCACCGGAGGTTCGAGTACTCCCGAGCTGCCTGCAATAAACATGGCGCCTCCATCGGTCTGAATACCAACCGAAGCGCCGTTTTCTCCGTGAATATGCACTTTCCCGTGAATTCCGGGTTTTTGTGAATTGCTCACCAGTATATTTCCAATTCCACCATTTTTAAACCGGACAATGGCCACAGCCGTATCTTCTACCTCAATATACGGATGGTTCAGGTTTTTCCAGATACCGTATACTTCGTCAATGTCGCCCATCATCCAAAGCAAAATATCGAGTTGATGCGGGGCCTGGTTTACCAAAACGCCGCCGCCTTCCATCTGCCATGTTCCGCGCCATGCGTCGGCATCGTAATAGGTCTGGTCGCGCCAACCCAGTATGGAAATAGTTCCCAGCGCAGGTTTGCCGATTTTCCCGTCTTCTATCGCTTGTTTCACCCGTTTTGCCGGAGCATACCAGCGGCGCTGACTGATTACTCCCAGTTTTACCCTGTTTTCCCGACAGACAGAGATCATTTCGTCGCAGTCAATGAGCGTAGAAGCCAACGGTTTTTCAACCAGAATGTTTGCCCCTGCCTGCGCCGCTTCAATGGTCGGTTCTTTATGAAACGGGTGCGGTGTGCAAACCACCACCAAATCAATCTGGTTCTCAGTAATCATTTTATTGATTGACTGATATGCTTTCACGCCGTACTGTGCAGCAAATTTTTCAGCCGTTTCCTTCGAGCGGCTCCAAACAGCAGTGAGTTCAGCCTCCGGAATTCCAAGAATCGCTTTGGCATGGAGGTGGGCTACCTTTCCACAGCCCAATATCCCGATTTTGTATTTTTCCATTTTAATTGAATTTAGGGAACCAGCAAAATTTTATTCAGTCCTTTTTCTTTGTTGTGCAAGCGGGAAAACCAACCGGCTCCTTCACTCAATGGAGCGATTGCTGATATTTGATCATCCACATTGATCAATCCCTGTTCCATCAGTTGAAGCACTTTTTCGTATTCACCGTTGATGGCGCAACTGCCGAGTACTTTCAGTTCTTGTGTGACCACTTTTTGCAAAGGAAATTCAATATTTGACGAAAGATTACCCACCAAAATAATGGTTCCTCCTTTTCGGACCGAGGTGATTGCCGTTGTCACCGTTGCGCTGACACCCACTGCTTCGAAAGCGAAATCGGCGCCCCGACCGTTGCAAATCTCTTTCACGCTTCTTTCAAGATTTTCCGATTGTGCATTCAGAATAACATCGGCTCCCGAAAGTTTGGCCTGCTCCAGTTTTGCATCATCCAAATCGATGGCAATTACTTTTATTCCTGAAAGTTTCAGCAGTTTCACGATAAAAATGCCGATCATTCCAACGCCAACCACCACGGCTGTGTCGCCCAATTTTATGCCCGACAGTGAAATGGCGTGCAGGGCAACTGCCACCGGCTCAACCATGGCGGCATGTTCAAAAGAAACGTTGTTGGGAATGCGGTACAAAATGTGTTGCGGCACCGAAACATATTCGGCAAAAGCGCCGTGTTTCCGGTAATCGCCGGGTGAAACACCCAGTACTTTCCGGTTGTCGCTCAGGTTGTAACGACCATGCAGCGTATACCAGTCGTCCAGCGGATAAATAGTTGAATCGAAAGTGACCCGGTCGCCGGGTTGCCAATTCGTGACATTTTTGCCAACTTTTTCAATCACGCCGGAAGCCTCGTGTCCCATGATGATCGGCGGAATACGACGACCGGTGCTTCCGTCCATCCCGTGAACATCAGACCCGCAAATACCGCAGGCTTTCACCCGCACCAACACTTCGTCATCGGAAATCTCGGGAACGGGAACATCGGTATATTTAAACTGATTATAAGCTTCAAGAACCAGAGCTTTCATATTCCTATTGGTTTTGTTGAGTTTTACGAGCAGTAAATATAAAGATTTCCGTTCATTTTCGGGATTTCCGGAGCGAACCTGATTCGTTTAATCTATAAAACCATGTCTTTCACCGATTTTTTTTACCGGAGAATGAGATTTCAGATAACCTTTGCGCCGTTCTAATTCATTCAGTATAAAAGAGTAAAAATTCATGTCAGTTCCGTATTCATTGGTTTCGCAAACCGGCAATCCCCTTCAGTTTTATGACGAATTAAGTTCGTTTACCAATCATGTGCTGGGAAAGGGGAATCAGGTTTTTTCAGAATTTATTGCCGATTTTAAAGTATTTTCAGAAGCGGGAAAACACAAAACATACAGTTCGGAAGAGTGCCTGATGGAAATTCTGATGCTGGGCGTTTTTGTCCGCAATTATTCGCAGTATTCGGGCCGTCGGGTGCAGTTTTATAAACCACTTTTCGATTATTTGTATTCGCTGCGCAAAAAATATCCTTCCGTAAAACCAACAGTTGACCGACTTCGGGGGCGATTGGGAACTTCGCTTCTTTTGAAAGAAAGAAATACTTCCGAAGATTACGGAATGCTGATCGAATGGCTGAAATGCACCCATGAATTTGATCAGGAAACCGAGCGTTTGCAGGTGTGGAATGAGTGGCTTCAGCGAAAGGAAACTGCTTTTCAGGAACAATTTGTTGAGGATGTGAAGGATTTTGCAGGCTGGTTTGTGGCGGAAGCCTCGGAAAAACTGGGAAAATATACTTCGGACTGGAAGAAATTTATTGCTGAAAATGCAGCTATTTATCCGAAGCGGGAAGATCATATTTTCTGTACGCGGAAACCCGATGAATATTACCTGAACATGGTTGCTGCCGAGGTGATGAACCGCAGCCTTCGACTGGATTTTGTAAAAACTCCAGAGAAAATACTGCTGTTGCCGACCTGCATGGCTAAAAGAACGGCCTGTGCCGCCACAATGGAAAATGAACAACTGGTTTGCCGGAACTGTTCTGCTGATTGCAATGTGTCGAAGCTGAAACAAAAAATGGAACTCCGGCAGGTAAAAACCGTTCTGATTCCGCATTCGTCGGGCTTTTCGAAATATCTGGAACCCTGGAAGAATTCGGAAACCACCGCGCTTATTGGCGTGGCTTGTGTACTGAATTTACTGACCGGAGGATACGAAATGCAGAAGATGAATATTCCGTCGCAATGTATCTTTTTGGACAGTTGTGGCTGTAAAAAACATTGGCTCAGCGGAAAACCAACCAGTATCAACGAAAAGCAACTGGATAGGTTACTGGCCTGCTAAATTTTAAAATCAATCGGAAAAATGAAACATACTATTTTAGGAGCGGGAGGCTCTGTTGGGAACCCGCTGGCAATTGAGTTGCTGAAAAACAAGGAAGAAGTGCGGCTCGTTTCGCGCAGCGGATTTTTAATAGAAGGAGCAGAATCGGTGAAAGGCGATTTGTGCTCGTATGCTGAAACGCTGAACGGCGTGAAAGGATCGGACGTGGTTTATTTGTGTGCGGGACTCAAATACGATATAAAAGTGTGGACTGAACAGTGGCCGAAAATCATGCAAAACGCGATTGATGCCTGCAAAAAAGAAAATGCAAAACTGATTTTCTTCGACAATGTGTACATGTATGGAAAGGTTGACGGGCCAATGACGGAAGAAACGCCGTATAATCCGTGCAGCCGGAAAGGCGAAGTGCGTGTAAAAATTGCCCGAATGCTTGAGGAAGAGTATCAGAAAGGAAACCTGACTGCTTCCATTGCGCGGGCTGCCGATTTGTATGGGCCGCATGCAGCACAAAGCAGCCTGCCGTATTTTATGGTTATCGAAAAATTCATGAAGGGCAAAAGCGCCCAGTGGATGGTCGATATTTCAAAAACACATTCGTATACCTACACCATCGATTGTGCAAGAGCCCTGATTTTGATGGCTAACGATGATGCGTCATTTAACCAGGTCTGGCACTTGCCTACCTGCAATCCGGCTCCAACCGGTCTGTCGCTCGTTGAAATGTTTGCAGACGGGCTTTCCGTTCCGGCAAAATATTCAATGTTGAAAAAATGGATGATTGCAGCGGCCGGCCTTTTCGATAAAACCATTTCTGAAGTGTACGAAATGCTCTATCAGTATGAATACGACTATCACTTCGATTCGACAAAATTCAACAGATATTTCAACTACGAACCGATTTCTTACTTCGAAGGAGTAAAAGAAACAGTGAGCTATTTTAAAGGACGATCTTAGCACGATCTCAACGTTTCGCAAATACACGCAGGGCGGGAGTTAACCGATGAACTTCCTACGAAGATTAGCCTTTCAAAATACTGATTTCCAGTCAACGAAGCACAGAACCCCGACTTGCCGGGTATTTTGCTGTTAGGTACAGTATTTTATTTTCACTTTAAATTAATTTGTCTCTACGAAATTTGCTTAATAATTAAAAATAATAATCCGATTAAAATCAAAAGTCCAATTAGGCTGAGATGTGTTATTCTAGCATATACTTGCCACTTTTTTAATTCTTCAACTCGTCGAGTTTCTCCATATGTTTCAAATTCATCCATTTGTTGACTTTCAAACTCACTCCAACTTTCTGTCGTATATTTAGCAAGAACTAATAATGGACGTAGGAAACAATAGATTTTGTCCCCCAAAGACAGAGGTTTATTTCTTGCTTTTATTCGGACTTCAAGTCCTTTTCTTGCTTTTTCTAATTCTTTGTCTGACGCTTTTCTTTTTTGAAACTCATCGTTTGCCAATTGATACTCCGGATGCCTTTCGTTACTCATTATTTCTAACAAGTCAACGAGAGAATATTGCTGTATGGACTTTTTAATTTTGTATGTCATTGTATCAGCTTTTATGATTCTGTCTCTGTTTTATGATTCTGTCTCTGTTCTAATATTGTACCTAACGGAGGAAGCTTGCGGCAGGGGCGGACTGCGGGCGATTTCCTGTCAAGCCTAAAAGCAGCTTGAGCGGAAAGGTACACCCCGAAAACCACTGCTGCCGCGCTTGACGGGTAGCTGAAGTTACCAGCAGTTTTATCTCCAGTCAGCATGTTCCAATACTTTTTCATGAATGGCATCAGCTCTTATCTCGATAAATTTTTCAAAGTCATTATTCTTTGCTGCAAAATAAGCATCAATTGGAATTAAGTTCGATTGTAGCCATCTTTCAAGATTTGATCCGGCTGCTTTTTCAACTTCTGTTAAGTATTCAGATGGCGATTTGTCTGAAATAAATTTGTTAGATGAGGATGTTAAAAGTATGATATTAGCTAAACTATTTATTTTGTTTGAGGATACTCCAATTGTTTTAAGGTATGCTTGTGGGAAAAAATGATGAAACTCCTTTTGATTGACCCATGAAAGAGCTCTTTCTAAATCTATTTTTTGACCTGTCAATAAGTCAACTGGTGATTGGTATGCTAAGATTATAGCATAAAGTTTTGAGTGTGCATTATTTGCTCTAAAAGTTCTTTTCTTCCATATGTCAACAGTAGGTATACTTTCATAGATATTAAGTTCATTCGAATCACCTAAGATAAAACTGTTGAGCTCCGCGAGATCATTATTCATCATACCAGTGTTCCAGCCTGCAAAATATCCAGACAAGGAGCTCCGCCAAAACCATTTAGTTATTTCACTATACTGTACACCACTTGGTCTTTGAATTTGTCTAAACAACTCTGTTAGAACTACAAATTGATTTAAATATGGAATAATATTATCATTAGGAATTTTTATTTGTGTTTTAAGATAATCTACTGCTTTTTTTGTCGCCTCTAGTGTTTCAGCAGCAGCATCCTTGAGCTCATCTATGGTTTTATTTCGCAGGTTATTTATATTTTCAATGGAGAATCCGCCACCAGATGCAGCTGACATATTTCGTAGGATTGTTTTCTTCTCGATTCCGCCAAATTCCTTAATCGATAGTTCTGCTAAAATATTATCAATTGTTTCAACTAAATCAAAATCTTGGCTCCAAGTGGCTGCTCTCATTAAATCTACAATTGTCAATCTAGTACCTGTGCTATTAATTCTTTCAAAAATTGGAGCTACATCGTCAATAGACATATCACCTAAGGTAACCGAGGCGATTTTATAATCTTTAAATCTGTTGAATAATTTATCGGCGACTTCCTTTAATTTAGGAATATCTTTTGCCCCAAGTGTATCCAAACTAGCAATGTGCTTATAGAATGATGAAGCATCTCCTAATTTATTTAGCCTTATTTGATGAAGAGGTAAATCATTTAGTGTACTAACATGAAAAAATTCTTCCTTTCTTAAATCAAATAATATATTCCATTTGCTTTCTTCATTCTCACCATGCCAGTACATCGCACCGCAAATTGTTGAAAGTCTTTGTTGACCATCAAGTAAATAATTAACTGGATAATCAGGTTTAGGTAAATTGATTTCTAAATCAGCAATTCTATTTTCACTTCTTAATTCTAGTCTGCTTTGCCACAATAAGACACTGCCTATTGGGTAATTTTTATAAACAGAATCAAGTAGTTTGATTATTTGGTGCTTTTCCCAAACAAAGTCTCTTTGAAATTTAGGTAGTAGAATATCACCTGTTAATATTCTTCTTGCCAAATCATCGATTCTGTCGACAGATGGTTGAGGATCTTTTGGTACAATTGCTGTTGGTCCAGATGTAATTTTGCTCATATAGTTTATGTTATAGTGTCGGTATCAAAATTGCTGGTAACTTGAAAATATCACCATAAACTTAGTACTTTTTTTATTTTCTATTTCTATTAAACAAATTTATTTTAGCATTTAAATGTCTGGTTTACCGGGCAACTGGTCGAGCAAACTAATAATATTTTCACTCTTCCCCCACGGTTGAACAACTCAACCCTGCCGCTACGTAATTGCAGCTCGCCGGTACGTTATCGCATCGCGGAGGTGGGTTGTCGCATCGCGGAGGTGGTTTATCGCACCGCGGAGGTGCGTTGTCGCACCCAACCGGTACGATTTCCTTTTGCCGGGGAGGTCTATCCGATCGTCAGGAACCTTTTGATTTTGGGAAAAACGTCCAATCCAACCGGCGGGGAGCTTTTGATTTTGGGAAAAACGTCCAATCCAACCGGCGGGGAGCTTTTGATTTTGAGAAAAAGGTCCAAACTGATCGTCAGGAAGCTTTTGATTTTGGGAAAAACGTCCAATCCGATTGTCGGGGACCTTTTGATTTTGAAAATAAGGTCCAATTCAACCGTCGCGGACCTTTTTCTTTTTGGGAAAACGTCCAAACTGATCGTCGGGAAGCTTTTTCTTTTTGGGAAAATGTCCAAACTGATCGTCGGGAGCCTTTTGATTTTGAGAAAAACGTTTAATCTGACCGTCGGGAGCCTTTTTCTTTTTGGGAAAACGTCCAAACCGATCGTCGGGAAGCTTTTTCTTTTTGGAAAAACGTCCAAACCAACCGTCGGGAACCTTTTTCCTTTTGGGAAATCATCCAAAAAATCAGATGTCAGCTACAACGATTGCCTGAAATTGAAGCCCTGCCCCATCCCGATTAAAGCGTCATCCCGCCCCCGACCGGAGAATCACCCTGAACTTGTTTCAGGGCCTGTCGCTTTAGCACACCATCCCATTGCTATCGTGAGATGCTGAAACAAGTTCAGCATGACAAGGACAGTGGTTTCAGGGCCTGTTGCTTTGTCGTGCCTTTCCATTGGTTTCGTGAGATGCCGAAACGGGTTCGGCATGACGCTTTGTTGTGTGGTGCGTTGTGTTGACAAAACAAGTTCGGCATGACGCTTTGTTGTGTGGTGCGTTGTGATAATAAAACGGGTTTGACATGACGCTTCAGAAGGGAATGGCGTTATGGCGGAAGGCCTGTATCAATTACAGAATTTCCCGGATTTTTTTCTTCCGTTTATACCACTTGCTTTTCTTATATTTGTTTTATGTCTAAAAATCTAAAAACACAATAATGCTATGGAATCGATAAAAGGAACAAAAACCGAACAAAACCTGCTGAAAGCTTTCGCAGGCGAATCACAGGCACGCAACCGCTATGAGTTTTTTGCCAAACAGGCCAAAGCCGAAGGGCTTGAACAAATAGCTGCTCTTTTCATGGAAACAGCAGAAAACGAACGCTCGCATGCCAAACAGTTTTTCAAACAACTGGAAGGCGGCATGGTTGAAATTACTGCCAAATACCCGGCTGGTGTAATCGGGTCAACTTTGGAAAACCTGAAGGCTGCGGCTGATGGCGAAAACGAAGAGTGGACTGAATTGTACCCTGAATTTGCACGCATTGCCGAAGAGGAAGGTTTCAAGAAAGTTGCTGTCTTGTTTAAAACTATCGCTAAAATTGAGAAACACCACGAAGCACGTTATCGGAAACTGTACAAAAATCTGGAAGAAGGAAAAGTATTCAAACGCGAAGGGAAAGTTGTATGGAAATGCCGGGTTTGCGGCTTCCTGCACGAATCGACCCAACCCCCGGTGAAATGCCCGGCCTGCGATCATCCGCAAGCGTATTTCGAAATTGAGGTTGAAAATTATTAGTAAATCAATGTGGCTGTTCAAAAGTCAAAAAAAACATATCCGGTCATCCCGAACTTCTGTCTCCTGTCATGCCGAACTCGTTTCGGCATCTCACGAAAACAAAGCAAAGGCACGACAAAGTAACAGGAGGCTGTCCTAAAAGTTCTAAAATACGCAATTCGCGTCACCCTGAACTTGTTTCAGGGTCTGATTATTAGAAAGATGAGATCCCGAAACAAGTTCGGGATGACTCGATCCCAGACTTTTTGGACACCCCCGACTCGATTGCAGGCTTTTTGGACATCCTATCGTTTTTATACCTTCGGCGGATGAAAAAAATGATAAAGAATTTTCTGAAAGATAAATTTCTGATCCTGAAAGTGCGGGAACGGTTCAGTGCGGCAGTTCAGATTGAGCAGCGCCGGTTGTTTCTTCATTATCAGCAATGCAAAAAAGATGGCTGTCTTCCCCGGTTGAGCGATACCGGCTTTCGCGTTTTTTCGCAGTTTGAGGAAGACGGAAAATTGCTTTACATTTTTTCAGTAATCGGAATGACCAACAAAACCTTTGTTGAAATCGGTTCGGATGACGGGATAAACAGCAATTGCGCCAACCTGCATTTCAACTTTGGGTGGCATGGTTTGTTTATCGATGGAAACGAAAAAGCAGTAAAACGGGGAAAGAAGTTTTATTCACAGTATCCGCATCCGTGGAATTATCCTCCGCGTTTTGCCTGCGAAATGATCCGACGCGAAAACATCAACGAAATAATAAAGCAAAACGGGTTCGAAGGTGAAATTGGTTTGCTGTCGATCGATATCGACGGGAACGATTACTGGGTGTGGGACGCTCTTGAAGTGGTCCGCCCGCAGGTGGTAATCATTGAAACGCACAATGAATTTGGACTCGAAGACATTGTGGTGCCATACGATCCGGCCTACTTTTTTCCGGGCAAACACCCGGTTTATCACGGGGCTTCGCCGGTTGCCATGACCCAATTGGCCCGACAGAAAGGATACCGCCTGGTCGGGGCCAACGAGCTTGGTTTCAATTTCATTTTTGTGCGCCGGGGACTTGCCGAAAATGAAATTCCGGAGGTTTCGGTTGAATCCGTTCTTCAGCATCCTTCCATTGCCGAAGGGTATAAAAAATTTGAAGCGGTTAAAGATTGGAATTATATTCGAAACAGGTTACCGTGATGGATGAATGGCCCGATATTCTAAACAAGCGTTTCCCGTTTTTCGAGAAGGAGCTTCTGAAAGAAATTCAGGAAAAAGGATTTTTGCAGGAAGTGGAACGCGATGAAGAAATTTTGCAGGAAGGCCAGTTGATCCGCTCTTTCCCAATCGTACTGAAAGGCGCTGTAAGGGTGGTGCGAAACGATGCCGATGGCCGTGAATTATTACTTTATTATCTGAATGCCGGCGAAGTTTGCAGCATGTCGCTTATCTGTTGTGTGGGTCAGCAGCAAAGCAATGTTCGTGCAATCGCCGAACAGAAAAGCCTGATCGTCCGTATTCCCGTTGAGTACATCGACCGATGGATGGTTCAGTTTCAGTCGTGGAAATCGTACCTGATGAATTCGTACCGCAAACGTTTCGATGAACTGCTCGAAACCATTGATTCCATTGCATTCTCGAACATGGACGAACGGCTGGAGAAATTTTTCAGGAACCGTTTTCAGGCTACCGGCGAAAAAGTTTTCAAAGGGAAGCATCAGGATATTGCATGGCAGTTAAATACTTCGCGCGAAGTCGTTTCCCGCCTGCTGAAAAAGATGGAACAAAAAGGGCTGGTCAGGATATATCGTGGCAGGATCGATTTCTCAATGTTAACTGACCGGTAATCGGGGTATTCTGTTTCTCCTGTTTTTCACCTTCTGTGACACAGGTCACCGACCATGAATTTTCTTCTGATTTTCTTTGCACCAAAATTCAAACACGATGCAACAATTTCTGAAAAAACACAAATGGACGCTGCTGTCGATTGTCCTGGGAGCCGCAGCAGGATACGCATACTGGTATTTTATTGGTTGCACTTCAGGTACCTGTCCGATTCAGTCGCACTGGCAGTCAAGTACATTGTTCGGCGCACTGCTCGGTTACCTTTTGGGTGGATCATTTAAAAAGAAGGAAAAAACCGAAGAAGAAAAAACTATAAATAGCTGAGGAATATGGGAACTGTTAAAATTGAACCGGCCTATTGCCCGCAAAACCATTATTGCCCGGTGATTTCGGTGTGCCCGGCAGGTGCAATTATTCAAAAATCGCCGTTTACTGCTCCGGAAATCGACCGTGTAAAATGTACCAACTGCGGACGTTGCACCCGCTTTTGTGCATTTGGCGCATTTCAGATGAGCTAAAACACAGGCGATTGTTTTGCCGGGAAGCTATTTCTGTTTTTCGGCAACAAAAGCAATGGCTTGCCTGATCAGTTGCCGGTACTCCGGATTTGTAAAGGCATTTTTATCGTGTCCGGGCTGAATATAAACGACCCTCGATTTTTCTTTCTGGTGCGTCCATCCAATCACGCGGCTGCTTTTCGGATGATCGGTAGTCAGCAATGGTTTTACTTCAGGCAGAACTTCCGTATTGCCGTAAACTTCGTCCAAAATTTCAAAATCACGGATGCCTTTGGTAACCGGGTGTTCCGGATCTTCAATGCGGACGGTAAAATGTACATCGTGCTGATAATTTGATGCACGGGGTGAGTCTTTCATTTCATAATATTTCCCGCCGACAATCGATTTAAATTCATCCCACTGCTGGTACGAAACCAGCGAATGATGCAGGAAAACCATGCCTTTCCCGGCTTTCAGCAAATTGAAATAATTTTCTTTTTCTTCTTCGGAAATACTTTTTGGCATGTCGTAAAAAACAACTGCATCAACTATTTTCGGATTGATGCTTCCAAACTGCGTATTTGCCTCCGGTTGCTGAAGTTCTGTATAGTTGATGTTCGGAAACGAATCAAACATTTCAAAAAACGACTGGCGGTCGAAATTGTGTCCGCCGGTGACGACCAGAATATTGAGTTTTTTTGCTGAAACGGAGAACGAAATCAGCACTAAAAACAAAAGGGATAAATACGTTCCGGATCGTACCATGATCATCGGTATTAAAACAAACTAATTACTTTTTTCAAAGCCGGCAAAAAGGCATCGATCTCTTCGCGGGTGTTGTAAATTCCAAACGACATGCGTACAGTGCCGGGAATGCCGAAATGCTGCATCACCGGATCGGCGCAGTGGTGGCCGGTACGCACCGCAATACCCATTTTGTCGAGCATGGTGCCCAGATCGAACGAATGAATTCCTTCCACATTGAAGGAAATGACACCCGATTTATTTTTGCTTTCGCCGTAAATTTTCATTCCGGGAATCTGCATCAGCTTTTCGGTGGCATATTTCAGCAAAGCCTGTTCGTGAACCGAAATATTTTCGATACCGGCTTCCAGCAGGTAATCGATGGCAGCGCCCAACCCGATTACCCCGGTAATATTGGGTGTTCCTGCTTCGAATTTATACGGCAGTTCGTTAAAAGTAGTCCCGCTGAACCGCACTTCCGAAATCATCTCGCCACCTCCCTGGTAGGGCGGCATCTGTTCGAGCAGTTCTTTTCGTCCGTAAAGCACACCAACCCCGTTTGGGCCGTACATTTTATGAGCCGAGAACGCATAAAAATCAGCGCCCAGCGCCTGCACATCAACCGGGAGGTGCTGAATGGCCTGTGCCCCGTCGACAAACAGTTTCACGCCGCGGGCATGTGCAATAGCAGCAATTTCGGCAACCGGGTTCACGGTTCCCAGTACGTTCGACACGTGGGCAACAGCAATCAGTTTTGTTTTTTCTGAAATCAGGCCGGGAAGTTTATCAAGTTCTAACTCGCCTTTGTTGTTGAATGGTAACATCACGATTTTAGCGCCTTTTCGCCCGGCCATCAGTTGCCAGGGGACGATGTTCGAGTGGTGTTCCATTTCGGAAACGATAATTTCGTCGCCTGCCGAAATAAATGCTTCGCCAAATGACCAGGCAACCAGGTTCACACTTTCGGTAGTTCCTTTGGTAAAAATGATTTCCGCGGTTGTTCCTGCATTGATAAGCGAGCGTACTTTTTCGCGGGTAGTTTCGTAATCGGCAGTGGCTTTATCAGCCATGTAGTGTACCGCGCGGTGAATGTTTCCGTAATATTCCTGATCGATTTGCCTGATTTTTTCCTGAACCTGTAATGGGCGCTGGGAGGAGGCTGCACTGTCGAAGTAAATCAGCGGCTTATTGTATATTTTTTGCTGAAGGATTGGAAAATCCTGACGTATTTTAATTGGATCGAGATTCATAACCGGTAATTAATTCAAAATAAAGTTTCAAAGTTAATACAATAATTTAAGTAAGAATGTTCGAAAATTTTTGCGGTGGAATGCGATTTAAAGTGGATTCTTCCTCTTATTTTCAGTCATATAAAACGGCTGAAAAAGAAAGAGGCTGTCCGAAAAGTTCTAAAATACGCAATTCGCGTCACCCTGAACTTGTTTCAGGGTCTGATTATTAGAAAGATGAGGAGGCTGTCCAAAAAGTAAATATTACGATAACTTTTCTCTGTGAAAACTCTGTGGGTAACTCAGAGAAACTCTGTGGTTCAATTGTTTATTTTTTACCACAGAGTTACACTGGGTAAAAACACAGAGAAACACAGAGTTTTTGGACAGCCTCGACTAGATCTCAGACTTTTTGGACAGCCTCTTTTTTAGGGATACCCCGGGTTTTATTTAAAAATTTCGTTTCGGAACGATTCAATCATCGGGCTGATTTCGTTCAGTTCTTTTTCGGTGAATGTCGGATGTTGCTCAAAATAGTCGGCAATAGTCTTCATTTTTTCGTAATAAGGCTTCACATTTTGGTCGCCCGACATCAGTTCGAGCAATGAAAATACGCTTTTTGCCCGTTCGCCCTGTTTCCCGATGAATTCGATCATCGGCTTGTTGTCCTGTGCAAACAGGCTCAACTGGCTTAAAATATAAAGCGCTTCGATGTTGGCGCCGATAAACGAAAGCGCATAGGTATCGGGCTGGTTGCTGGTCGTGAATTTCTGGTGGGCAAGGTTCATGATTTGATTGACCAGGTTATCAATTGAATCTTTATTTTCAGCGTTGTCCTGCAAACGTTTTGTGTAATTTGCCTGAGATGTGAATTCGTTTTGCAGGCCGAGTTTTTCCAGAAGTTGTTGTTCGAGTTCGGTGGTTTTCAAAACCATATCGCCCCGGTTGAATGTTTTTGCATAATTCAGGTCGAAAGCATACATGCCCAGGCCAAGTCCCATTTGGGTTTTAGTCATGAATTTTTCCACGTCGTCAATCGGGACGGTCAGGTCAAGGATGTAGGATGCGCCGACTTTATTAATGAAATCAGCAACTTCGGGCGCTTTTGGTGAGTTATTGATGATTTCGACAATCTGGTCTTTGATTTTCATGACATCGAAAGTTTCCACTTCAACACTTGCTTCTTTTCCGTCGGAAGTAGTTCCTTTGCCTTCTTTCACCTTCGAAGACTGGCCGCATCCCGAAATAAGTAAAACCGAAATGCTGATAATCAGTGCATTTTTCAGAAAATTAAATTTCATAACGAGGTATTTTTAGAATAATTAATTTTTGTTTTTTAATCTCCAAGAAGTTTTAAAGATAGCATAAATTGATTAGTTCCTTTTTTACCGTCTTCAATTTTTTTAGCGTAACCGAATGACCATGTGGTTTTCAGGTAGGAGAACAGAACCAATTGGATATCTACCTGTCCCCCAAAATTAAAAATGTGTGCTAAATCTGCCGACCGGTCGAAGTTGGTCATCAAATGCGTGCTGAACAGCGATGACTTAATAAAGGTAGGGTATAACCACGAAGCCCCGACATTGCGTAAACGCAGTGGTCGCAGGTTTAGTTCGCCCATTGTTTTCATATAATTGTATGCGGGTATCTCATCAATTTTTGCACCCGGAAAAGCTAATGCATTACGATATTGTTCAGAAGGCTGCCAATCGATATAGTTATTTCGGAACCCGCCAAAATAAAATTGAGAAAGCCCCGAATTTCGGTCGCCCAACGATTGACCGATACTGTTCCTGATCCAAAAACTGGTATTTCTTGTATGTGGAATGAGGAACCCAATATCCTGATTGGAAATAAACGACGGGAAGATTTCGCCTTTAGCCAGATAAGAGGTTGCATTCAGGTTCCACGAATAACCTTTTTCGTCGATGACTGCTCCCAGGGTTTTACGCAATTTCGACAGTCCATAGCTTGCTGTTGCTGCCTGAAAATTTTTAATAGGGGAAGCAATATTTTGATACTGTGGTAACACTTCCAGATTTCCATAAGTGTATATTCCAAATTCGTAGTAATTGCTAAATGGTAATCTTTGGGAGTGTTCCCGCTTGTAATTAATTCCAATGGAATAACCGGCACGGCTTCTTTTTGTTGGCCCAAACAAATCGTAAAAATGAGTTTGGTTATAGTTGGCAATAAATCGCCAGTTCCAAAATTTCCAATCGAGCATCGCATGGAATTTTTGCTTGTCATCGTATTCGCTCCAGGGCGAACCGGCCAGAAAAAGATCGATATTGCTGATACCAATCGGGTCGCGCCAGTTAAGCCGGTATCCAAGGGCAACCGTTTCTTTAAACCCTGCAATATCGGGATAGGCATTTGCCAACCGCATTTGCTTGAGCGGAATATAGGCTTCGTTGACTTCCTGAACTGAATCCCTTTTCATTTTGGAAGCAGGTGGAAGCGCCCATTTTTCAACTTCGGGATAACGCTGATGGACTTCATTGCCCAAATATTGAATAGCATTGGCGTCTTCAAGTACCTGAACCGGGATGATGCCGGGAATCATCCCGTCGCGGTGAAATTTTAATACCATCAGAGAATCGTTGTTCAGCTCCATTGGCATAAAAAAACCGGTCTCGGTATTCGAAAGGAGCTCAAAATTACCGTCTTCAATTTTTATTCTCCAAACATTTGATACCCCGGTGTAATAGGAAGTCCCGATCAGATATTGATTATCATTCGAAAATTTGAACTGGGTAAGTGTGTTATCTTCCAGCAAATGAACGGTACGGAAATGGGTTGATCCTTGTTCCAGTTCTTCAATTTTAAAAAGGATAAGCGATTGTTCTCCTTTCACCCCGGAAAGCGATGCACTGAGCTGATCTCCCCGGTTCGAAATATCGAGGTCGAACAGGGCTTTCCCAAAAGGGGCTGTGTACATCGGGATTACTTTATCGTAGGGTTCCGGAATTTTTACAAGAATAGAATAACCGTTGTCGTTGCGAACTCCCCAAATACTTTGGTCGGCAGGATTAAAAACTAAATCTCCTGTCCGTGTTTGCGGGTTCAATATTTTCTTTTTTCCTGTTTGAATATCAATTTCGATCAGGTTGCGGTATTTGTTGTTTTGCTCACTGATATATATTTTCTCTTTCTGAGGATTATAGGCCAGATTGGTTGAAGAATACATCAGTGGAGAATCGAGTGTTGCAATTTTACGAATTGCCCCTGTATTTTTATCAATTTCGGCTATTTGTGAAATAACCCCCGGATAATTAATCGCGGCATAAATTTTCCCGGTCGATGGGTTGTATCCATATTTTGAAACGTTGCCAAGAGGTTTTTTGGTAATTGCATTAAAAGGCGTTAACGGAAAGGCCTTTATCCTGTCGATGTTTTCTTTCTGAAACCGGTATTCCGATTCAATCCATTCATTCCAAGCCTTGCTGACCGGCTGGTTGTAGACTTGCTTGAACTGACTTGCGTAAAAAGTTTTGCTGCTATCGCTACGTGCGTAGAATGTTTCCAGTTTATCGATTCCGTATTGACTGGCGAGGTAGGTTACAAACCGGCTTCCGTAAAGGTATGAATTTGCGCCAACCTGAAAATCGATTGTCGTACCTTCAGTCTCCAGCCCAACTAGTGAATAAATGGGTTGTTGCTCACTCACAATCGCGCGAAAATACATTTCATCGTAAGTTCCCATTGCCCGGCCTAATCCGCCCGACATCCAGGTTTCCATAAAACAGGCAATGCCTTCATGATACCATCGTGGTGAATACCAACGGGGGGTTGTTAAATAACTCCAAATGGCTGAGACGGGGTTTTCCTCATTTCGCCTGACTTTTCCCCACATCAGTTTCCGGTAAAACAAATCCCGCTTGTTCGCCATGTCGGCCATTGTTACATGGGTAAGCTCATGGTTGAACAACCACTGGAAACGTTCATTGGAAGGGATGATACTAAATGCGAAGCTGTAAGGTTCAATCCCCAGTTGTACCTGACTGAAAGGCATGACGATTGCTCCGCCATGCCCCATGTCTTCAAAATCGCTCAGTATTACACACGTTGTCGTATCATGGTAATTCCAGAACTGACTGTGAAAGTTCATTGCATTCCGGTAGGTCTGGGTTACATGGGGAAGCAGAAAGGAATATCGTTTACCAAAATAGATCAGGTCCAGGTTATCGACCTTTAAATGGCTTATTTTTTGAGCCAGCAGGGTTTGCTGAAAGAATAAGCTTCCGAAGATCAGGATCAGTACCAAGCGGATTTTTTTCATTTTTTTTATAGCGTGTTTGTCACTTTAATTTTGTTTTCACCCGATTTTTTCTAAATATTAATCCATCCAAAACGAGTTAAATGTTTCCGAATCAAAACGAAAAGATTCCAGCTTGGTCGCATCAACAAGACCCAGATGTTCAGCATCCCGAATAATCCCTAACTTTTCAACATCAAAAATATTCAAGCTCTCCTGCATATCTTTAAGGCTGAGTTTTTCAGCATTGGCCCAATAACCAGGCATGTGTAATTGTTCCATATCCTGTTTAATTGCTTCCTGAACATTAATTTTTCCCGGCAATTCCAGCTTGTTGTCAAACAGCTTCTTTTTATCGAAAAATTTCATCAAAACCTGATCATTTAAGACCACAGAAGAAACCATTTCATTATAAGCCAGGAGGTCATGTGCCTTTTTTAAGCCGGGAAAACTGCCCGTCTTTGTTTCCTGAATAAAGATATCCAGCTCTGTAATAAAATTAAGCACTGCTTTACTCCGGTAATTTAGTTGTGCAATAATATTTTTTGCCTGGGAAATTGAATGACCAAGCAATGCAGGCTCGGTCTTTTCGGGCGATTGACAGACAATAACGGCAGCCAATAGATCTTGCCGGGCGGTGCTGAGAAATTTCCCGTAACTTTCCAATGCAATGATTTGGTTGGTATTGTTTATTTTGAATTGAGCTACTGCGCTTGCCTGTTCAACAGCAAACCCGATATTATTCTCCAGTTCGAGCGCTCTTAAATAAAAAAAGTCCATGTAATTCTTAACTAATTTTTGCAGGCTGGTGTCAGCAAGCAATTCATTTTTTAGCTGGATATCGCCTTCCGTAATTTTTATATTGCGATAGTTGTTCACTTTACCAATTGTCCCGAAAATTTCATCGGTATCAACACGCGGATAATTCACTGATATTCCGATCAAAAAGCCAACTCCCAATGCAGCTACAAATCCGAACGCAATAAAAAGGGTTTTTGATTTTTTCATAAATGTAAAATGTTGATAATTTATTAGTTATTCTGAGATAAGAGCATAGCCCCTTTTACCACGATCCTAATTTTTCGGAATCCCAAACGGCTCCCAGCTTTTCGACATCCCAAATCACGACGCCCAGCTTTTCGGAATCAGTAAACCCAGTTCCCAGCTTTTCGGCGTCATTAAAAAAGGATCCCAGTTTCTCCGCATCAAAAGCGATAATTGCTCCCAGTTTTTCCGTATCGAGAAAGTTCAACTGTTCCGTGTCTTTTAATTTCAATTGTTCCATGTCTTTTTGAATATTCTCTGCAATATTCACCGGGGCGGTCGTTAAATCTTTACTGTATAATTTCTTTTTTTCAAAGAATTTCAACAGAACTTTGTCTTTTAAAACAAGCGAGCTTCCTACTTCATTGTATACCAGTAAATCGTGCGCTTTATTTAATCCGGGATTTTTGTCGATCCCGTTTTCCTGAATAAAAGCATCGAGGCGGGTGATAAAATTGAGTACAGCGCTGTTACGGTAGTTCATTTGTGCAACAATATTATTGGCCTGTGCAATCGCATCCCGCAGGAATGCCGGGTCAGCATCATTTGCTGATTCGCAAGCCGCAACCGCAGCGAGCAGGTCTTTCCGGGCTGTACCAAGAAATTTTCCATAGTTGTCCAACGCAGTAATTTGTTGCCCGTTTTTACTTTTAAATGCTTCGCTTGCATTGGCTTCACTTACTGCAAAGTCAATGTTTTTTCCGTATTCAAGTGACCGAACGTAAAAAAAGTTCAGGTAGTTTTTTACTGATTTCAACATTACAGAGTCAGCCAGCAATTCATCTTTTAATTGAATATCAGCTTCGGTTGCCTTTGTGTTCCGGTAGTTATTTACTTTTCCGATGGTTCCGGAAACTTCATTGTTATTCAATCTTGGATATTCAACTGAAATGCCAATCAGAAAGCCGATGACAAGTGCAAAAAAAATTGCAACTGCGGTGATAAGTTTTTTTGATTTTTTCATATACTACTAATTTTTAATTTTTCTCGTTTTATGCTCACTCCTATATTTTTTTATGGCCTGTTACATTGGGACGATAATTCCAAGTTTCTCTGCATCTACATATATATTAAGCTTTTCAGCATCCACAATATAACCTTCTAATCCTTCAGCATCAATTAATCCCAGTTTCTCCATATCACAAACATATCCCAGCATCTCGGCATCGAATAATCTTCCCAGTTTCTCGGCGTCCAGATGAACAGATCCAAGTTTCTCAACGTCCATTTCAACAGCTCCTAATTTTTCAATATCCTGTTGCATCATATCGTTCAAGTTCTTTGGGTCAGCCCAATTGAGCTCTTGAACGTTATTAAACAAGGCTTTCTTATCGAAGAATTTTAATACAGGTTTATCGCCAGTCAAAACGGAAGTGTTAATCTCATTCAGGCTTAATATGTCGTGTGCCCTTTTCAGCCCTTCGTATTCTGTCGAACTGTTTGGTTTGCTAAATAATGCAACTGCATCAATAAAGCCGAGTACCGACCGGTTGCGGTAATTCATTTGGGCAACCATGTTACTGGCCTTATTTAGCAAATCTCTCAATAAAGCCGGGTCCACATCTTTGATTGCTTTAATGGCTGATAAGGCAAACAGCAAATCGGTTCTTGCCTTAGATAAAAGTTTACCGTAACTGTCAAGATTGCTAATTTGAGTTTGGTTGATGCGTTTGAAGTCTTCAACAGCATTGGCTTCTTTTACTGCAAAATCAATATCGCCAGCCATTTTCAATGCTGTTACATAGTAGAAATTCAAATATTTTTGCAACGACTTTTGTTTCGCTGAATCGGCAAGCAGTTCGTTTTTTAATTCAATGTCGGCTTCGGTTGCCTTTGTATTCCGGTAGTTGTTTACTTTTCCGATGGTGCCGGAAACTTCATCATTGTCCACTTTAGGATATTCAATCATGATTCCGATCAAAAAACCAATCACAAACGCGGACAGAATACCAAAAGCAATTAAAAGGTTAGTTTTCTTTTTCATGTGTATATCATTTATTTATCGATTTTATATTGTAAGGCCAGGTAAGTCAGAACCGTGATCCGTAAAGGTACGAGTTAGCTCCTACCTGGGAATCGATTGTCGTACCTTCAGTCTCCAATCCGACCAGTGAATAAATGGGTTGTTGCTCACTCACAATCGTGCGAAAATACAGTTGGATTTTACCCTCGTCTAATTGATCACCATTATGCCCAGTTTTTCGGCATCCCAGAAGCCTGTGTTTAGCTTTTCAGCATCCAAGGTCCCCAATTTTTCCGCGTCAAAGGCGACATAACCCAGTTTTTCAGTATCCATGATCCGGGTTCCCAATTTTTCGGAATCAAACAACATCGCCTGTCCCAGTTCTTCGGCATCAGCAACAACACCAAGTTTTTCAACATCATTAATTTCTATTACTCCTAATTTTTCAGAATCAAAGATTCCCAAACTTTCCATATCCCGTTCAATGTTTTCCTTAAAATTGATTGGACCTGAAGATTTTAAATCATTACTGTAAAGTTTCTTTTTATCGAAGTATTTCAATAAGACTTTATCTTTCAAAATTAAAGATGAACTAATTTCATTGTATGTCAACAGATCATGTGCTTTGTTTAAGCCAGTATTACTCTCAATTCCTTTTTCCTGAATGAAAGAATCGAGCCCGGTTATAAAATCCAGAACGACATTATTACGATAGCTCATTTGGGCAATAATATTGTTTGCCCGTGCAATGGAGTTTCGGAGCAAAACCGGGTCGGCTTCTTCTGCCGATTGGCATGCAACAACAGCCAGCAGCAGGTTTTTCCGGGCTGTTCCGAGAAACTTTCCGTAGCATTCCAACGCCGATATTTGTTGCTTGCCTTCATTTTTTAATATTTCATTTGCGTTGGCCTCCTGTACTGCAAAGTCAATGTTTTTTCCAAACTCAATTGCCCGTACGTAATAAAAGTTGATGTAGTTTTTTACCGAATTCAACATCATGGTGTCGGCAAGCAGTTCGTTTTTCAATTCAATGTCGGCTTCGGTTGCCGTGGTGTTCCTGTAGTTGTTTACTTTTCCAATGGTGCCGGAAAGTTCATTCTTGTTCATTCTTGGATATTCAACAGATATCCCGATCAGAAAGCCAATAGCCAAGGCTGCTAAAAGGCTAAATGCGATAAAAAGGTTGTTTCTCTTTTTCATTTTATTTGGTTTTTTAAAATTGTTCTAATTCAATTATTCGTTGCCTGCAAAAAAGTTGGAAAAAAGTTGGATTTTTTTCTCATTTATTCCGGTTCGAATTCATACACCATCTTGTCCTGTTTTATGAACCGAACATTTAATGGCTTAAAGTTATCATTTTTAGTAGCCAGGAAAATGACTTTTCCACGACATAGATACGTCAATTCGCCGTTGTGTTCTTTTGACAACTGAAATTTTCCGTCAGAAAACATCGGGGTTACAATTTCTTCCGGCAATCTCTTTTCGTCACCCGGAATTACACAGTAAATGCTGTCGACTGTGTTCACTGCAATGGTAACTATCTGAAATTCGTCACTTTTAAATCCCTGAACTTTGATTTCCGTTCCGGTTTCGCTGTAGTAATAATCGGTTCCGGTATTTTTTGCCATAGTTCCTGAAATGTCCCGGTTCGCCGGTGTTTTGCTGCCTGCCCCGATATACATCGCAATACTTCCGATGACAAGACCAATTACCAACATTGCTGCATAAGCAAGCAATTGGCTCCGGTAAGTCAGTGTAAAAATGACCGGTTTTTTTGGAGCCGGAGATTGTGTTCCCTGACGTGCTTCCACCGCCTGCATGATTTCCTGTGAAAGATCAATCGTCGGGATTTTCATTGAATCGTCTTCAAGCGAGTGTTGCAGGTTGGCCAGGTTGTGGTACAACCTGCGTGCTTCCGGCGAAGTTTTAATGAGTTCGTTGAACCGTTCTTCTTCCCGGGCTGAAAGTGTACCGTCTATTTTGTTCTGAATAATTATTTCGTCCTGCTTTTCCATTTTTGCTGTAATCTTTTTATCCTGAAAAGAGCCGTTCTTAATTGGTTTGTACGGAAGAGAAAAAATCAGTTTTCGATAATTTCTCTTTGAGTATTTTGCGGGCATCGAACAATCTCGATTTTACTGTTTTTTCGGGAATGCCCAGCGTATCAGCGATGTCGGCATACGATAAATCAGCGTAATATTTCAGCAAAACCACCGATTTATAGTGTTCACCTAGTTCGTTTATTGAGCCGTTCAGCAAGTGATCCCGGTTCTCCTGCTCAAAAGGTTGATCCGGTACCTGATAAAACTGGTCGGGTACATTTTCTATTTGCATGAAATTCTTCTTTCGTTTCACAAACAACAAGGCACGGTTAATAGCGATCCGGTAAATCCAGCTAAAAAATTTATGTTCCGGTTTGTATTGGGCGATGGATTCAAATGCCTTGACAAACACATCCTGTGTTAGTTCTTTGGCATCTTCTGCATCGCCAACAATTTTAATAATAACCCGGAAAACCGGATTTTGATACCTTTCAACCAATATCCTGTATTGTCTGGTATGGCCTGCAATAATCTCCCCTATAATCTTTTGCTCATCTTCCATAACCATCAATTCTGCCAAAATACAATCGGTTGAATGTTCACCGTGTTTGCTCGTTCAATCTTAAATAGCAATTTGTTGTCAAAAAGTTGGAAGCTTTCCGTCATTATTTTAACAAATTTAATTTCCACAAATCGCGATAATTCATCCGGATTAGTGGTGATAGTGTTATTTCGCCTACTTTACCTATTCGTTTCCGCAGTTCTCCAAGTTCGGTAAGTTTTTCTTCAATGTCGGGTTCCTGAATCAGCGGGAAGTCGTTTTCCTTCAGCATTAAATTCCGTTTTGCCTTGATCGACAGCTCCAGGTAAATCCGGATGTAACAGAACATGTCGAGAATAGTTTCGCCGGAAAAGCGTGATTTTAGTGATGCCAGATATTCACCCGAGCGGGTCGACAAAAACTGTCCTTTGTTGATCGAATTCAACAACTCGATTTCGCTGCTGAACTCAATTTCGAGCCAGTTTTGCAGTTGTATCTCGTTTTTTCTGAAGATTAGTATGAAAATGAAAGGCAGAACAATGATGATCCCCAGTGTTTGAAGCAGCGGGTCGATATAAAAATGATTGAATGCAGAATGAATGATATAGGCGGCCACCAGCGCCAGCGCTGTATTTGCAGGGAATGAGCTGTTGCGGTTTTTTGCGCCGATCAGGATGACGGCAACCAGGGCGGTACACCCTCCGTGCATAAGTGCGGTTCCAAAGCCCCGGATGATCCAGATCAACAGATTGGGATCGGTTGTACTTTTCAGGTAAAGAATGTTCTCGACCAGAGCAAATCCGGTACCTATCGCAAAACCATAGATGGCTGCATCGATTAAAAATCCGGCCCGTTTCTGAAAAATGATCAGGAAAACAAATAACGATTTAATTAGCTCTTCTGTTCCCGGAGCCACATATTGCGAAAAAATTTCAAATTTAACGGAACTGAACGCCAGTATTAAATTGTTTGTATAATAAGCAAGTCCTGCACTGGCCACTCCCCAGCAAACAGAAAATACCAGATATTTCTGCAATACCAGTTTAAAACTGTCGAGCAGAAAAAGAAACAGTAAAAATAATATTGCCGGAAGAATGCTAAAGGCTAATTCCATGGTTTGTATTTGCTGGCTGAAGATACATAATATTTTTAAGGGTTTTTCTCCTTGAAGCCGCGGATTTCCTGTTTTTCAGCAATTATTTTGTTTGGGCCTTGAGTGGAAGATGACCGGGTTTGTTACTCCCGATACTTGTTGTTTTAACAAGTACTCAGAAATATTTCTGACGCGAGTAATAACTTGTTCTTTTGTAGGGGTCGAATTCGTAACTGAGCATTATTTCGTGGGTCCCCAATTGATATGATTTTATATCTCCCGAGATTGAATAATCGATGGCATAACCCAGTTTAAACTGGTCTTTTATAACCCATTGGGCGATAAAAGCTATGGTTTTGTTGGTCCGGTACATGGCTCCTATCCAAAACTTGTCGAGGAATATAATATTGGTAGCCAAGTCAAACTGGAGTTGGGCCCCTTTTGCTGCTTTTATAAGTATCGATGGCTTCAGTACAATATCATGGGGCATTTTGAAGACATATCCGCCGGTAAGATAAACATACCGCAATTCGGCCAGAGAGGAATAATTGCTCCGGTTTTCCGCGAAGCTGTTCTTTATTATCTGCGGAATTGACAGGGAAATATAATAGTTGTTGGTATACATGAAAGCCCCGACACCCCAGGTGGCCATGTATTTTATATCCACATCTTCCTGAAAATTTACATCGGGAAAATTATTCGGGTCAAGGTTATACGCGTTCAGAGCATTGGAAAAATTTAATACGCCGGCTTTCAATCCGAGACGGAGAAAATGGTTTATAGATAGTTTTACCTTGTAGGAATAATCGCCCGTGAGGCTTAACCTGCGTGCAAAGCCATACAAATCGTTAATCACATTCAGGCCAACCCCGTTGTTTTCATTTTTGATCGGCGAATAAAATGAAACAGACTGGTTGAGCGGTGCATCAGTAACACCAACATAGTACCGTTTCAGCAGCATTTGTACACTGCCTTTGTCCCACATACCGCAATATGCCGGATTTATTGACTGGACACTGGTTGAATATTGTGTAAAAATGGGGTCTGTTTGGGCATACGAAATGTATCCTCCGGAGAGCAAGGTTAATATAGTCAGTAGCCTGACGTAACAGAATGTATGACGGTTCTTTTCCATCTCATCATATATATCCCTAGTAAGAAACCATCACAAACCCTCGTTGTGATTTTCCGTTTCCAAACTCAAATATATACAAATAGATTTCAGGAGAAACTTTTTTATTTGCATTTGGCCCCAATGTTGCCGCTCCATTCCACCACGAATCTTCGTAACTGCCCCAGAATTCGAGATTTCCGTAATGATCTTTTGAATACAATAAGATTCCCTGGCGATCGAAAACCATCATTTTTGCATTGGGGTACGAATCAATGCAGTAAATCTGGAAGTAATCGTGGACTCCGTCGCCGTCAGGTGAAAAACCTTCAGGAATAAAGAGGGTACAATTGTCATTTGTATCCAGGTACTCGGGATGGCCGTCCATGTCGAGGTCGTCGTCAGAATATATGCTGTTGTTGTTTAAATCTTCAAATTTTGTTTTCATTCCGTCGTTATCGTCATCGGGGTCGCGCCAGTCTCTTATCCCGTCGTTGTCCGTATTCTGGAGAATTTCCCCGCTTTCTGCGGGGTTCGTGGAGGACGAATTTTTTGTGCGTGCGTCAACCGGATCGAACGCATTATCCAATCCGTCCAGATCGTCATCCATTCCGGATGCAATAGCTGACGGGATACCCGATGAAGAAGAATCGTACCCTTCAATATGATCAGAAACATGGTCGTTGTCCGAATCGTCATCGAGGTAATCGGGAATGCCATCTGCATCTGCATCAACAGGGCTGAGCCCCGATGGTTGGTACGCATCGTCGAGACCGTCGCCATTGGCATCAGCGCCGCTTAACGAGACGGATTGACTTTCATCCTGAGCTTCAGTATTATCGAGGATACCATCGTTGTCCGAATCAATATCTTGGCTGTCGGGAACACCGTCGCTATCTTTATCTGAAGAACCGTTGCCTTCAGTAGCGTCAGTTATTCCGTCATTATCATCATCCATATCGGTACGATCATCTATCCCGTCGCAGTCCTTGTCGGCGAAGATGTTAATGAAGACAGTAGCTTGTCCGCATTTTGCATCAAGGGCATTGTCGCATATCTGGTAAACAAAACTGTCGTTTCCGCTGAACCCGTATGGGAATATGTATGTGAACTCCCCATTTCCGCTTATCGTTACCACTCCGTATTTTGGATTGCTGATCAGTTTGGTTTTCACTTGTATTACATGTCCGTCAATATCATGGTCATTATTCAGCACATTCGCGCTGATCATGTCGCAGCCGGAGGTGAAGTGATCGTCAACGGCAACCGGGGCAATATTTGGTTTCAGAACGGAGATTGATACAATTGCGGTATCGCAGAGCGTAATACATGGGATACCGTCGTCGCAAATGACATATTTAAGGTTGTCGCTGCCGGTAAAACCATTATCGGGACTGTAGATGATTTCGTTAGCGGAATTTATCTGGATACTCCCGTGAAGAGGCATCTGAATGACATTTAGCGATGATGGATTCAAGGCTCCGTCCGGATCGCGGTCGTTGGCCAGCACACCAATGCGTATCGGCGTGTCCATAATTGTAACGGTTGCATCATCAAGAGCCTGCGGTTCTGAGTTACCGGCTGAAACAACGACAATTAAATCGGCAGATATTGAATTGGAATTCGAATCGGTTACCTTGATGTGTACGGTATTTTCACCAATGTCGGCACATGTAAATTCGGTCTTGTCCGGTTCGTAACTGCGAATGCCACAGGCATCAAACAATACGGTTGAAAGCAGTACATCGGTCAGCAGGGCTTTCCCCGAATCATCAATCACCAGGTTCAAGGTGTTTGATGTAACCCTTGGAGCAATGGTGTCAGTAATGGTTACAGTTGCTGAACAGAAGATAACATTGGTATTGTCTCTAACTGTTACCTGAACGCTTTGGCTGCCGATCTGTGCGCATGAGAATTGAGTTCGGTCGACAAACATGGTGTCGATACTACAGTTTTCCGATTCAACAGTTGTTATCATTTCCGGGCTAAGTAATGCCTGCCCGTTCTCATCGAGGAAAAGTTCAATGTCGCGGCAACTGATTACAGGAATGTAATTGTCGAGGACAACGGCTGTTGTTTTGCACTGAGAACTATTCCCGTATTCGTCGGTAACTGTTACTGTCAAATCCTGAATATCGCTGATCATGCTGCAATCGAAGGTTGACGGGCTGACCATGTATTTCAGTCCGGCAACCGGGGTACAATCGTCGTGCGAACCCAGTGTGATTTGCAGAATATTGTCGGAGGTCAGTTCATATTTTCCGTTGGTATCCAGACTAATCATGATTGGATTGCAAGTTGCAACCGGCGCTACATTATCCGACGATTGGATAATATATTGTGCTGTTCCTGTATTTCCGCACCGGTCGGCAATGCGGTAGGTTCGTACGATTTGCCTGGTTCCCTGGGCAGAGACAGTTTCTTCATTCAGCAAGGTAAACGAGTTTTCTTCCACTAATGTATTGTCGGTAATCTTGCCTCCCGCAGCAATGAAATCGGTATAGTTTGCAAAAGCAGGAGGAAGAGTATCAATGCAATCGAGCGTTAAATTACCGGGCGCTGTCATTTGTGGAGGTTGCTGGTCGTTAATTGTAAATACCTGCGTGAAATTTCTCTGGTTACCGCAGGAGTCGGCAATGGCATATATTCTTGTTACGGAGAACGGGCAATCGTCGAACTGCGATTTTTCCGACACAAGCCTGAATGTTTCCTTTTGTATACCGCAATTGTCGGAAACGGTTCCTCCATCGGCGATAAATGCCTCTAGGTTACTGTATACTGCCGGAATATCGGTAATAGCTCCGAATGTAATCGTATTTTTTCCTGAAATCAGAGGAGGAAGCTGGTCGTTAATAATTATACGGTGGGTAGTTTTGGCTGTCTTTCCGCAGTCGTCGGTAATTTCATAAATGCGGGTAACAATTTCAGGACATGAACCTGAACTTATTTTTTGGCTGGTCATCCGGAACGTTGAACTGATAAAATTACAATTGGTCGCTCCGCGCCCGCCAGCAGTTTGAAAATCTTCGAAACTTGTGTAGTAAGAAGGCAATTGCGAACGACAGCTAAAAATCATATCGGGAGGACTGGCTAAGAAAGGTACTGAATCCCGTTCAATAATAATTACATGTTTGGCCGCACTTGCATTTTTGCAATGGTCGGAAATTTCATACCACCGGAAGATAGAATCAGTATATACGCTGTAGATAACATCTTCTTTTTTCAGCGTAAATGACTGTTCTTCAATTTTGCAGTTATCGCTTGCTGAACCTCCGGCAGCAATAAAACCGGAATAATTTCTGAATGCTTCGGGAATTTCTTCTCCATCGGGTATTGTACTGCTTCCGGGAACAACGAGTTTGGGATATTCATCGTCGATAACAGTAATCTTGTTTTTAAATGTGCCTACGTTCCCGCAATTATCGGAAGCGACATAGGTTCTGATGATTTCAATCGGACATTGGGTACCGTTAACCTCTTCATCTACCAATTTGAAACTGTTGTTATCCATTCCGCAATTGTCGGATACATTGCCACCGGCGGCAACAAAACTATTGTAATTGTTCCATGGGGCCGGAGCTTCGCAGGTGACGGTCATCTCCTGCAGGTTTGTTCCAAAACGGGGAGCTTCCTTATCGGAAATAATAATATTCTGGTGGTAGTATTCAATATTTCCGCAAACATCCGAAATACTGTATATGCGGTAATATTGTACATAACAGCCTGTTCCGTTGGATGTTTCCGAAACAAGAGAGAAACTGCTCTCATTAAGTTTACAGTTATCGGTTATTTCCCCTCCTCCCGATCTGAATTGAGAAAGGTTGGAATAAGGTGCGGGCACTCCGCAATGTACAGTCAGGTCGCCGGGTTTGTTAATAAATACTGGATTGGTTTTATCCATGACCGTAATTTTCTGATCTTTTCTGAGCAGTTCACCGCATTTGTCCATGAACGAGTAGGTACGGGTGATAATCGTAGGACAAATATTAAGGTCGGAAGTTTCGGTTTCCAGTTTGAAGCTGGCTTTATCAATTTCGCAGGTACTAATGATAATTGCGCCTGCGGCAACATATTGATCAAACGTTGTATATGGGGCAGGAACTTGCGAGATGCATTCAACCTCAAAATCACCGGCACCGGATACCTGTGTTTTTATATTTTTTACGCGAATGGTGTGGGTCGATGCTTTAACATTGCCGCATCTGTCACTTATTTCATAAACCCGGAACAAAGTAATTTCATTTTCACCGGTATTTGAGGTTTCTGTGATAAACCGGAACGATCCACGATTGATCTGGTCATCATCATAAACTTCTCCGCCGGCCAGTTCAAATGCATCCAGCGTATGCAGAATAGAAGGAGTCTGGAGCCTCGAATCAACGGTTGTATCGCGTGGTGCAGCCATTTCCGGAGGAGTATCGTCGGTTATAACTATTTTTTGCTGACAGGTCAGGTTGACTCCGCATGAGTCGGTTATCTGGTAAGTTCTTGTATACGTTTCAGGGCAATGCTGATTGTCGGAAGCCTGACTGGTCAGTAAAAAGCTGCCGACATTAATTCCGCAGTAACTTTCAACTTTTCCTCCCGCAGTTATCATTTCGTCAATCGACGGGTAAGCTGTCGGTATCCCCTTGGAATAAGTGGTTGTGAGGTTATCCGGCGGAAGCATGTAGGGAATAATATATTTTAATTGCTTGATATGCCAAACACAACTGGATACGTTTCCGCATGAGTCGGCGATCTCGTATGTACGGCTGATGGTTACCGAATCCGGAAACTCGACAAATTGTTCATCGCTGAGTTTGAAGGAAAGCGAGTCGAGTCCGCAATTGTCGGAAACAGATGCTCCGTTCGCAATAAATTCTTTCAGATTTTCGTGAGTTGGAGGGATCTTAGCCGAAGCATCAATGGTCAACCGTGGAATACAAACCATTTCCGGTGGGGTCGTATCTTCAACCCTGATTTGCTGAGTATACGAAACCAGGTTATTGCAATAGTCGGCAACTTGGTAAGTTCGTGTAATCAGATTCGGGCAGGTTTTTCCGTCATTAGTTTCTTCGAGCAGGCGGAAGCTGGTCTCGTTGATTTTGCAATTATCGTTGATCAGACCTCCTGCTTCTCTGAACTCGCTGTAACTGGCGTAAGGTGCAGGGGCTTCGCATTCGGCATGAAGGTCGCCCGGACTTCCTTCCAGCACCGGCATGGTTATGTCGCGCGACATCAGGATATGTTCGCAAGTGTTCCGGCTACCGCATACATCGGCTATTTCATAAATCCGGCTTACAAAATAGGAGCAGTCAATTTCTTCAATTTCTTCTTTTACAAGACGGAAAGAGGCATTGTTAATTTCACAAACGCCGCTTACGGTGCCTCCGTCCGTTTTAAATGCATCAAGGCTGGCATAAACCGGTGGAATATCGTCGAAACATTCAACGGTAACGTTTTCAGGACTGATAATTTCCGGCTTTGAATCGTGCAATACTGTAATCTTTTGTGTACATATTGTTGTGTTTCCGCACTGATCGCTTATTTGGTAGGTCCGGGTAATGATTTCCGGGTTTTCATTGCCGTCTGACTGTTCGAGCAAAAGCGTAAAGCTCGATTCATTAATTCCGCAGGCATCAGTAATGATTCCTCCCGCCGAAATAAATGCAGCAACCCCGGCATGGGCAAGCGGTACCAGCGATGAGTTATCAACGATTATATCTTCCGGAGCTTTCATCACGGGGCTTTCTGTATTGTCAACGTAAATGATCTGATTTACTTCTGAAATATTGCCACAGTCGTCTTCCAGACGGTATTTGCGGATAATCATTCCTTTGCATCCCGGATCGCCTGTATCGCCAGCCAGGGTAACGGTTACCTGTTTTCCGCATGCGGCCGTTTCATTTTTTACATCTTCGATGTTCCCGGCGGGAATCAGTGCATAACACTGGAATGGACCCAAATCCGGCATTGGATCGGCTATCGGAAGAACCTTGTTCTCAATGATGATGTCTTGTGTAACTTCTACTGAATTACCGCATTCATCGGAAATTGCGTAAGTACGGGTTATTTTCCCCGAGCAACCTGGGTTTCCGGTGTCTCCTTTATGTGTAATTGTGATGTTGCTTTTGCAAACAATATTACTGAAACTGAACCCCTCGGTGACCGGTGCAGGAATGTCGGTGTAACAAGTGAACGGACCCAACTGAGGCAATGCTTCAACTTCGGGTAATGCCTTGTTCTCAATTGTGATTAATTGCTGCAAATCGGACGTGTTGCCACATTCGTCGGTGAGCCGGTAAGTACGTGTAACAACTCCCGAACAACCCGGATCGTCGGTGTCGGCAACATGTTCAACGATAACATTTCCTCCGCAGTAGGCCTTTTCGCCGGTTACATGTTCAATATTGGCAGGTATTTCGGCCATACAATTGAACGGACCAATGTTTGGTAAAGGATCGGCTGTTGGCGCCATCTTGTTATCGATACGGATTAGTTGTATCAGTTCTGAACTATTTCCGCACCCATCTTCCAGTTTATAAATACGGGTAACTGTTCCCGAACAACCCGGGTTCTCAGAATCGGAAACAAAACTGACCGTTACCGGACCAGCGCAATTATCCTGTTCGTCTTTTACATCGTCGGTATTTGGCGGCGGTATTTCCGAATAACAACTGAATGGCCCCAGCTCGGGTAAAGCGCTAGCAGCCGGGGCAATCCGGTCATCAATGGAGATGAGTTGTTTCAACTCGATTGAATTTTCGCATCCGTCTGACACCCGGTAGGTTCTGGTTACAATTCCCGAGCAACCTGCCTGTACCTCATCATTCATGAATTCAACAAGAATAGGGCCGCCACAATTATCGGCTTCGTTGACAACATCTTCCGGATTTGGTTTCGGTATATCGTTTAAACAGGCAAATGGTCCTGTGTTGGGTAACGGGGAGGCCGTTGGCGGAGTATTGTCGGTTACAAATATTTTCTGGCTTTGAGTTTTTACATTTCCGCAATTATCAGTTGCCGACCATGTACGCAGTAAGGTGTATGTGTTTGGACAAACTTCATTTGTGCGGCTTTCACCCAAATAGGTGATCGGTGCATTTCCGGAGCAGGCATCATCAGCCAGTACACTGAGACCGATTTCGGGCACAGCCGGCAATGAACCGCATTCAGCACTTAAATCTTCGGGGAACCATACAAAATTCGGAGCGCTGTTATCGGGTAATATTTGGAAACTTTGGGTAACGATAGTTTTATTGTTGCAACGATCGATAGCTGTCCACCGGTATGTGATGGTGTTTCCGTTGCAACGGTCTTCTACGTATTTGTCAACCGAAGCGATCACTTCAACAGGCTGTCCGTTGTCAACGGCAGTTAATATTTCCTGAACCGGCATGGAGTCGCCGCAACTGATATTGTCAATTCCTGAAGGAGGACTTGTGAAAACAGGTGGCACCACATCCGGAAGTACATTGAACGACTGGGTCACTTCAGTTGTGTTTCCGCATTTATCGGCGGCCGTCCAACGGTAGGTAACCTTATATCCGTTGCATACATCTTCAACATACGGGTCAATAGTGGCAGTTATCTGCATAGCAATATCTCCGTTCATTGCAGTCAGCACCTCTGGTTCGGGGAATTTTTCATAGGCATTGATATCTGCAATCAACTTGGGTTGACTGGTAAATTCAGGTGCCTGTTTGTCGGGCAATACAGTAAGTATTTGGGTTACTTCATTGACGTTACCGCATTCGTCGGTTGCTCTCCATCGGTATGTTACATCGAATCCGGTACATTCATCCGGCGTGTACGGATCAATATTTGCAATTACAGTGACTGCCCCGCAATTATCAGTAGCTGACAGTACTTCTGGTTCAGGTATTGGCTGATCGAATTGGATTGGAGACATTGCCGAAGGCAGATTTACAAATTCAGGTTTCTTCGTATCCGGTAAAATAGTAAAAGACACTGTTTTTTCTGAACTGTTTCCACAATCATCAGTTGCTGTCCATCGGTACGTAACGGCGTATCCCTTACATAAATCTTTCGTGAAGGGATCAATGGACGCAACTACGGTTGCCGTACCACAATTATCGGTTGCTGTTAACAATTCCTGAACCGGTAATCCCTGTTCGCACGAAATATCGCTGATCGGTGAAGGCTCCGAATTAAATACTGGTTTTTCTTTGTCGGGCAATACATTGAATGGTTGGGTCAGATCAGTATAATTTCCGCATTCATCGGTTGCTCTCCACCGGTACGTAATCGCATATCCGTTGCACTTATCTTCAGTGTATGGATCAACCGAAGCGGTTACCACGGCAGTGCCGCAATTGTCAAAAGCAGTTAATATTTCCTGAACCGGCAGTGATTCCGAACAACTGATATCGCTGATTGGGTTCGGTTGCTTATCAAACATGGGAACGGTTGTATCACGAAGAACAATGATTTGCGACTGGCTTTTCGAATTTCCGCAATCATCGGTTGCTGTCCAGGTTCTTTTTAATGTGTATGAAGAAGGACAATTAATATCCTGTTGTTCTTCTTTAAAATCGATCTGTACATTGGCATCACAATCGTCAACGACTTCAATATCAGGAAGGATCGGAGATAATGACGAACATTCAAGCGTATCGTTTGCAGGGAAGTTGACAAACTGAGGAGCTTCCAGATCTTTTACAGTAATTGTTTGTATTTTTTCTGAAGAATTACCACACTCGTCGGAAGTCGTCCATTTCCGGGTAATGATGTATAATTCAGGACATATTCCGGCTGTTGTGTTTTCTCCGTTATAAATTATTAGCGGGGCATTTTTGCAATTGTCGTTTGCAATAACGTGGGTGCCAATGATCGCTACATCTGGAATTTCTCCGCATACGACCGTTGTATCGGCAGGAAATTTCACAAAATCAGGAGCCTTTTTATCCGGCAGAATATTAAATACGACTGTTTTTTCTGTTGAATTTCCACATTCATCAGTCGCCGTCCATCGGTAAGTTACCGGATATCCGGCACATTTATCAGCAGTAAACGGATCGATTGAAGCGACAACAGTGGCTGTTCCGCAATTATCAGTTGCCGTAAGTGTTTCCTGAACGGGCAGTTCATCACCGCATGAGAGGTCTGTAATGGCAGTCGGCGCTGTGTCGAACACAGGCGCTTGGGTGTCAGGCAATACTTTGAAGGTAACTGTTTGTTCTGATGAGTTTTTGCAATTATCAGTTGCCGTCCATCGGTATTTTACTGAGTACCCTGTGCATTTGTCAGCGACAAACGGATCAATAGAAGCACTTACTGTTACTGTTCCGCAATTGTCGGTAGCAGTAAGTGTTTCCTGAGCCGGTAATTCATCGTTGCACGAAAGATCCGCAATGGGAGTCGGCGCTGTGTCGAATACTGGAGCCTGAATGTCGGGCAAGACATTGAAAGTTATTGTCTGTTCTGCGACGTTTCCGCACTCGTCGGTGGCTTTCCATCGGTATGTTACGGGATAGCCTGCACATTGGTCAACCATAAACGGGTCAACAGAAGCGACCACCGTTGCTGTTCCGCAATTGTCGGAAGCAGTGAGTGTTTGCTGAACCGGCAGTTTTTCGCTGCACGGAATGTCTGCAATAGCTGTTGGCAGTACATCGAACACGGGAGCCTGTGTATCGGGCAAAACTTTGAAAGTAATTGTCTGTTCTGTTGAATTGCCACACCTGTCAGTTGCTGTCCACCTGTGGATGACTGAATATCCAGTGCATTTGTTAGCGGTAAATGGATCGACTGAAGCTACAATTGTAGCTGTACTACAATTGTCGGAAGCAGTAAGTGTTTCCGGAACAGGTAATTCGTCACTGCATGAAAGATCAGCAATTGCATCCGGTTGTTTGTTGAATGTTGGGGCGGTGGTATCCTGAACGGTGATGACCTGCGTACCGGTCGATGCGTTCCCGCAGTTGTCTGTCGCAGTCCATGTCCTTGTTAAAGTATAGGTATCAGGACAGGTGCCGTCGGTACGGGTTTCTGTATAAGTAATAGCAACC
>Ga0209319_1000585_pt1 | contig 43454 bp, 32 predicted proteins | sample RifGroE2_FD_184000 | JGI IMG/M metagenome (GOLD analysis project Ga0209319, IMG submission 184000) | Groundwater microbial communities from Rifle, Colorado - Groundwater E2 (SPAdes) (version 2) | ecosystem: Environmental > Aquatic > Deep subsurface > Groundwater | place: Rifle, Colorado, United...
ATTCAAGCCTTTGGTATAAATCTTCTTTCTCTTGATAACTAAGTCTTGAAAGTAGTGTCTCTATTTTCATCTTTTAACCATTTTATTACAAAAATAATAAATTTCTACATCATTTTAAAACACAACCTTATTTATTAACTGATGGGCTCTCTTTTCGGCAGTCTGTCTGATCGGGTATTGTTTTGTCGAACGCTGTTCATCCTATACTTTTTGACTAGCAGAAATACCTGTCCGAAACAAATGCATGAATATTTTAATCTATTATTTTGTTGTCCGGTTCCAATAATTACTGAAAGATGAGCCAGCCATTGAATAATTTAACAAGAATGCCAGTTGTTTTTCTCGGACATGGCAGCCCTATGACTGCCATCGATGAGAATCAATTTGTTAGTGGATTCCGCAACCTGTCCGGGTCGATTCCAAGGCCTGAAGCAATTCTTTGTATCTCTGCCCATTGGAATACCCGGGGGACAAAGGTGACGGCAATGAAGAATCCCAGAACCATCCACGATTTTGGTGGATTTCCACAGGCGTTGTATGAGGTTCAGTATCCGGCACCCGGCGATCCTGCTTTGGCCGAAAAGGTTAGGGGGTTACTTACACCAGTGTTTGTTGAACCCGATGAAACCTGGGGATTGGATCATGGTGCCTGGAGCGTGATTAAACACATGTATCCCGATGCCGATGTCCCGGTTGTTCAATTGAGCATCGATTATACCCGTCCTGCCATCTATCATTATAACCTTGTACAGAAGCTCGGTGCCTTACGAGATAATGGAATTTTAATCATTGGCAGTGGAAATATAGTTCATAACCTTAGGCTGGTTGATTTTCAAAATTTAAACAACGATGACTATGGCTTCGATTGGGCGCGTGATGCCAGGGACATTATTAACCAATATCTTATCAATGGTGATCATGAAGCCCTGATTTTCTATGAAAAGCTTCCTCCGTCAGTTCAATTGGCCATTCCTTCGCCTGATCATTACCTGCCGCTGATTTACACCTTGGGATTGAAGCAATCAGGTGACGAGGTCTCCTTGTTTAATGACAAGCTGGTGGGAGGGAGCTTAAGCATGACCTCCGTGAAACTGGGCTAAGATAGCTGGTGGGTATTTGCAGACAGGAAGAATGTGCTTTTTCCCGCCATGAAGTTGGTTGACTATTCATCAGATAAATAGAAGCTTATTCTTGCATCTAAATTACAGCAGAACCGGTACAAAAAGGCTGATAGCATAAACAGCAAATGCTTTTAACAGAATTGTTGCCGGTGATGAAACTTTAACAGCGGGTATTAATTGGTTGGTCAGGCTAATCGTTAGCCATTTTCCCCGCAAAAACTCCTAAGCAGATTTTTATCCTCAATATCTCTCCGGATTTTAGATTATATTCCAATTTTTAGACATATTTTTACACTTAATTTTATCCAACTTTAAATATTTTTCTACTTTTTTTCATTATTTTTAAGTGAATAAAATCACAAAAGTCAATTTTTTAAACCATTGATTACAGGTTATTTACAAGTCAATTTTACCCCATAGTTGCATCAAAGTCATACCAAAGTTAGGACAAAGTTATGTTTTTCTTATGCATTGCCTATGGCTGTAGTAACGTTTGAGTATCTTATATATGATGAAAATATAAATATGTATAATTTTTGGCACAATTTTAGTGGCGCTCATTTAGTAGCAAGTTTCAGAAGAGAAATGATCGGGTAAGAATCCTTGCCGGTTATTCGAAAAATCATCCAGCTATCTGATATCGGGTATTCAATTCTATAAAACTGCAACCTTGGAAGGCCTCTGATATGATCATTATTGTGGATGCGCGGGAACAGCGTAACCAATTGTAATCTAAATACATATTTGCCAGAAAATCAACACAGTTTTAAGAGAAAAACCGTATATAGCTTTTCATTCATGAGGAGAAACAGTTTGCACAACGATTGAGAATCATTCCGAAACCCTTACGGAAGGCCAATCAAAGCTATATCTTCCACAGATTCAGGAAGACAGCTTTTTCATGCCATTTTTGCCTTTGTTGTGAAACTTGATTTCATAGCACCAGTGATAGTAATCAGACTTTTGCATACTGTATAAATTGACCAGGTAGCGCCATGCAAAAAGGGCTTTTTAGGCCCTTTTTGCATTAAAACAGCATGGTTTAGTGTGCAAAAAGCAGTTCACGATATTTTGGTAATGGCCAGAGTTCGTCGTCTACCATCATCTCGAGTTTATCGACATGATACCTGATTTTTTCAAAATAAGGTCTTACCAGATCACGATAGGCCACTGCTCTGCCATCCGTTTCCTCTATGGTATTGGCTTTCTTACGCTCCTCGGTCATATCTTCAACGAAGATTTTGATTTCATTGATGTGCTCACTGATCTCTTTGATATAGCTTACCTGATTTTTAGCCAGATTGACGAAGGTCTTGTTATCAATCACCTCTTTCAACCCTTTAACGTTTTCGATTAAAGTATTCTGATAGCGAATAGCGATCGGAATGATGTGATTGGTAGCAAGATCACCTATTACCCTTGATTCTATCTGTAATTCCATGGTATAGCGCTCAAGCTTAATGTCATAGCGTGCACGAACCTCACGTTCAGATAGTACATTATTGCGTTCAAACAGGTTAATGGTTTCAGGGGTGATGTATGCTGCCAGCGCTTCAGGGGTTGAGGCATGATTGGAAAGTCCCCGCAGTGCAGCCTCTGCTTTCCATTCTTCACTGTAACAGTTTCCTTCAAACCTTATACGCACTGTTTGATTGATGTAATGGGCCAATAGGGCAAACAGGGCTTCTTCTTTTGATGCGCCTTTCTGCATACGGTCAGTGACGGCTGACATAAATTGCTTCATTTGATCGGCCATAATAAGGTTGAGTGCAATCATGGCGGTAGAACAGTTCTGGGAAGAACCTACTGCCCTGAATTCAAACTTATTGCCGGTAAAAGCAAAGGGTGAAGTACGGTTTCGGTCGGTATTGTCGAGCAGAATTCCCGGTATTTTTGAAATCTTCATATCGAGTTCTGCCTTTAATTCCGGGGTAACCGTTCCAGCTCTGGCAAGATCGTCGAGTGCCTGGGAGAGATGCGTCCCGATAAAGGCCGAAATAATAGCAGGAGGAGCTTCATGTCCACCAAGCCGTTGGTCGTTACTGGCGGTGGCGATAGCTGCCCGTAGAAGATCGCTGTTTGATTCAACTGCTTTCAGGACAATGGTCAGGAATGTCAGAAACCTGATATTTTCTTTTTCATTTTTTCCCGGGGCAAGAAGATTCTGTCCTTTACCGGTAGAGAGGCTCCAGTTGTTGTGCTTTCCGCTTCCGTTAACACGGGCAAAGGGCTTTTCATGCAGCAGAACAATCAGGTTGTGCCTGGGAGCAATTCTCTTCAGCAGATGCATCATCAATTGGTTGTGATCGATGGCAAGGTTTACCTCTTCGAATACTGGTGCAAGTTCGTACTGGTTGGGAGCCACCTCGTTGTGGCGTGTCTTGACAGGAATTCCCAAGCGATGGGCTTCATATTCATATTCCTTCATGAATTCCATGACACGGGTTGGAATGGTTCCAAAATAATGATCTGACAATTGCTGATCCTTTGCAGAAGCGTGGCCGAAAACTGTACGTCGTGTGAGCATCAGATCAGGTCTTGCCGCATAGAGAGCTGAATCGACTACAAAGTATTCCTGTTCCCAGCCAAGAGTTGCAAAAACCCGGCTTTCGTTAAATCCTAAGAATTTGCACACTTCGGTGCCTGCTTTATCAACCTCGTTGAGTGCCCTCAGCAAGGGAGTTTTGTAATCAAGCGCTTCACCAGTGTAAGAGACAAAGATTGTAGGGATGCAAAGGGTACCATCAAGAATAAAGGCCGGACTTGTTGGATCCCAAGCAGTATATCCCCTGGCTTCAAAGGTATTGCGGATGCCACCACTCGGGAAACTTGATGCGTCAGGTTCTTGTTGTACCAACTCATTCCCTTTAAATTTCTCAATGGCTTTGCCGTCACCGACAGGATCGATAAAAGAATCATGTTTTTCGGCTGTGTTACCGGTTAAAGGGTGAAACCAATGAGTATAATGTGTAGCACCCTTACTGATTGCCCATGCCTTGAGTGAGGCTGCGACCTGGTCGGCTATTCTGCGATCGATTTTATCGCCACGCTCAATACTGTTGATCAGGTTTTTGTAAGCCTCTTCGGTCAGGTATTTCTTCATGGCTTCCAGACCGAAGGTCATTTCCCCAAATTTATCCACTGTGCAACGAAATTCGTTAGGGCTGTTTGAGAAATCACGGTTCATCATTGTTGTCAGCGCTCTGAATCTGATATTTTCCATAGATTTTTAATTAGTCTGCCTGAATATGGTCTCTTTTTTGTTTCCAGATTATTATAGAACTATTTTTTATCTCATTGTGTTCATTTTCCAATATGCTTCATGGTATGAATAAATGATTTCGAATCGCATAGGTTACCATTTCAGCGGTAGTTTTAAAATTCAGCTTCTTCATTATCCTGTTTTTATGAGTTTCAACAGTTCTGATGCTGATATACAACGAATCAGCAATTTCCTGATTGGTTAATCCCTCGGCAACCAACTTCACTATTTCAATTTCTCGACCCGAAAGACTTGATTTATCGGTATCCGCATCATGGCGTGCTCTGTCGATATAGCTTTTCAGGATAACCTCACTGATCGACGGGCTGAAGAACTCTTTTCCTATCGCAATATCACGTATGGCAGCCAGCAATTCTTCGCGAGTGGTGTTTTTCGGAAGAAAACCTTTTGCCCCGGCCTGAATTGCCTGAAGAATAGATTCTTCCTGAATAATGCCTGAAAGAATCAATACGCTGATATGTCCATAGTCGGGATCGTTATGCAAACGCCTCGTGATGTCAATCCCGGATGGTCCGGGCAGGCTAATGTCCATCAATATCACGTCGGGGTTATACATCCCTAAAAGGCTCATTAACTCGGAGTAGGAGCCTGCTTCACCGAGTATTTCAATGTCAGGATGCCCATGGATAAGTGAACGTATGCCATCGCGCAGGATACGATGATCATCAACAAGTGCAATTCTGATGGTTTCCATGAATAGTTATTTGGAATTCAGTTGATAAAAGAGCAGGGCTGTGGAAAATTTCCTCAATGGCAGAGGTAAAAGGCTGGTAGCGTATATGATCAGGAAATCACCCATTCGGAAAAATCTGCGAATGATTTGAAACGATAGTCGGCAAGATGATCGGGAAGAGATGCCAGGTCGCCATTGTCGATGTAGACGGTGCTCATTTTCAACTTGCGTCCGAATTCAAGATCAGTAACGGAGTCTCCTATCATTAGGGATTTACGGAAATTGATGTCGGGAAAATCACGCCTGGCCTGCATTGCCATCCCTACCTCAGGTTTGCGGTTTAGGCTTCCTGAACCATTCAGGTCAGGACAGAAATAGATTTTATCAATGCGCCCACCTGCCAGTGCTACTTTTTCCATTAAAAAGCCATGGATATTATTCAATTCCTCTATGGTCATCAGCCCTTTTCCGATTCCCTGCTGATTGGTGACAACTACTATTTGTTTGAATAACCTGGCAATCTTCGCCATTCCTGACAAAAAACCATCGGTGAATCGAAAATCATCAGGGCTTTTTACATAGTTATCAACCAGACGAACATTAATCACGCCGTCACGGTCAAGGAAGAGGGTCAGGTTTTCAGTATTGTGGAAATTGAGCAAAGTCGGTTTGCGCTTTTTCATAATCTTCAGGTATTCCAATATCGAGAAAGTACTGCTTACAGACCATTGCGTGGAACGGGATCTCGGTATAGTACTTCTCGAGAAAATCTTTTTCAAAAGAAAATTTATCGGGGAGTTGAAGCTCATCAATCAGGCTTTTATCCAAAACATAAACGCCGCCATTGATAAGTCCCGGTCCAGTCGCCTTTCCCTTCTCAGAGAATCTGGTAATGACAGCCCGGTTATCGGCTTCAACACATCCATAACGACTTACATCTTCAACCTGGTGTAACACCAATGTACAACGGGCGCGTTGTACAAGCATAAAATCGTTTAATTTTCCAATATTAACTTTAAAAAGAGAATCACCATTCAAAATTAACACCTTTCTTGTCTCACATAGGGCAAGTGCTTTTTTAATAGCACCACCTGTGCCCAGTGGCTCTATTTCAGTCGAATACTCCAGTTTCAGGTATTTGTACTTTTTTCCGAAATGTGCCTCGACCAGTTCATGTTTATAGCCAGTGGCCAGAATTACCTTCTTAATACTAAAGAATTCTAGATGATCAAGTATGTATTCAAGAAAAGGTCTCCCATTAACCAGTGCCATCGATTTGGGAACATCACTAACCACAGATTGTAGTCTGGTTCCGAAACCACCTGCCAGAATAATAACTTCTTTAAACATGACGGGCTATTGGGGGAAAATTCTGGATTCGATAAGCTGACAAATGATATGACCTATTAGAATATGCGATTCCTGAATACGTGGCGTGTCTTCAGAGGGGACATTGATAAGCAGATCGGTCACCTCTTTCAGGTTACCTCCTGTTTGCCCTGTCAGCGCAATGGTTGTAACTTCCATCGAACGGGCAGTTTCAAAGGCTTTGATGATGTTTTTCGAGTTACCCGATGTGCTGAGTCCAATCAGGATGTCGCCTTTTTTAGCTGAACCTTTGACAAGTCGGGCATACACTTCATCGTAGCTGTAATCATTTGCTACTGCTGTGAGGTATGATGTGTTAACATGTAAAGCTTCCGATGATAGGGGAGGCCTGTCATAGTAAAACCGGCCTGAAAGCTCAGCGGCCAGATGTTGGGCATCAGCCGCGCTGCCACCGTTTCCACAAAACAATACTTTTCCTCCATTAGTCAGGGTCGCCACACAAGCATCAACCACTTGACCAATGGTGTTAATAAATTCCGGAGATTCGTAAAGCTTCCTCTTTACGTTGATTGATTCATTTATAATATCCCTTATATAACTGTTCATGTGTTTCAAATTCAATGATGGAAGTTAGTGGGCTTCGACGATTATCTTAGTACTAGGTTCCGGGTAACAAAATTAGTCAAAAAACCGAAAACCCGTTGGTTCCACATATTAGAGAAATAGTGAAAGGTAGTCGTTTTATAAACCGCTAAAGGAATTTTATTCTTAGCCCGAATGGTTATTAATTCAATAATCTTATATCGACCATGTTGCAAGGCCGCGATTAGTGAATTCATAGCGGCGGCAATCTCCGCCAAATTGAGTCAGGGCTTCTGCTACGCTCGTCCTCGTGTTCCCCGGACAGTAAAAAATCATGAATCCACCACCACCGGCTCCGCTAATTTTACCTCCTGAAGCGCCAGCTCTTTTAGCGGCGTTGTAAATAGCATCTAGTTGAGGGTTACTGATACCGCTGGCCATTTGCTTCTTATAAAGCCAGCCATAATCCAGAATTTCACCAACCTTATCTAGCTGGCCAAGTAATAAAGCCTCTTTCATCCTGAAGGCCTGTTCTTTTAACCGATGCATGGCATCGATTGATTTCTCGTCCTTCTTAATCACGTTTCCAGCCTGTTCTTCGATGATGGTTGAGGATAGCCTGCTCGTTTCAGTATAAAAAAGGATCAGATTGTGAGCCAGTTCATCAAGGTAACGTTGACGAATACGTAAAGGGTTGACAATAACTTTTTCATCAAGCTGGAATTCCATGAAGTTAACCCCGCCAAAAGTCGCAGCATACTGATCTTGTTTCCCGCCGGCCAAGGCAAGATCTTTCCGCTCAATTTCATACGCCAGTCTTGCAAGGTCATATTCACCAAGCGGAAGCGATAACATCTCGGCAAAGGCTCCAAGTATGGCGACTACCAATGTGCTTGATGTTCCAAGACCGGATCCTGCGGGTGCATCAACAAATGTGGTCAGTTCGAAACCAAAGGGTTTTTTAATATAATCATGAACCATACGGTTATATACCCCTTTATGCAAATCCAGAATTCCATCAAGAGGAAGTTCCTGCGTGGCTTTCATCGAGATATATGTCTTCCTGTCGGCCGAATTCAAAATTATAAGATCGTCTGAACGAGCCTCTAATGTGGCCCATGCATACATGCTGATGGTTGCATTAAGAATAGCACCACCGTATAAATCACAAAATGGTGCCACGTCGGTACCCCCTCCAGCCAATCCAAGCCGTAGCGGGGCTTTGCTTCTGCAGATCATTAGGTCGTGTTAATGTTGACTAATTGGTAATGTAAAGAAGAATGTAGATCCCTCATTTTCGTTGCTTGTTGCCCAGATTCGTCCATTATTCTTTTGTACGAAATCACGACAAATAATCAGCCCCAGACCAGTCCCTGCTTCGTTTTCAGTGCCATAACGCGATTGCAGTTTATCGAGTTTAAATAGTTGAGCCAATTGTTGCTGCGACATGCCAATTCCCGTATCAGATACGCTTACTTGCACTTCATAGTCATCTAGTTTTTCGCTTTTCAGGGTAATTGCCCCCCCACGACGCGTAAATTTTCCTGCATTAGTAATCAGATTTCTGATAACAGTTTGTATCATGTTATTATCGACAAACACGGTTGTTTGATATTCTAACTCCTGAACGAACTTAATATCCTTGGCTTTGAACCTGTACTCACAAATAGGAATAGTGTCTCTGATGATTTCCGAGAGTAGATAATTGTCGGGATGGCACTGCAGCGCACCAGTCTGAAGTCGGGCCCATTGAAGCAAATTCTCAAGTAGTTTAATATGAATCTGACTGAGTTGGCTGATGTCGTTCAAGAGCTCCCTGATCTCTTTATGATTCATATTCCCAAGATCGGAAAGTAATATCTCGATCAAAGTGATGATGCTGGCGACAGGGCTACGTAAGTCATGCCCCATGATACTGAATAATTTGTCTTTGGTCTGGTTCAATTCTGCCAACTCAGCTCTTTGTTTTTCAATTTCATCGCGCTGGCTGGCGATGGTATCGTGAAGTTGAATCAGGTTACGGGTGTTTTCGCTTATTTCCCGGGCAAGCCCTTTGATCAGACTCAAATCTTTTTCAGCAGCGGCGTAATAGGCTTCGGCTTTTAATTTTACCAGTAGAGACTTAGTGTCTGCAATAATATTGGCTGATCGACCTTTATAGTCGGCGAGCGGATAGAGTCCAAAAACGTCACCCTTTTTGAGGGGCTGTATTGTGTGCTGTCCGGTTTTAACGAGTAAGTCGCCTTCAACAATGAAATAAATATCATTGGTGTCATCACCTTGGGTGATGATCGTTTCATTGCTTTGTACCGCTTGTTCAGTTGCCTGTTCGGCCAGTTTAGCAAGCGTATCAGTTCGCGCTTCACAAAGAAGTCTGGTATGACGGAAGATGTTAATGCGTTGATCGATGGATGTCAATGACATTGAATGGTTGGTGCTAATGGATTATATTGGTAAAAATGAGGTTATTGTTTGATAACCAGTCTTGTGTATTCACCTTTGGAGGTAACCACTCTGACGAGGTAAGTCCCTGATTCAACATCTGAAAGATCGAGTGTATACGTTTTACAATCTAAATTTTCAATGACCTTAACCCGTTTTCCCGAAGTTGTACAAACCACGATATTGTATACTGATTGTTCGTCTGCAACACTTATTTTCACCTCACCGGTTGTTGGATTTGGTGTTGTTTCTATCTTGGCTATTCCATTTGGTGTTTGAATAATGCCCAGATCTTCTATGGATAAGCGTTGGCAACTAATATGTGATCCACATGAATTGTTAACCATCAGGCAAACCTGATAATTACCATTCTGAAGGTAAGAATAAACAGGGTTCTCCAGATTTGAAAAGGAGCCATTTCCAAAATCCCAATGCCATTCGTCAATATTTTCAGTAAGACAGGTGAAGTTTACTGTCTGGTCGTTAATGCGGTACGTAAAATCAGAAAGTGGCTTCCTGCAAACTACAATTGTATCTTGCATGGTGGTACTGCAACATGAGTTTATGGCTGTTAGGTGAACAATATAACTGCCAGCTTCCTGATAATTATGAGTAGGGTTTTGAAGTTCTGATGAAGAACCGTCGCCAAAATTCCAATGCCACTCTGTAGTAGTTGTGTCAGAATAGGCGAATTGACAATCAAGCTCATCACTCGTGTGTATGAATGCTCCATACGGCATGGCGCATGCTTTGTATTCAATGACAAGTAACGGACGTTTTGATTCTTCAAAATGGTTACTTGACTCAAACACCATACAACTAAACATCAATTCTTCAACTAACTGAATTGATAATCCAAAATTTTCAGTAGGATTGGAATGCCAGAATGTTACAAAGTTAGTAAGGTCAATATTAGGATAGTCCTGAGTGTTGTTTTGCGACCTGCTCAGTATTACAGCGCTATCATTTGTGACCGCCGGTTGGTTAGACCAATTGGCGGTTGTTTGATCCCAGTTCTCTATAATACGTTTTAAATAATAGGCATTTGCTCCTGCTTGAAGTTGCTGGTGTCCAGACGATGTGTTGCAAAACAATGATAAACGTGCCTTGACAATGGTTGAAGCAACAGGAATCTGGGAAATATCAAATCTGATCAGGCCTCTTTGAATAAATGGATTACCATTAACAGACCATGCATTCGCCATAAAGTCATCACTTAACCAATTTGGTGTCGGGTCATCATTGCGAATATCGCAATCGTATCCATTCTGTGGGCCTGGTCTCAGTTGAATGGTCTGAATATCTTGGGCTTGAAGCGCTTGTGATATAATAATAATTACAACCAACAGAGTTTGTTTCATTAATAATGATTTCATAATTTCAAGATATTAAGTTGGGATAACAATTTATGCAAGAACATTTTTTTTGATGATTTTCGAAATTTGTGTTCAAAGTTAACTATTTAGACGAAAAAAAGGGAGAAAACGTACTATTCTTTGTTTTCGATCACTTTAATAAGTCCTTCCCAAGTGAATCGTTTCTTTTCTTCAGCAATGTTTTGAACGAATTCAGCCTCCAGATTCTGTGAATAGAAATTCTCTATTGCAGATGCTATTTCCTCAGGATCAGGATTCACTACAAAACCTACTTTCCCATTTGGAACCATTTCAGAAAGGCCTCCAACATTGGTGGTTATCATAGCCTTCGAAAAATGATAAGCAATTTGTGTTACCCCACTTTGCGTGGCATTCTTATAAGGTTGAGCAACTAAATCGGCAGCGCAGAAATATTTATAAACTTCTGTATTCGGGATGAATGTGGTGTACAACAGGATTGAGTCTGAGATTTGATAACTTTTGATTAAATTCAGGTAATATTCTTCGTTGCTGTAAAATTCACCGGCAATTATCAGTTTTACGTTCATTTTTCTGACATTGAAATTACTCATTGCTTTTAACAAAAGATCCAACCCTTTATATTCACGAATAAAACCAAAAAAGAGAATATATCGTTGCTTGAATTCAATATTAAGTAATTGACAGGCTTCCTGTTTGGTTACAGCATTCCCAAAGTTGTCATACAATGGATGAGGATAGTAGCTTTTGATCTTCTTTTGATCAAAAAGCGCCAGATCATTTAAAACAGTTTTTGACATAGCCACAAAACGATCGACAGATTTGATGAAGTATCTGGTTAACAATCTGTCTCCAGTCCTTTCCTCATGGGGGATTATATTATCTGTAATAGCGACAACTGGCGCTTTACTTCTTATAAGCCTGGCGATTGTGCCCAGACAGGGAGCCATATATGGGATCCAGTACCTTATGACGATAAGATCTGGTTTTTCCTTTGAAATTCTTATAGCTGAAACAATCCAATTAATTGGATTGATAGAATTAATCTGGATTTTTATGTTGATTTTCTCAGGTGGGGCTTCCTTAGAATATTGAGTTGTTCCTGGAAAAAGAAAATACGGGTACTGCAGGCTAAAAGTGTATATAATAACATCATCGCCCTGTTCCTGAAAAGCCTTGGCTAACCGCTCATTAAAGGTTGAAATTCCTCCGCCTCTTAAGGGATATGCCGACCCGATGATGATAATCTTTTTTTTAGTGGATTCCATACTGATCCTCTGTTAAAATTCTCCTTCTATCAGGTAATGATTACGCTCGCTGGAATTTCTACTGATAAGCTCTCCCAGAAATCCTGCCAAAAACATCTGAGAGCCCAAGAGCATGGCGGTCAGCGAAATATAGAAATATGGAGAATCGGTCACCTTAGGGGCTAGAACTCCATGATATAGCAAAATTAGTTTTTGTGCGCCGACCCATGCTGCGGCCAAGAAACCTCCTATAAACATGAGTGTGCCTATAGAACCAAAAAAATGCATCGGCTTTTTACCAAAACGTCCGACAAAACTAATCGAGATCAGATCAAGGAAGCCATTCATGAAACGCTCCATCCCGAATTTAGTGGTTCCATATTGCCGTTTGCGGTGCTGAACTACTTTTTCAGTAATGTTTGTGAAACCGGCCCACTTGGCAATCACTGGGATATAACGGTGCATTTCTCCATATACTTCGATGCTCTTTACCACCTCTGAGCGGTAAGCTTTTAGCCCGCAATTCATATCATGCAGTTTAATTTTGCTTACACAACGAACCGCCAGATTGTATAGTTTACTTGGTATATTTTTGGTCAGCCTGTTGTCGAGGCGCTTTTTTTTCCATCCCGATACAATATCGTATCGTTGAACCGCAACCATTTCATACAGTTCAGGAATCTCATCAGGCGAATCCTGAAGGTCCGCATCCATTGTGATGACTACTTTACCTTTTGTTGCTCCAAATCCGACATTTAGTGCAGCTGATTTTCCATAGTTGCGCCTGAATTTGATGCCATGAATGACTGGGTAGGTGGCCGACAACTGGTTAACGACCTGCCAGGAACCATCGGTTGAGCCATCATCAACCATTACAATTTCAAAAGAAATCTGCATGGACTGACACACGCGGTCAATCCATGCAGTAAGTTCAGGAAGCGATTCTGCTTCGTTGTAGAGGGGAATAACTATAGATAAATCCATTGTGGCGTTTTAGTTCTCGGAAACTACTGTTTCCTCAGCAAAAATGTCTTTCTTTTTTCGGGTGAAAATGGAAACGATTAATGCAATGATAACGGAGAAAATCGCTCCTTGTTTCAATGCATCAATTGTCATCGAGAGTGGGGTCATTTTATCATACTGTTCATAGATCTTGTCAATCTGTTCCTGAGGAATATTAGGATTGTTTTCCACCATGCTGATGACACCTTGCATGATCTCCTTAACATATTCCGGATCGAAATACGCATTGAAAAGGTAACTATATATAGCGCCAATTATTGTTGCTATGATGCCGGTAATGATAGCATTGACTAATCCTTCAGGGTAATTTAGCGAATCGACTTGTTTTGCCAGATGTTTGTTGCTTAAGAATAAAAAAAGGAAAAATAATCCTACCGTGACTAAGAAGTTGATAAATACAAACCCAAGATTCGAGAATTCAAACCCTGCGATATAGTATATAATACTTATCAGAATTTGAGCACCACCCATAATGGCTCCAAATTTTAAGCCATTGTTAAGTAAAAGGTTAAAATTGATTTTCATAATTATAAGGGTTTCGGAGTTTAATTGACAAATGTAACAATAATGATTGCTTAATCGGCATAAGTGAAAAAAATGGTTTTCCGTTTGGAAAAATTTGTACCTTTGCACGCGGGTAAGTCTTATACGACCAGCTCCCGGTGAATTCCCCCAGGTTCGGAAGAAAGCAAGGGTGTCTGGTTGAGCGGTGCGATGTAAGTAGCTTACCCGTTTTTTTTTGATCTTTCAGACCTTCAGCAATTCCTTTAACCGCTGATATCCTGTTTTACTTACCAACAGCTTATTCCCATCCTTTAATACTGCAACCCAGCTCTCTTTTCCATAGGGCTCAAGCCGTGCGATTCTGCTGATGTTTAACAATGTTGTGCGATGAATCCTTACGAACCGCTCGCTATCAAGGTGTTCATCGTAGTATTTTAGTGGTTTTTGCTTTAAATACTTTTTCTTTCCTGCGAAAATTTCGGTATAATCATCTGCCGAAGCCAGGTAGTCGATGTTTTCAACCGACACGATATCGATTCCCTGAGTAGTCTTGAGAACCAACCTGTGTATAGTTTTCTGGGAAATATCCAATTGTTGCATCAGCCCTTTTGTCTCCGTTGCGACAGAAACACCATTCTGCACAAGTGAAATGGCTTTCAGAAGTGCCTGATCAAACCGATCCTGATTGTACGGTTTCAGCAGATAATCGGTTGCATTAGCCTCAAATGCCTTTAAAGCATATTCATCATAGGCTGTCGAGAATATGATTACTGGTTGATGATCCAATACCTCTAACATTTCAAATCCGGTGAGCTTTGGCATCTGGATATCCAAAAAAACAAGGTCCGGATTCTGCTCCTTAATTGCCTTCAGCCCTGAGAAACCGTCAGCACATTCTGTCACAATTTCTATTTCAGGATGGTTTTGTAAATATGAAATAATGAGTTTACGAGCCAGAACTTCATCATCAATAATGATTGTCTTAATTTTTGCTGTCATTGATTGAAGTGATTTGTGGTATGGTTAACACAACTGTAAAAATGTTTCCTAGCTTTCCATATTGAAGAAGATCGCTGCGGTTATACTGTAGCATCAACCTTCGGCGGATATTCTCGAGACCAATTCCTTTACCTTTTGCAGGCTTTGCCTCCGGGTCGAAGTTATTGGCAATCACCATCACCAATTCATTAGGAGTTAGTTTACAACGGGTGAAAATACGAATGGTTTCCGAACTTTCGTAAACGCCGTGCTTAACAGCATTTTCAAACACAGGTTGTAGTACCATGTTTGGAATCCGGGCTTTGGAGCAGTCTGGTGCCATTCTGTTTAATACTTCAATGCGATCACCAAAACGGATCATCTCAATATCAAGATACCTGTTGATATTGGCCATCTCTTCACTTAGTGCCATCATTTCTCTTTCGTCTCGACGAATCACATATCGCATGTATTCACTCAGTTTAACAACCATTTCTCGTGCTTTTCCCGGGGCACTGAGTGTTAATGAAGCAATTGAATTTAAACTGTTAAAAAGGAAATGTGGGTTGATTTGTGCCTTTAATGCATTGATTTCGGCATCCCGCACCAGATTGTTGAGTTCATTCATTCGTCGGCTTTTAACCTGAATGTCGCGAAGCGAATTTAACAGAAGGTAAACCATGGTTATGATGGTGTAGATGAGCATACCGAAAGCAAACCGATAGGGAAGGGCCTCGAAAGCAAATAACTGATATGTGGTGTCATTAACCAGTTGTAAAAGAATCTGCCAAGCAAGAACCAGCCAAATGGCAAGAAGCATAATTCCGGGAATCAGTATATTGGTTGCCAGTATCTTGATTGAAAACCTATTGCCAATCGAATTAATCATGTAGTAAGGTGTAATGCTGAAGAACATGAGTAGAAGGTTATATACCAAACTGTCGGCAATGGCATGTTCAGGCTCAAGGCTACCGGTAGTGATCACCAGTCCGACCTGCCCAACGATAAGTACAAGCCAGAGTATAATGTAAATAAGGCGCTGGGTCGGCTGATGGATAAACGGATGATTCATCTGATAAGTCTGGTTTTAGTAACTTTTTACTTCACAGCCGCCAAACATGACGCTTCCTTTGATGTAAATGGTTTTATCGGGTGCTGTTGATGGGGAGCCTATAAGCGTCCTGTTATCTGAATAACCGCCTAATATCGCGTTTACATCACTATGAACAGTCCAGTCAGCGGGAATGATAAAGGTGATTCCGCCAAACATTATCGAGACATCGATGATGTTTTTCCCCTGTGACAGGGATGAATTGACCAGATTTACTTCAGCCCCGCCCATAAAGCAATCTACCTTACCTCCTTCAAGGTTCTGAGATGTTACAATCCTCTCTCCGCCACCCATGAAAGCAGTTACATCGAAGTAGTTCTCGCTTGTTATTTGAGCCTCTTTTCTGGGGGTGAATATACAGGCATGTTTTTTATGCGAAAAGAGCATGAGAATCCCTGCGATGATTAGAATCAGAGGCCAGAAATTGTGGTGAAAGTTATAGGGTAGCAGGAATACCTTTGGCAATATGAAGAACACACCAACGAGCAGCATGATCAGTCCGGATGCACTGTTGCACGATCTGTATAGCTTTACAATACCAATCACAATTAATATCATAGGCCAGGTAAGCAGTACCTCAGTAACGCGCCCGGGAAGAAGGCCGGTACGGTCGAGAAGTAACAGAAACCCTGCTGCCAGCAGCAAAATGCCGAACATGATGCCTGAACCCGAATGATGACGTGGCGAGTCTTGATCTTGAAACTTATTATTCATATCCGATTTGATTTAATTATTGTATCATTTTCATCATGCAAAACTACGCTGAACTGTCACTAATCTCAAAACAATATCGGTGAAATGGGTGGTTTTTACCGGTGAACGGTCGGAAGTAGAGCCTCAAAATAAAAAAGCTCCCCAATATACTGGGGAGCTCCTTTATCTTGAGCCTGATATTGACTAGAAGGTATAACGTAATCCAATCTGGGCACCCCAAGTGCTACTAGTCGAAAGAACGTCGGAAAAAGTCGATGTCGGGAAGTCTTTTCCGGCAGTATTCATCTGATAGATCGGAACGCCATTGGCATCCGTTTTGCTGTATTTCAACAATGTAATGTCATAATTACCTACGGACTGCTTTTTATAGGTACCCCAGTCCGAATTGATCAGGTTCCCGATATTCAGCAGGTCAAGGCTGATCTGTAGAGTATGACGACGAGAATCTCCAAAACGGGTATAAAGGTCCTGAAGGATACGGAGATCAAAACGATGACGCCATGGCATCAGTACACCGTAACGTTCCGCATATTTACCCTTATTTTCCTTTAAATAATCATCCTGCTCAACATATTTCCAGAAAGCTGTATTCTGTTGGTCAGCGGTAAATACAACGTCACCATCAGTGTTCTTAATGTCAGCAAACTGGATTTCACTTGCATCCTTCGGAATGTACATTAGGTCGGCTGAGTTACCGTCACCGTTCATGTCGTTTGAATAAACATACGAAAGGCGGCCTTGGTTAGCACCTTCGTAGAACAACGAAATAGTGGTTCCGAAGTTATTACCATATTCAATGTGATAAGAGATCGCGCCCATCACCCGGTGAGGTATAGCGAATTGTGAATAACTTAGTTCGGGAGTGTTCTGGTTGAGGGTAGAGGGATTGCTTCCCCATGCTGATGAGGCTGTTGATCCCGGATTAGCTGAAACGTCCTTGGCCATCATATAGGTGTACGACAAGGTGCCAAACAAGCCTTTGGTGAAGGGTTTGGTAAGCTGTAAAGTCAGCATGTAGGAATAGCCTTCGTCGGTATTGGTCAACACCATCGCGCTGCTGATATCTTTGTTGACCTTTCTCGAACTTGAGAAGAAGCGCTGACGCTGATCAGGCCCTTGGAAAGTGGTGTCTGATACAGTCTGATTGGCGTTGAATTGAACAACAGCATTGATGTCTTTTGAATAAAGACCTTCAACGGTCAACACGAGATCCTGCCATGGGAGTTTAATGTCGGCAGCCAGATTTGATCTCCACACCTGAGGCATTTTGAAATCTTTGTCAACAATGGCGATGCTGCTTCCACTGGCAAGTGTGCCTGGAGTTGATGAGAATTTGCTGTAATACCCGAATGGGTCAGCATTGAAATAAAGCTGTTTGTCGGCAATGGTGGTTGCACTGTTGATTTCAATTGTGTTCTGCAATACACCGCTGTTTGTTGGCTGATTGGTGAACCATACAAATGGTAAACGACCGGTGAATATACCAGTTCCGCCACGAACCTGAAACTGCTGATCGCCTTCCACATCCCAGTTGAACCCAACACGGGGTGAAAAGAGTACCTGAGGATCGGGCCAGGTGCCAACATCCAGCTTGGTATCGTTTCCAAGTGCATCTTTGAAAGTAAGAGAATCCGAGATATTGGGATTCTGAATCAGATCATCGAAATAGAAGGGCATTTCGAAACGCACTCCGGCAGTCAGTTTCAGGTTGTCGTTCACCTGAAATTCATCCTGTACATAAATACTTCCAAGTCCAAAGCTGAGTTCTGCATAACCGTCGCCGGCACCATCATAAGGATAGGTAAGACCGAATACGGTTGGAAGAGCGTTGTTCATGAAATCTTCCATAGAAGCATAACGGTAATAGCTTGTTCCATATCGTTTGTAGCTATTTCCAAAGTACATGTGTTCAAATGAAGCCCCTGCAGTGAAGGTGTGCTTGCCCATGAAATAGTTGAAGTTATCAGTGATGTTGAAAACATTGTTTTTTACATCATTCTGATAGGTGAAAAGTTCATATCCAAAACTCATGTATGGATCACCATCTTTGTATATGTCGACAAAAGGGAACGGATCACTATCGCTATCGCGTGTGTCCTGAATCTTGGTATAGGTGACCAGTAACTTATTGGCCATCGTGCTTCCAAATACGCTATTCAATTCCCCAACGATTGAGCTGACGGTGTTATTGAGTTTATAGCCAGAGTTTGAAAAGGACAACGATTTTTCACCTATACGTCCAAAGTTTGATCTGGGGTTGGGAGCACTGGTGGCATTCACCTGCTGGTCATTCTTTGAATTAACGTAATTGTAACGAACGGATAGCTTATGATTCTTGTTGATATTCCAATCTATGCGTCCTAAAAGTTTATAGTTTTTGCTTTCAAAATTGTCGAAATTCTCGTAGCTGCCAGGATCATAACCGTATTTTGATAGAAGGTACTGTTTCATGGTGGCCATATCCTGCTTCGATGTGCGCGAAATGTAATTGTCGGAGCTGGGATATATACCTGCACTGGTATCGCTGGCGTTCCATGTAATTCCGGGATAATTTGATTTCTCGTACTCGGCATTGGCAAAGAAGAACAATTTATCCTTGATGATGGGGCCTGCTAAGCGGGCTCCATAGGAGGTCGTGGAGGTGTTTGCCAGCTCAAAGGTTTGATCACCTGCTTTATCGCCTGTTAAATCCTGATTGCGATAAAAAGTATAGGCAGAACCCTGTAAAGTGTTATCCCCTTTCCTTGTTACAGCATTAATGTTTGCACCGGTGAAATTTGACTGACGAATATCATATGGGGCAACATTTACACTGATCTGTTCAATAGCATCCAAACTGATTGGTTGTGCATCACCTCCAGGCAGATTCTTTGAGCTTAAACCGAAATTGTTGTTGAAGTTTGATCCGTCAATGGTGATGTTGTTGTAACGTCCGTCACGACCGGCAAAACCGTTACCAACACCTGATTGAGGAGACAGACGCGTGAAATCATTGATACTACGGTTTATGGTAGGCATCGTCGTTATTTCTGTCCTTCCGATGTTTGTTGTGGCACCGGTACGGTTACCATCAAAAAGATTGTTTCTCTCAGCAACAATCTCAACACCCGAAATCGCAGCGGCTTTCTCGGCCATGTTGGCATTCACTTTCTGGGTTTGACCAAGTGATAGGTAGATGCCCTCTTTTACAAAGGGTTCAAATCCAATGTAACTTACTGTGAGGGTATATGGACCCCCTACATTCATATTTGGTAAACGATACAGCCCGGCAACATCGGTCGTGGTTCCGTACTGCGTTCCTGAAGGAACATGAACGGCAATTACTGTGGCCCCGGGAAGTGATTCTCCGTTGGCACCAATAACTTTCCCATTCATTCCTGACGTGGTAACCTGTGCGAACATCAGGTTGAGACTAAATGTCAACGCCAACGTCATTAGGGTTTTGAGTAGCATTTTGTTCATACTTCTGCTGGTTTAGTTTTAGGTTGGTTAAAAAAAGTTTATAAAAATAAGAACATTAACACATAATGCAAGAAGTTTTTTGAAATCTTTTCTTGTTTGTTGATTCTTAGTAACTTCTATTTGTAATATGATTTGACTTGTCTTTATGCCGGCAAATGTAAGCAGCTTAATTAAGCCGATCTTCAGACTGAAATTAACAAATCGTTAATTGTGATTTGAGTGATCATTGAATGTTGAAAATCATTTGAAAAGTCTTGATGATTAGCCTTTGAACGGGTTGTGGATACTGCTTCGTTTCTTATGTTTTAAGCGATTTATTGTATATTGTGTTTATGGCCTTTTTTTGGATTAAATTCCTCATATTTAGTGGTTGTTAATAATTCTCAGATGACCTGTTATGTTTTTTCTTAAGCAAAATTCAACAGCTCATTGATTACTACGCTCCATCCTAGTATGAAAACAAGATTTTGAAAAACATGAATGATTACAACATTACAATGCTATAAAGAATAATATAAATAGCAGTATACAAATGCGTTACAATAATGTTGGGTAGGATACTCCCGAGAAACGAATTGCACTGTGAGGCTTGCCCTTTACTATATTAGCTAATGACTAAAAAAGCCATCATTTCTGATGGCTTTAAACTTAAAACTGTTACTGTGAGAATCTATTCCGCCAGCTTTTTCCTGGCGTCATAAATGCGTTTGGCTCCGTAACCGGCTCCTAAGGTGAGCAACAGGGCAATACCACTGCCAATCGGAGCGGATCCTCCTCCTTTGATCGGATTACCATCGACAGCAGTACCGCTGGAATTCAGGCTTGGTGGGGGTTGGGCAATCATGAGCGCCGGTGCCACTACTATTATTCCAGTTACGATGAGTTTTAAAATATTCTTTTTCATTTTTCTTTTGGTATTATTTCTTTAAATTTATTTCACAAAAACCTTACGGGTAGTGGTTCCGGCATCCGTAGTCAGTGTAATCAGGTAGATGCCTGCAGTGGCCGGAGCATCGAGTTGTATGTTACCCATACCCTTTATGGCCTTTCTGAAGATAACCTGTCCTCCTATATTGACAACCGAAACCAGTGCATCGGTTTCATCGGGAAATTGTAGCACGATAAACCCGTTAGCCGCGTAAATTCCGATGTTTTGCAGTTGGTTTTCTTCAACACCTACACTGGCAAAACTGATTTTAAACCGGGCTGCATTGTCTGTGACGGTGGCTCTGTAGGAATAAACAGAATTTTCAGAGAGGTTCTGCCTTGCATTGGTCAGCAAGTCGATGAGGAAGATGTTGCTGTTGGTAAACGTCTCCATGCCCGATGCGGTGATGGTGTATTGTCCATTGACACCAGCAGTAAACGAAACCGGAATTTCCGGGTTTTCGTCAACAGAGGGGAGTGCGTTGATACTCAGCCTAACGTCGTTAGCTTCTGTATAAATCATGGGTGCCAGGGCATCATTGTCGAGTTTGTGCGCATCCAGACCGTTGTCAAATCCTTCAGTTGCGTTCTCAACAAATCTGATAAAGGCAGCATCGGTGTAATCGTTCGCATCGTTACTTACATCAATCCGTAGTACATTGGAAATGGTGTTTTTATAAAACGACTGTGTACTATGTACGCGGGAATCAGCAGGGATGGTGAGTGATGGTGAAGCTCCATTGGCTTTTACAAAGAAACCCTGTTGGGCTGGTATGATCCCGTCTGTCAGGTCGCCAACACCCCCTGTATAGTTTATATACGAACCGTTGTTCCACACATGAACCTCATCGGCCACGTTGGTGAGATTCCACGAACCTTGTCCCCATTTTATGGCTGAGGTAAACGGATTGCCGAGCAGGTTCCATCCAACATACTCAGCGCCCCCGGTGCCATTGTTGGTCAGCGCTGGGGTAATGTCATCTGTGACAAGATTACCGGTAAACGTGGCGGTTATACCAATGCCTTTTGACTGCAATATGTAACTGTAACCCTTGCCATTTGTGAGTGTGGCTGGTATTTCGATATTTTCCCAGGTGCCGGTGGTTTCGTTGTACTGGCGTAAGTATATATCTTCCTGATTATTTTCCGGGAATATGTTAGCCAGATCGGCGTTGTTGATGGGCGATGAGAGAAAGTGGTATTGGCCGGTTCCGCTCTGGGTGCGCTTAACAATGACAGCACCCGTGGCTGAATTGGTGATGAGCGAACCTCCTGAGTTGATCGTCAGGCTGGCGTCAGCATTGACACTAAGGGACATGCAATTGGCCGGGGTCGAAGATGAGATTATCGGTGCATAACCATTGTTGCCAATCGTTACCTCGTCGTTGATTGTGGGCACCGCATTCTGATCCCAGTTGCCGGCGGTGTTCCAGTCGGTACTTTCTGAACCATCCCAGGTGAAGACATTGGCTGTCCCGCCGTCGGTAATTGTCCAGTTGTAAGTGCCGGTCAATATTGCCCGTGAACTGGCGGCCGACTGCGAATATTTACTGCTGCCGGCATTGAAGTTAACGTTGCTTCTGAGGGTTCGGGCTGACCATCCCGTGAGCAAAGCATCGTAGTTGGCGGTTGAAAGGGTAACGCCAGAAAACATATTTGTCATAATAAATACTATGCTTACATCCCAAGCGCCAAGGTTTTGATCAAAGCCGGTAGCCTGATAGAACATAGAACCCATGTTGGTTACTTTGCTTACATCCCAATTCCCTATATTTTGATTGAAGGCTGTAGCCTGATAGAACATAGAACTCATATTGGTTACTTTGCTCACATCCCAGTTCCCTATATTTTGATTAAAAGCTGTAGCCTGATAGAACATAGAACTCATATTGGTTGCTTTGCTCACATCCCAATTCCCAATATTTTGATTGAAGGCTGTAGCCTGATAGAACATACTATTCATGTCTGTCACGTTACTAACATTCCAGGTTCCAATATTCTGATTAAACAATGGGGCTTCACGAAACATTTCCGACATGCTGCTTAAGTTGCTTACATCCCAAAGCCCGATGTTCTGATTGAAAGCAGTTGCCTTTTTAAACATTCCTGCCATATTGGTTACATGACTTATATCCCAATTACTGATGTCCTGGTTAAAAGTTGTATTGTTATTAAACATATTGCTCATATTGACCACTGCGCTGACGACCCAGTTCCCGATACTGTGGTTAAAAGCATTCGCTGCACTGAACATGCCCGACATATTGGTTACATGGCTTGTATTCCAGTTACTGATGTCCTGGTCAAAGGCTGTTGCCTGGTTAAACATGTTCGACATATTGGTCACGTTGCTTACATTCCAGTTGCCAATGGCCTGGTCAAAGGCTGTTGTCTGGTTAAACATGTTCGACATATCGGTTACATTGCTCACATTCCAGTTTCTGATGTCCTGGTTAAATGCTGTTGCCTGATCAAACATATTTGACATATTGGTCACATTGCTCACATTCCAGTTGCCAAGGGCCTGATTAAAGGAATTGGCATACCTAAACATACCCGACATATCAGTCACACTACTCACAACCCAGGTGCTGAGGTCTTGGTTGAAGTACGAAGCCCAACCGAACATATAAGACATATTGGTCACATTGCTCACATTCCATAGGTGTATGTCATGGTTAAATTCGGAGCTTTCAAACATATTACTCATATTCGTCACGTGGCTTACATCCCAGTTGCCAATGTCCTGATTAAAACCGTATGACCGGCTAAACATCTGCTCCATGGTAGTTACATTTCCTACATCCCAGTTGTTAAGGTTCTGATTGAAATTGTACGTGTTGGAAAACATTTTTTTCATATTGAGAACCTGGCTTACATCCCAACTCCCGATATTCTGGTTGAAACCGTTCGTATAACTAAACATGCTCTCCATATTCGTAACCATACCAACATTCCAGTTACTGATGTCTTCATTAAAAAAAGTGCATTGATTAAACATAAATGCCATATTTGTCACATGGCTTACATCCCACTGATCAATGTTGGTGATTGAGTATGATTGGACAGAATCGAATGCGTATGATAAATCTGTAATTGTCGATGGTAGCGTTGTTGGTACCGATGCTATCTGAGAATGGGCGAATGCTCCCGATAAGGAAGTAAGTCCTATATCGGAAAAGTTATTTACCTGTGTAAGAAATTCAGAACCTATCCAGGCAGTATCTCCTTTCCCAAATTGGGTCAGAATTCCACTTATAATTATTGTATAATTGCCTGCCGTTTCTAAAGTGATGGGTATGTCGCCAGGTGTTGAATAAGGTTCCATTGAAATATAAGCCCAGTCTTTCGTTATTTGAACCCAGCAATTAACATCTCCGTATAACGGTAGCTCGATTACAGTGTTATCTTCTGTAGTATGCAAAACGAATTCAAGCCCTTCGCCAGGCATTTTGGGTGAATAAGATGCTGTTGTATCAGAAGGCTTTCCTGTTGAAGAGGAATTTGCACCTGTAGCTGTCAGAAAATAAGAAGTCGGTGATACTGAAGATGCATCCGCTGCACCCCACTGACTTCCTTTTACAACATCGCGTACACCCTGAGTACACAAGTTGGTCGCGATAACATTTGGCGCTACAGTCAGCAGCAGGAAGCCAAACAAAAGTTGCGTAATTTTTTTCATGTAATTTGGATTTTTATACTACACAAAGGTAGATTGCACTAACCGGACAAGTCAAATTTGCATGGTGGACAAAAAGGGGACAATAGTAAACTTGTTTTATGCTCAGAATAACAGTGTGTTGCGTTGATTAATTAATGCTGATAACTGTTACTGAACAATCGTTTGGGCTTGGTGGGGTGGTTTTCTTCCGGAATTTGGAATATGTGCAATCAAACACGTGATGCTCCGCTTATGTCAGATAAGGGATAAAGAGTGAAAACAGGAGAAAATCATACAATTTTCTGCGTCCTGCCATTTACGATGGCTGAATAGAGCTCAGTATTTGAGGCAAACGCTGCATCACCGATCTTTTGTTTCAGGGTTCTAATGCTGTCGGTGTAATCCGGGATATGGCTCACGATACTGGTAATTTCCGATATCTGGCAAATTTCAAGCCTGCTGAGCTGATCTAACCATGGTCGCAGCAAAGCCTCTTCATTGGTTGACAATTTCACCGATTCATCAGCGGATACAATGTACTTCTCCCAGGTTGATATTGCTTTTCCATCGAGGGTGAATTCAAACAACACCCCATTGTCGGTATTTCTGGCTTTAATGGTGTGGCCATGTGCCTGAATGGCCATCCTGCAAAACGTCAGCCCCAGACCAGTTGATTTATAGCCTGAACTGTCGATTTTTTCTGCCTGAATGTATTTGTCGAAAATGGTTTCCAGGGCTTCATCAGGAATATGACTACCGTAATTTTTAATACTAATACTAATTATCTCATCAGTTGAGGCTAAAGCAGTAATTTCAATGTTGTGATTTTGTATTGAAAATCTTACAGCATTGGTTATCAGGTTCTCAAAAACCCTTTTCAGTATCTCTTTATCGGCATAAAGATCAATGTCGTCAGTGGAAATCAATACCGACAGGTTTTTCTCTTTCAGAATGATCTCCTGACAACTGATTACCTCGTCAAGAATTGATCGGAGTGATACAGGTTGTTTGTCAATTGAAAAAGTGGTTTGTTCGTATTTCTCAACATCAAGCAAATTCATAACTAACCTTAGCATCTTCCCGGCAGTATATTTCAATTTCTTGTCGGTGGTCTTCATCATTATTTGACCCAGCGGATTTTTCAAGTCATGCACCAATGTGCTGATCAGAATTCTTTTAAACTTATCAAGTTCTTCGAGATGACGGTTTTTGACCCTGAGCTCTTCAGCTTTTATTCCTATTTCGTCTTTCTGTAGGGCAAGCTGCTCATTTTTGTATTTCAATTCAAGTGTGCGCTCATTGATAATGCTTTCGAGATGCTGCTTGTCCTTTTCCAGTCGCTTGGTGTTAAATTTTACCACGAAAAACAAGAGCCCGAACCAGAATAACATCATCAGTGCATAGAAGGGGTACTTTAACCAGGCGTAATGGTTTTTGCTGTAACTGAACAAGTAATAGAATAGTCGCGAATTGTAAAAAATGCAGTTTCTGCCCTGGTGGTGTATAACTTCAATTCTGCCATCTTCGGGCAGGGGAGCAAATTCCTGTTCGATACTGAATGTGGTCCTGTCATGAAAATCATTTGCAAAAATAATTAGCTCGTTCTTGTTGAAGGCTATAAACTCCTTTTGCTTGTTGTTATTGATGTCGAAAAAACCACAGGCATTTGAAATTTTATCAATTCTTTCTGCAAGTGTCAGGTCATCAGAGTAAATGTCAAGGTTATCTGCCGAATGAAGAACTATTTCTTTGCCATTTGTAAAGAGGTTGTCATAATCATACAATGCCGTAATTTGCTTTAAAACCTGCCCCTGTAGATTACTTAGAATTATTTTTGCTTTTTTATTGTTTTCTATTTGGCTGTTCGACAAAGAAATAATATAAGGGATGTCTTCAATTGTAATTATCTCGGAGAGGGTATAGTTTGTCCAGCCAAAGAACTCAACAGGGGTAAATGCAAATTTGAGATTGTTGTCATACAGTAGTATATATGAAGCAAAATCACCAAATTGGTAAATTCTATCCTTAGTTTCCTCATACATTTGAAGGGTATCTTTATTGCGCGAGTTTTTCAAACCTTCCGACTCCCCGGGTGAAACAGTGTTGCCTGCTGCAATAACCTTTTTCGCGAGCAGATACTCCCGCTTATGATAAGTCAGTAATTCAGCTTTAAGGTTAACAATGCTGCTTCGCGCTGTTTTGGTCAGCTTGTTGTCTCTTAAATCAAATTTGTAAATATTTCGTGGTTGTATTGAATAACCGGCAGCTAAGTCGAAATAAACATTTGACTCGTTGGTTATTAAGAAGTTGTTTGTAACATCCGGAGCGTTATTAAAATAACTGATTGAATCTAATTTGACCTTTCTTAACGGGAGAAGTAGTTTCTTCGAAAAGCTATACTCAAGGATGTTGAGATAGGTCAGGTGACCTCTGGCTGTAAGGAAAATAATATCTTTGGCTCCATCCTGGTTAATATCGGCCAGTGTTATAAACCGGCTTATGAAAACCTCACTTTTATCGAAGATGTATATTTCATGCAGCGATTTGTTGTGACGATATTCAATTGAGTGCCCTGATTTGTTGATCCTGTAGTGCAACAACGATTCAGACGTCGAGTCGTTGTTTATATCTAAAATGTATTCCTGATCGGTGGCCTCTTTTCTCCACAATGAATCGAGTTCAAGCGTGTAAGGCTCAAATTGTTTTTTTGGGATAATATTGCTTATCAGTATTGTAAATACAACGGCAATTGAAATTAATATAATGCTGGTTATTCTGTTCACAATACTTCCAGGGTTTAGCTTATTTCGTGAATGAAATTATTCAAAGAGTCCGCTGCATCAAGACCAAGCTTTTTCTTCAGCCTGTATTTTGTCTTTTTGATGGTGTCAGCGCTTTGGTTCGATACTGCCGATATTTCTTTTGTTGTCATGTTTAGCTTTATCAAGCCACAAAGCCTTCGTTCAGCCGGGCTCAGATCGGGAATTCTGGATTGCAGGTTGTTGTAAAATGAATGATGAACTTTCACAAATAGAGATTCAAGCTCATCCCAGTTCACTGCTGACGATTTGGCTTTGTATGACGAGATGATTTTCGAGATCATTTTCCCCCCGGTCTCCGTAACGTGATCTCTAAGTGTGTTGAGACTTTTGATGAGATGCTCGTGTCCTTCTGCATCGGTAATTATCTTCAGCTTTAAAGTTGATAAAGCTTGTGAATTAATTTCCAATTGATATTTTATCCGCTCAATTTGTTGCTGCGAAATCTCTTTATGAAGGTTGATGTTCTCCTGATGCTCTTGGTTGAGGCTGATCATTGACTTCACCCTTGCAATAATCTCAATGTTATCGAATGGCTTGCGAATGAAGTCATTGGCGCCAGATTCAAGTGCCATCTGCAGGTTCTCCGGTGTTGTCATTTTCCCTGTAGCCATGATAATGGGTGTAAGCTTGGTTCCTGGTGAACACCTTAACATTTTGACAGCTTCTATACCATCCATTTCTGGCATATCCCAATCCATGATGATTGCCTGTGGCCTGTGTTTTTCGGCCACTTCTACCGCGATTTTACCGTTTGGAGCCACCAACAATTGATAGTTCTCTTTCTTCAGGACTTCAAATATATCCTTGATATTTTGGGGCTCATCGTCAGCTATTAAAACCTTAAGCTGCATATTCACATTTGCTTTGTCAGTTTCTTCCTGTATTGTCATGGTTTTTTGGTTTGTTTCGTTTCAACCCGATTAACGATACATGATTGTTGTGGATTTCAGGTTTGAAGTGTCTTAGGAGATTTTCATTGATTCTATTGGGCAGAAAATCAGGTAATATGGCGAAAAAATCCTTAGGCAGAAGGCTCGGAGATATGGGGTTCTCCCTGTTGATTCTATAAAATGAACAGAACATGGCAGCGCGCTTTGCTCATCGTGTGATCCGGCTAACAAGTTGATCTGCCTTCCGGTTAATCCCTGATTAATAAAATTCCCCATATTTCTGTAGCCAATTTCAGTTGAGCCTTTATCCTGATAGTTTATCGGGCTGTTAAAACGGTTGATTGAGCCATGGAAAGCTTTATCCGTCGGGTTACGTGGCATATCGCTTTCGTCCATCTCTGTTATAGCTTTGCCTATTCCATTAAGCATTTTCACAGAAAGGCGGACAATCTCCTTGCTGGTTTTGTTAATGAAATGAAGCAGTTGTGTGTGCTTTTTTAATTCCGCGGCGATGATATTCCATCCGTTTAGCATAATACAAATATACACAGACCAATCGTATTCTCAATAATTTAAGACGTGTAGTTCTTAGATAGTTGTTATATTTGTGTTAAGAAATGCCTTTTCTCACCTTGATGCCATTGTGGATGTAAGGTCATTATCAGTACTGATCCCTAAGAGACGCTACCATGAAAAACCACCATTTTCTATGTGCACCCCATTGGGGCGTCAACTTTGTAGAAAAATCGACAATCTGAACCCCGGTCTAATGAGTGCCCTGAATCTGAAGATTTCCGGATCATCGAAAGCACGGCATGGTTAATCCACCCAACCCGTTACTTGAAACTTAAGATGGGTACAGAAACAGATTTAGATTTGAGTTGCCGTTTTTTAGGCTTTGTTACCAAAATTTGGGTGATTGAGGATACTAACTTTTCTATCTTCATTAAAAAAATTTCAACTTTTTTTTGAAATTTTTGTGTGAATCAAATCACATAACGCAAATTTTTATTCAGTTGATTGCGAGTTATTTATAACCCTGTTTTACCTCTGTGTTACCTCAAAGATAGACCAAAGTTGGGTCAAAGTTATGTTTTTCTTATGTATCGCCCGTGGTTGTAGTAACGTTTAGGTATCTTAGATATGAAGAAGTGATAACTATATGAAATTTATGGCACGGAAATTGTAAAATGCATTTTCCCATTGGTTTTAACACCGGGATGATCGGGGAATATAGCTCATCGGTTGCATAAGAATACGAAAATAGTTTGCATCATCTGCTTTGGGGTCACTTGCAAAAGCTCACGTTAATTGAGATGAAGTTTTATCGCAAAGAAAAAGCCCCGGCGAGCAGGGGCTTTGTTGTTTTTAAATGGTAAATGATTTGGATCTTAGTTTACCACTTTCTCATCTTGTGCCATTTCCATGCATAGAGTAGAATAACAACGTAACAGGGCAGCAGGATAGAATAGGCTGAAGTGTTAGTCCAGACATCGGCCAATTTGCCCCAGATCAACGGCAAAATTGCCCCGCCGGCGATGGCCATAATCAGCAGGGCTGATCCTGTTTTGATGAATTTTCCTAGTCCGGCAATGGCAAGCGGCCAGATTGCAGGCCAAACCAAGGCGTTGGCTAACCCCAGTAGCGCGATGAAGAGCACCGATACCATTCCCGAGGTGAATACTGCGAACGTTGTAAAGATGATGCCCAAAATAGCAGAAATTAACAGGGCTTTGTGTTGGCTGATGTATTTGGGGATGAAAATGATGCCTACGATATACCCTGCTACCATGGCAATAAGAGTATAAGTTGTAAAGGCCTTGGCGGTTTCGAGGGCAATGCCTAATGATTGTCCATACCTGATAATGGTGTCGCCTGCAATTACTTCCGCTCCGACATACAGAAAGAGGGTAAGCACACCCAGTATTAATTGCGGGAAGGCAAATATGCTGTGATGTTCAGTGTTGTCATGCGATTCAACCGATTCTTCGTCTGCTTCAACTTCGGGTAAAGGTGAAAAACGGACACCAAGACCCAATACAAATAAAACTACTGACATTACCACATAGGGTGCAATCACCCTGCGGGCCAAGCCATCGAGTGCCAAAGCCTTTTCCTGATCTCCCATGTTTGCCAGCCCGGTAACGAATGAATCGCCGTCGTGAAGGATAAAATAGGCCATGATAAGCGGTGCTGCTGCACCGGCCAGCTTATTAAATATCCCCATAATGCTAATACGTCGGGCAGCACTTTCGGCAGGTCCCAGAATTGTGATATATGGGTTTGATGCTGTCTGGAGCACAGTCAGCCCTGCACCCATTACAAAAAGCCCGGTCAGGAATATTGAATAAGTGCGGGAAAGGGCTGCAGGGACAAAAATGAGGGTACCTGCTGCCATGACCCACAAGCCAACCATCATTCCGTTTTTAAAACCGGTTTTTTTCAGGATCCAGGCTGATGGCAAAGCCATAAGGGTGTAACTGATGTAAAAAGCAAAGGCAACAAAGGTTGCTTCGAAATTTGACAGCTCACACGCTATCTTAAAATAGGGAATAAGAATTCCGTTAAGCCAGGTTACGAATCCGAAAATGAAGAACAGGATGCCAATGATCAACATTGGCAGAAAAGAGTTGCGTGATGACTGCGCTGGGGTGTTTTTCATGAATAAGATTGATTTTTGGTAATGGTTTGAGGCAAATGTATGGAAAGGTTTTCTACTACCGTACCCGGCGTTTTGCGGTTGGTAAGGCGATATGTAACTATATTATTGTATGTCATATCGTACAAAAACTTCGATAGCCTGATATTCGGCCATGCCAAGTTTATCGTAGGCAATGGCAGTAGCGTGGTTCCTGTCTTCGGCTCTCTGCCAGAATTCTCTGCTGTCGTGACCTGGAAACAGGGGTCTGTCTTTCTGCGATTGGTGTTTAAAGATGGCCTTCCGTTTAATGATAACCTCTTCAGGACTTAGCGGTACTGCCATATCTACCTGATTTATATCCCATTCCTGCCAGGCTCCGCGGTAAAGCCAAACGCGGCAATCGTTGAACCATGGTTCGTGTTTCACATTGTCAATGGCCATCAAAATGGATTCCATGCACACCCTGTGCGTCCCATGCGGGTCGCTCAGGTCACCTGCTGCATAAATCTGGTGAGGTTTAAGCTCCCTGATGATTTCTGCTACCAAGTCTACATCGGCTTTTGACAAGGGCTTTTTAACCACTTTCCCGGTTTCATAGAATGGCAGGTCAAGGAAATGAACCCTGTTGGCGGGGATGCCCACATATCGGCAGGCGGCTGTTGCTTCACCACGACGGATTGCGGCTTTCAGCTTTAATATTGTATCGGCATCTGCATGACCGGGTTCACGGTTTCTGATGAGACTAATCAGATCATTCGATATTTTTTCCACTTCAACGCCAAGGCTCGCGATTTCATCAAACTGATTTACAAAAGCGAGATATCTTATCACATCGTCATCGAATACGGCAATGCTGCCCGAGGTTTGGTAAGCTGTATGCACCTGGTGTCCTTGCTGAACCAGTCGGGCCAGTGTTCCACCCATTGAAATCACGTCATCATCGGGGTGTGGGCTAAATACAAGTACCCTTTTTGGATAAGGTGTTGCCCGTTCAGGTCTTGTTGTGTCATCTGCATTGGGCTTACCGCCGGGCCAGCCGGTTATTGTATGCTGAAGATCATTGAAAACCTTAATATTAATCTGGTTAGAGGGGCCATGCTGGGTCAGCAGGTCACTCATCGCGTTATCGATGTAATCACGGTCAGTGAGTTTTAAAACTGCCTTTTCTGTTTTCGCGCACAACCATAAAACCGCTTTTCTGATAAGTCTGTCGGTCCATGTGACACCGCCTGCCAGCCAGGGTGTCTTGACGCGTGTGAGCTCGGCTGATGCGGCAAAATCTAGAATAATCTGTGTGTCGGGATGTTTCTGCAGCCATGATGTTGGAACCTGATCGGTAATCGGTCCTTCCACTGCTTTGTTGATGATTGAAGCTTTATTCTCACCCCAGGCCATCAGTAGTATTCGTTTCGATTTCATGATAGATCCGACACCCATGGTGATAGCTTTCATGGGGACATAGTCTTCACCATAGAAGTCAGACGCTGCATCGGTGCGGGTAAGATGATCCAGTGTGATGAGCCGGGTAGGGGAGGCGATACCTGATCCCGGTTCATTAAACCCGATATGGCCAGTACGACCTATACCTAGTATCTGAAGGTCAATACCGCCGGCATCGGAGATGGCTTTGTCAAAATTTCTGCAAAAAGAAATTACATCGGCAGGTTCAAGTGTGCCATCGGGAATATGTATGTTCTCTGGCCGAACATTGATGTGGTTGAAGAGGTGTTCCTGCATGAATCTGCGATAACTCTGCAACGAGTCGGGTTTCATAGGGTAGTACTCGTCAAGGTTGAAGGTTACCACATTGTCGAAACTCAGGTTGTCTTCTTTGTGAAGGCGAACCAGTTCAGCGTACACCCTGATAGGGGTGTTGCCGGTAGCCAGACCTAACAGACACTGGCGTCCTTCACGTTGTTTCCGCCTGATTAATGCTGCAATTTCGTGCGCTACATACAAAGAGGCTTCTACAGCGTCGTCCATGATCACGGTCGGGATTTTCTCGAAGCGTGTTACCTCCTCAAAGGTTTGAGCCACTGTCGGGTGGTTAATTAAATCATCGATCCTGTAATTAGTTTTCATGATTAGAATTGTATCGTTCCATATCCCGGGTAAAATTCGGGAAAAGTGGGGCGTTAATAATATGTTTTTTTGACACCTTAAACTGTTATTATTTAGGGGTAATATACAACGTGAACCTAAAGGGCTTCTTGCGAAGTGTATATTTCTCATGCGTACGGGCACCCCACGAGTCATCACCTCCCACACCCATCTGCACGAGGTCGAGATGTATGTAAGTGGTTTGGGTTAGTTTCAGGTCGGTCGTATGGCGCTTTTGGCTTGTCGTGTAATCGAATTGCTCCATCGGATAGGGGAGTGCGCTGAAAGAAATTGGCTGACCACCCTGAATTTTCAGGCTGTTTTTCTTTTCAGCAAAGATGGTTAGTTCTTTCACACCAGTGCGGTATCCGTTTTCCTGCGGTCTGATGTAAGGCGTGTAGAGTTCCTCGCATGAAGCGTTGTAATGACCAACAAAAGCCGATGTAAACCTGTCCTGGTAATTCTCTTGCGGCCCTCGTCCAGTCCATTCAACCTGATTATAGGTATCGGGAATGGCGAACCTGATTCCGATCCTTGGAATCTCGGGCAGATACGACGCTATAACCTTCAGCGAGCCATCATATCCGTGACCGGATTCATCGGTAATCATGCCATTCGCTTGCTGTTTCATCGTATACATCAGAAGCAGGTTCTCCCGAGGTATCGTTGTCGTTGAATGCAGAACTCTGGCTTCAGCCTCACCCAGACATTTATCCCATGCTGCAATCAGGCTGATAGTGCCATTGAATACCCTCCCATCCTCATCGTAAGCACCTGAAAATGTCTTTCTTGAAAAGTCAAGCAGGTTTTCTCCATTCACCTTTGATTGTGCAACTTTTTCTCCATTGACAAAAAGTGTGGCAAGTTTACCAGGTGAATCGAAGACGATGAGAATGTTATAATCAATGTTTGTTTTAAACTGATAGTCGAATTCTATTCCCTGATTTCCGGCCATCATGAAATTAAGCCTGTCGCGGTGAAGTTCACAATGGAGGGCACCCCGCGACCAGCCTTCGCTGTTCCAGAGTACCATCCTGTCGGTAAACATTTCAGCCATAAAGCTAAAGGCAAGACTAAAGGCCCCGCTCTTCACCGCGATAAGTGATGGAACCTCAATAGCGGATGGAATTTTCTCATTGGGACTGAAAACCGATTCATGGGCAGCCCCCTTTCTTATCCATGAGGATTTTCCTGCATCTGCGTCAGGCTGGAAGTTGTAATCAAGTTTAAGCATACCATCGGCATCAATTAACCAGGTAAAGGTAAGATTTGATGATACCTCTTCAAGGCGCCATGTAGTTGTTATTCTGACAGGAACAGTATCGGTGTTAACGTCGAAAAGAACTAGTTTACGTGTAGAGGGTATGTCTTTCCACACTTTACAACGGTCAGGCATCCCGTTGCCATTGTCGTTGTCGATAGGTGCCCGCCAGAAACATGGCTCTATGGGCTGATTTAACAACGATTGGCCGTTAAAGGTATAAGTAGCCAGGTCGCCGGTAGTTTTATCAAAGATTAGTGAGAATTTACTTCCCGATAGCGCAAGTTTTCCAGAGGCATCAATAGCGGTGATTCTTTTCTTCGAAAAATTAAGCGACGGAAATTGAAAATCGTTAATCGTAAATTGTTCAGATGCTATAATATGGCCTTTGGGTATCAGGCTATAAGCCGAATCGGTACGAAGCCCGACTGTCAGATGAAGCGCCTGCCCGCCTTTCAACACAGGCTTTTTGATATTAAATGTGACTGATTTTCCAGCAGAAACAGGGCCGGGAACGAAAGTTCCTTTGGCAACAGGCTTCCCTTCAACCAGCCATGTGTAATCGAGGGTAGTGTTTATCAACGATTTGAAATCGTAATGATTCTGAATCTCTATTGTAACAGCTTCCTGATCTGTCAGTAGGAATTTAACATACTGATACACTTTTTTTACTTCCTGAAGTGCTGGATGTGGTGTGCGATCAGGGAAGACTAATCCATTGATCAGGAAGTTTGAGTCGCTGGGAACATCCTTTGGCCCATAATCGCCACCATAGGTATAGAATGATTGGCCTTTGTCGTCACTCATATAGAATCCCTGATCCACCCAGTCCCAAATATTGCCTCCCTGCAGTTGAGGGTTTGCTTCAATCACGTCCCAATAATCCTGCAGATTGCCCGTACTATTTCCCATCGAATGGGCGTACTCACACATGATCAGAGGCTTCTCCCTTTTCTCGGAAGCATACCATTTGAGGTAATCGATACCCGCGTACATCGGGCAGTAGATGTCACTATTCTCACCCATTCCGGCTCTCTCGTAATGCACAGGGCGGCTTGAATCACGTTTACGGGTCCAATCGGCCAGCAATTTGAAGTTCACTCCGTCCCCAGCTTCATTGCCCAACGACCACATGATTATTGACGGGTGGTTCTTATCGCGTTCAACCATCCGGATCATTCTGTCAAGATGGGCGGGTCCCCATGCAGTATCTTTTGCAAGGCTCTGGTCGCCATAACCCATTCCATGCGATTCAATGTTTGCTTCATCTATGACATAGAGGCCATATTGATCGCATAATTCATACCACCGTTCAACATTGGGATAATGACAGGTGCGGACAGTATTGATGTTGTGGGTTTTCATTAATTCAATGTCTTTCATCATCATTTGTTCTGTAACCACATGACCTTTTGCAGGATCATGTTCATGCCGGTTCACCCCTTTGAGCAGAATTGCCTTACCATTGACGAGGAACTGCCCGTTGTGCACTTCAGTTGTACGGAAGCCTATTCTCCGGGTCACCGACTCCATGGCTTTGTTGTTTGTGTCAAGCAGGCTGACTACCAATTGGTAAAGTTGAGGTATTTCGGCTGACCATGGCTTTATTCCGGTAATAACTTTATCAAATCTCAGTGTGTCCTCTTTTCCTTGCTGAACCGAAGTCTCTTTTTCGAAGGCAGCAAGCACCGACGAACCATCTGCACCATAGAGTGTAGCCCTTACTTTAAGGTTTGATTTGTTTTTTCCGTGGTTGTTGAGAATGGCCGTCAACCTGAGGTTGCCATTTGTATAATCTGATGTCAGCGTAGAAAGAGCAAAGAAATCGCGCAGGTAGGTATCGGGACGATGATCAATCCAGATGCTTCGCTCGATACCACTGATGCGCCAAAAATCCTGACATTCAAGGTATGAAGCATCTGACCAGCGGTATACTTCAAGAGAAACCGAGTTTTTCCCTTCAATAAGATATGGTGTGATGTTGAATTCGGCAGGTAGTTTGCTGTCTTCGCTGTAGCCAGCCATCTGCCCGTTGATCCACAGGTAAACGGCTGATTTCACGCCTCCCAGTGTGATGAAGGTTTGTCCTGATGTCCATCCAACCGGAAGGCTGAACCATGTCTTGTAGCTTCCTACTGGATTGTAGTCACGGGGAACTTTCGGCGGCTCCGGCTGTTTGGTGAATTCATAAGCAGTGTTAACGTATATGGGGTAGTCGTATCCCTGAAGTTCCCAGTTTGAAGGAACCGGGGTGTATTTCCATCCTGAGATATCAAAATCGTTAGTATAAAAGATTGCGGGACGCTGTTCCGGATTTGGTGACCAGTTAAATCGCCACTGCCCATCAAGTACTATCCTGTTTTTCATATTTTGCCTGATATCAGCCTTCGCCGCATCAGCAGAAGGGTAGGGTATCATAGTGGCGTGGGCAGGCTCCTTGTTTTTGCCGAAAACTGCGGGATTTTCCCAGTCAGGTACCGATTGTGAAGCCGCTTGGTTAAAAGTAAATGCAATCAGGCAAAAAATATATAAATATCTCATTATTTTTAATTTATAATTGGTTAAGATAGTCTGTGACTTTTTTAATACGTTCAAGGTCTACGATAATGATTTTATATTCGGGCTGTTCAGGTGTTCCCATGCTGATCGAAGAGTTTCTGAATACCATTTCTGAATCAATGCTTCGGGTAGGCGCAATGTGGAATTCCCGGGCACCTGTTGCTGCCATTTTTTCGATGGTGGTTTCATTAACCCCGGCGCCTGGCATGATGATAATCCTGTCGCCTGCTTTTTCAATGAGCTTAGTTATCAGTGCTGCCCCAAGCGGAGCCTTTGGTTGTTGTCCGGAAGTCAGAATGCGTTTAATCCCCATCCCGATCAGGCATTCCATGGCTTCAAAAGGATCGCGTGTCATGTCAAAGGCCCTGTGACAAGTGATATCCATACTACCCGACAATTCAACCAACTGCATCATCCTTACACGGTCAATGGTGCCATCGGCAAGCAGAATCCCGAAAACAACACCATGCGCACCTAATTCTCTGGCAACAATCACGTCGCGTTTCATGATGTCAAATTCGGTTTCATTATATAGGAAATCACCACCCCGGGGTCTGATCATCACCATTGTTTTCAGGTGGGGAATATTAAGACAAGCCTGGATACTTCCGGCACTTGGTGTGGTCCCTCCTTCAAGAAGGTTATCACACAGTTCAACACGTTGTGCACCTCCTCTGGCTGCTTCAATGGCCGAAGCAACTGAACCGATACATACTTCTGTCTGACAGGTTACTGTCTTCATTAATTTGTATTTTTTAATGAGATAAACAGCTGGACCTTCGCGGGGCCAGCTCTAAACAGGTTATTTACTTCCTGACAAGTTGGAAGGGGAAAACATGATTAATTACAATAGATTGTGCTCCGAGCAAGGCGGCTTTATCACCAAGACCGGAAATGACAATCTGCGCTTCCTTTCTTATTTTGCTAATAGCACATTGATTAAGCGATTGATTGATAGAGTCAAGTAATAGGTGACCAGTTTGGGAAATAACTCCGCCAAGGATAATCATTTCAGGATTGTGAAGGTGAACAAGTGTAGCGAGACCTCGTCCTAGCCAGTTACCACACTCCGCGATCAAATGAATGGAAAGCGGATCATCGGCAAGTGCCGCAGCAATAACATCTTCGTAGCTGATATTCATATTTGACTGAAGTGAACTTACAGCCCCCCTGGCAAGTTCTTCATGTATTCTGCGTTCGAGAGCAGGACCCGATGTAAGGGTCTCCAGGCAACCATTTTTTCCACAAATACACTGAACGCCATCATCCATTATCTTGATATGGCCAAACTCACCGGCAAAACCATTTGCACCCTGATAAATCTTCCCGTCGAAAATCATTCCAAGGCCAAGGCCTGCCCCGATGTTTAAACAGAGAATATTGTTTTTCCCTTTGGCCTTTCCAAATCTGAATTCCCCCATAGTCATCATGCGGGCATCATTGTCAATAAAGACTGGTATGCCAAGCTTTTCCTGAAAAACGTCTCTGATAGGTTGTTGGCTATAAGTCAGATGCGTGAATGAGCAACCCGACTGTGGATTTAGCAGGCCAGGTAAAGCGATCCCGGCTCCAATCAGGCGTTCTGTTCCGCCACAGGCCTCTTGCGTGAACTTAAGTGCTTTATCGATAACAAATTCAACATACTCAGGTGTGTTTTCAAGGGGGGTATCAAAATGTAGTACTCTTCCTACCAATTCATTTTGTAAATCCATCAGCGCTATTCTGACCGAAAACAGACTGATGTCAATGGCAAGAACAAAGCCACTTTCAGGGTTGATGCCAAAAAGGTTAGGCCGCCGACCACCGATTGAATTTCCCAGCCCCAAATCATTAACTATCTTTAGGTCGATAAGATAAAGCAGCGACCTGTTGATCGTGGGAATGCTGATATTAAGTAACTGACTGAGTTCCGGATTAGATAGCGGGCCAAGATGATAAAGAAGTGACACGATATGCTGCCAGAGCATCTGACGTTTTTTCCCAATCGTTGTTGTCTCATTTGAACGAAACAGTTTATTGAGCGTGGATGTTTGGTTCATAAGGATATTTGTAAGGTTAAAAAATGGAGTAAAAGTAAAGATTTTTCTTAAAGCAAATTGTGTTTAGGATTTTTTTTATGAAGTTTACAAAGTTTTTATTCGATTACTATTTATATCAATCTGTATTGCAATATATTTGTGATATTAATCATAAAAATTACAAATGGATACTAAATTTCGTAAATATGAGTTTACACTGTGAACAAATCTTTGTTCACAACAAACCAAACGGTTTTGTTCAGGGTAAGCCAGAATAGCATTAATTTAGCCGCAAAAATTATATGATGTTAGCAGGAATCTTTCTTCAGACTATGCCAGCTGCCACTACGGTGGCCGATACGGTGCAGAAAATACAGAATGCCGCAGTACAGACTGCCGGAGAAGTAACATTACCAGCCTGGGAGTTGACGCTCAAAGGGGGATGGATTATGGCTATTCTGGGGTTGATGAGCCTTATTGCAATTTACGTTTTCATTGATCGATATTTGGCCATAAACAGGGCATCACGTGATGAAGGCAATTTTATGAACAATTTGCGCGATTTTATTCATCAGGGGAAAATTGATGCAGCAAAAGCGCTTTGCAAGTCGAATGATTCACCTATCGCACGGATGGTTGAAAAAGGATTGCTTCGGTTAGGCAGACCTTTAAACGATATCAATGCCACCATCGAAAACGTTGGGAAGTTAGAGATTTCCCGGCTTGAGAAGAACATGGCCGGCCTTGCCACCATTTCGGGTGCCGGTCCGATGCTCGGTTTCCTTGGAACTGTGACCGGTATGATCAGAGCCTTTTACAACATGGCCATGGCCGGAAATAATATAGACATTCAGATTTTGTCGAGTGGTATCTATGAAGCAATGGTGACAACAGTAGGAGGTTTAATCGTGGGAGTTTTGGCTTACGTGGCTTATAACATTTTAGTCTCACGTATCGAAAAACTGGTTTTTAAACTTGAGTTTACCGCTACTGAATTTATGGATTTACTAAATGAACCGGCCTCCTAAACAGCTGTGCCATGGCAATTACATCCCGAAATAGAATAAGAACCGAATTCAGTTCCGCGTCAATGTCGGATCTGGTATTTTTGTTGCTCATCTTCTTCATGATTACCAGTACACTGGTTAGTCCCAATGCCGTGAAACTGATGTTGCCTGATAGCAAAAGCAAGACCATGGCAAGGCAGTCTGTGACTGTTTATATTGACGATCAATTTCAATACCTGGTTGATGCTAACAAAAATGGTAAGCCAATCGTTGCTGATCTGCCCTTGTTGACCGATTACATTACAACCAGCCTCAACGGACAGCCCGAAGACGCCTCTGTTGTGTTGCGCAGCGACAAGTCAGTACCAGTACAATATGTTGTGAATGTCTTCGATATTGTGAATGAACTCAATTCACAGTCAGGTCAAAAATATAAAGTGATACTGGCTACCAAGCCAGCTAAATAGTATTCTCATGCTGACCAACGACAACAAAAGAGCATTTGCCGGAACCCTGTTTTTTCACGGGCTTATTCTGCTTGCCTTGTTGTATTTCGGCTTTTCCACACCATTGCCCCTGCCCGGGGAAGAAGGTGTTGAGGTGAACCTGGGTTATAGTGATGAAGGATTTGGTCTCATTCAACCGCGTGAACAACCGGCTGCACAATCAGCCTCGACTCCTTCGGCATCTGATCCGGGAAAACTTGTAACAAGTGATGATCCGGAATCAGTTGCGCTTGAAAACCAAGGTAAACGCCCAGAAAACAAAAATAACTCCGACATCAAAAAGAATCAGGAAAATCAAAAGCCGGCAGAACCGGTTGTAAATGCCAATGCCTTATATAAAGGGAAAGGTTCCGGAAGTTCATCAGCCAACCAGGGTATTGCTGGCGGAGAAGGTGATCAGGGGAGGCCAAATGGCGACCCTAATTCATCAAGTTATACCGGTACGGGCAAAGGTAATGGAGGTGTCTCTTTTAACCTTGCTGGGCGTGGAAAGGTGTATCTCAACGAACCACCCTATAACTCTCCTGAACAAGGCAAGGTCGTGGTGGAAATCATAGTCGACAGACTGGGAAATGTGATCAGGGCAAACCCCGGTGTGAAAGGTACTACTACTTCTGATCTTGAGTTAAGAAGAGTAGCTAAGGAAGCCGCACTAAAAAGTAAATTTACTCCTGACCCCAATGCAGTGGAGGAACAGAAAGGGCATATTACTTACAACTTTATCAGGCTTAATTAGTTGTTAATTTATTATTGCTTTCCTTCTCCATTTTTGTGCATGGTAATACATACAGTTTTTGTTTAGATTTTGTACAAATTGGTGAGATACTTTTTGTATTTCGTCGATTATTAGGATATTTGCGTATTCAATTGCTTATTTATGAATAAAGTTGTCCAGCTCTCCGAGGCATCTTCAATTGCCATTCATGCTATGGTATTGATTGCCAAAGCGGATGTACAGATTAATGTTGGTCATATCGCTGATAGAACGGGGGCATCACGTAATCATCTGGCCAAGGTGATGCAGCGGCTTGTGAAGGAAGGACTGGTTAAATCAACCCGAGGCCCTTCGGGAGGATTTCTGCTGGCAAAAGATCCGCGCCAGATTTCTCTACTTGATATCTATGAATGCATCGAAGGTCCTATCGAACCTACCGGATGCCCGCTGAACCGACAGGTATGCCCGCTGGGTAAATGCCTGATGGGAGGAATTGTTCATAAAGCCACCACCGAAATCAAAAAGTATCTCTCCGATAACAAACTGAGTGATATGCTCAGTTATTGATGAGCCGGCGCTTTAAAAATTCAAAATTCAAGGTTGCCTGCAAAAATTCGATGGTTTGTGTCAAATACACTATTGGGCTTTTGCGCATGGCTCAATTTCGATTATGATTTGATGAGAAATATTACGATTATCTCTATTGGTAATCGCATGGGCGTATATTTTCTTTAGAAGTTTATTAATCAGCTATTATCTTTAGCCTAAAGGAGAAAAACGTCTGGTTCAACGTAAGACTAATGAAGAATTTTAGTCTGCAGAACCTCAAAGAATCTTTCCGATATCTTCACAGAGAACTCCGGCAAAGCGACAATTTCCATACATATTCCGGAAGAACCCAAAAGGAGGTAAAAACAGACTATCCATTAGTGTATAGTGCTGCCTGCTTCCTTCAGAGGCTGATATCCCAAAAGTAGATTCAACCATTTTTTCAGGACAAAGAATTTTTCTACCGAATTATCTGTGGTTTGTGCAAATAATCTATAATGGATTGGTGCCGGATCATAGAACTATTACAATTCTGTTAATAGTGACAAAGGACGGTCATAATTGCTCAATATTACTGGCCGGTATGAGCTCAAATGCCCCCAAAATCCCACATTATTCTAAAACAAAACATGAAATATACAAACTGCTGATTAACAGGGATCAAATATAGTGTCCGTTCGATGTCGCTTCGAAGCGGCTTCGAAGCCGTTTCGTTTTTTTTCGAAACGGAAACGAAGCAACAAAGAAGAAGCCCCGGATGAAGTATAACTAAGATATACCTCATGTAAGAAGAATAGAGTACCATATTTTCAGTATGAAAGGCAAAAGCTGCTACGTAGCAACATTCTTCTTGTCTAGATGTAGGCAGACCGGCTCCATCATACAGAGGCCAATGCCGGGACTGTCAGATAAGTATTTGGAAATAGCTGCCTGAAAAAGAGCATTTTTGTCCTGCTATTCACCCAGTTTTCTCACTTGAAGACAGGCTGACTGCCGAACAGAATAAAAGCGGAATAGATAGCGGCTTATTGAATCTAAAGGGTTACGATTTATTTTCGTTAAACAGCAAAACACCTTTCATATCCAATTACACTACCTGTGCAATCACTATCCTTAATACCGCTGGTTATACTATAAAAATCACGACCCTTCCTATTTTGTTCCTCAGAACTTTTCCCAATTTTCTGTAAAACCTTACAATTTTAGTTTCACTTTTTACAGAATTTGCAGCATTGAAGTCATGTATTCAATTCAACAAGCCTTTAGTAAGTATTAGCAAGGGAATTATCAGTTGATTTTAAGTAATATATGTTTTTCTTCAAAATACTTCAGACAGTATTAAATAATTTTGAAAAATATTTTCTAAGCTTACTATTCCAAGTGATAAGTGGTGTCCGATATCGGATAATAAAAGCAAAATCGATTTAGTACATAACTTGCCATTAATCGTTTGAAATAGATATTTTTAGCTGTGTTGTATGACAAATGCACCTTTAAACCGGATAGAATAAATGTATAAATTTCAGACAACATAAAATTAATATAAAATTGATTTTTAATTAAATAAACACTTTGGCACGCTACTTGCACATATATAAATGCTGTTGCAGGTAAAACTTGGTAAATAACCAAGGTAAACTCTCTTTACCTACTTTTCATTAGTTGTTTTTGTTGTTTTAAGTTATTAAGTACTTTTTGATTACTTTTTCCGGTTCGCAGTGATGCGCACCGGTTTTTTTTTGTACTGATTGTACCTTTATATTCTAAAATAAAAAGCCCGGCTATTGGGATCACAACCAAAACCGGATCACAACCAAAACCTGGGGGCGAGTAATATTAAGCATACAGTTTAGTAAGCCTGAAGAGAAAGAAATTTATGTCTGTCACCCCACGATGATTGGCTCTAAATGCCTTGATTTTGGAGTTGAATGATTCAGCCGAAGCATTGGTGCTTTTGTTATCGAAGTAATTGAG
>Ga0209319_1000586_pt1 | contig 43352 bp, 43 predicted proteins | sample RifGroE2_FD_184000 | JGI IMG/M metagenome (GOLD analysis project Ga0209319, IMG submission 184000) | Groundwater microbial communities from Rifle, Colorado - Groundwater E2 (SPAdes) (version 2) | ecosystem: Environmental > Aquatic > Deep subsurface > Groundwater | place: Rifle, Colorado, United...
TAGCAGCTGGGGCAATCGGTAAAGAACCGAGTATGGCGAACAAAAAAGCTGCAGCAAAAACCGGCATCAACTTTGCCAAGCCACCCATCATTTCTAAGCTCTTGGTGTGTACACGACTGATGATTACACCACTGCTTAAAAAAAGAGCAGTTTTGAAGAACATGTGGCTTACAGCGTGAAAAATAGCAAAAGCCACTACCCCGACTGCAACTAACGATACTTCACCTTGCCCCTTTTCTGACGTCAGATAAAGGGCAAAACCTAGCATAGTAAAAATTATGCCCATATTTTCAATACTGCTATAAGCAAAAATTCTCTTGATATCTTTTTCAATTAGTGCATAGAGTACGCCGACCAAACCTGAAAGTAAGCCCAAAAAAATCACCAGGATACTTGCCCAAATCGGCAAATTGCTCAAGTTAAAAACCACTATAATGAAACCATAAACAGCCACCTTGAGCATCAGCCCGGACATCATGGCAGAAATATTGCTGGGAGCTTGAGGATGAGCTTCGGGCAACCAAACATGAAAAGGCACTAAACCGGCCTTCGAACCAAAACCGAATAAGAAAAGAATGAAAGTAGTTACTAATAACGCAGGAGAAAGACCTTGGGAAGCAACGCTTATATTATTCAAATCAAACGATAATGATCCTTGGCTTAAAATTAAAAAACCACCCATAATAGCCGAAGCTCCCAGGTGGGTCATAATGAAATATAAAAAAGCCGCTTTTAATGATTCTTGTGTCCTGTCCGCCATCACTAGGAAAAAAGAGGTAATGGACATGACTTCCCAGAAAAATAAAAAAACAAAAACATTATTAGCTAGCAGAACGCCCTGCATCCCGAGAACAAAAATCGCTGTTAGAGCTTGCACTGTGCCAGGGTGGTAAGTGTTATCATAAATCTTTAGATAACGGATACTATAGATTCCTACCAACACAGAAACGATGCTAATCGCAGTAAAGAATATCGCTGAAAGAAAATTTAATCTGGGAGAAAATTGAAAAAGCCAATCAAAATTAGCTAATGTCAATGCTTGTCCGGAAAAATTAAACAAGAACGTTAGACCGGCTACTGCGCCGAAAATATTTGCAAAAATAAAAATTACCGATGAAGACTTTGATCCTTTTTTCAGTGCTGCCAAACTGGCGATAATTAAGCCTGCAGAATAGATTGCTACACAATAGATAATAAAATTTTCAATCATATATTTATTTCTGTAATTGATTATGGAGAGCTTCTAGAACACCTTTGAGTATCGCTGTGGGAGTTGGAGGATCTCCAGGGATGCGTACATGAACCGGAATCACCGCCTCAACCGGGCCGACAACAGCATACGAATCTTTCCAGATTCCCCCGGTGCAAGCACCATCCCCTACCGCTACCACGATGCAAGGCTGGGGTGCGGCTTCGTAAGTCGTGCGTACAGCTGTTTCGAGATTCCTGGTAACAGGTCCAGTTACAAACAACATATCCGCATGGCGAGGTGAAGCTACAAAACTTAGCCCAAATCGATCGATGTCATAATAGGCGTTATTTAATGCAGTAAGCTCGATTTCCTCAGCATTTGTCGATCCGCCATCCACCGCCCTTATTCTTAGTGAGCGACCATTATAAAGTCTTTTAATATTGTCCTTGATTTCGGCGCCCAACTCCTCATAGGTTTTCTCTCCAAGATCTTTGATGATTTCAGCCTTCTTCTCGGTAACTTTTGAAGAAAAAAACAAGTAATTTAGCAATTTAAAGAATTTCATATCCTTTTCAATTTATTTCTGAACACTTAATAAATAGATATTAACAAAAAATTTTAATTTTTCAAGGGTTAATTTTCCTAACCTCTGAAGCATTCAACCCGATTCCTACCTTCTCTCTTAGCATCGTACAAAGCAATATCTGCCATTTTAAGCAAAGGCTCCAGAACATCTTTTTCTATCAAGCCCTTTATTTTAGATGGATCAACATTTGCTAAGATCTCTTTAGAGTAACTTTCTTGATTCGGCAGCTGCTTGGTTGATGCGAAACCGATACTGATTGTTTTTTTTAAATTTACTTCCTTTCCTTTTTTATCATTTATTTCAATGACTGTTTCTTCGACTTTTTTCCTGATTTTCTCAGCAATAACCTGAGCAACCTCCATGGTTACATTTTCCAGAAATACCGTAAATTCTTCTCCGCCATAACGATAAATGCGATCGTCTGCCCTCACGGATGATTCTATGATTTGCGCCATCTGCTTCAAGGCCTGGTCTCCACCAGGATGTCCATATATATCATTAACTTCTTTGAAATGATCAAAATCAAGCATCAAGATAGCACAATCACCCCCATCTCTTATTCTGTGGATCAGAGATTCAACAGCTTCCTTCATCAAAGCCCTCCTGTTTCTTAAACCTGTAAGCGGGTCTTCCCATTCTTTTTTGTTTGATTCCATCTTCTCGAGTACTACAGAAGCATAGTCGTTCGCTAATTCTCTTTGACTTTCCTGATCTATACTCTTTGCTGTCATCTTGCTCCTAAAGCCATCTTCAGCTAAAGCTAAATTCTTCACCGAATCTGTGTATTTATTATCTCCCTCGCTTACATCGAGTACTCTTTGCCTATCCTTTTCCATAGCTTCAATCTCTTCTTGACTATAGACTTTTATTTTTTCTGGCATATTGAGAATTTATATTAAAAAATCTTATTTAGCGATATATTTATTAATAAAATCTTTCTCATCTCCATAACGGGAAAAACCTTGTTCTAGTTGATGCTCTTGGATTTTGAATCCAGGTTTATTCTCATGCATGATGCCACACCAGTATTTTTCTGTTCTGCCGGCGATTTCTTTGTAATACAAAAGTCCGCCGTTTATGTAACCGCAATAAGCACAGCTGAGTTTTCCTGCAATACTCAAATAAGGCAAGCGAAAACGGTCTCTGATCTGTATATATTCCGATCGATTTACTTTTTCCAAACCGTAAAGTGGAAAGCAAATTTGATGATAAATTTCTCCCAAAAGATCAAAAAGTATAAAAACAAAAAGTGGTGCCCAAATAAAAGGTGCAGCCACCGTGTGTCCTAGCCATCGTTTTTGAACATATCTTAAATAGATCATAAAATCAGTTTAGTCGATATTCATTTTTCTCTTGGTATGATGTTTTTTTGCCACTCTAAGCCTGGCCATTTCTTTTTCAATTGCAGCAGCCACCCGAGCATATTCTATCTCTCCCATTGTAACTTTTTGCTTTTTTAAGTCTTCTGCTCTTTTTCTAGCCTCTTCTGCTCGTTCAACGTCAATTTCAGTCGCAATTTCTGCGGTATCAGCCAAAACAACCAAGATGTTATTGTTGAATTCAATGAAGCCGCCGGAAATCGCCAAGTCAATCTCCTCTTGTCCTTTGCGCAGAATAATTTCTCCCGGCTTGATGGAAGCAATATAGGAACGATGATTGGGCATTATAGTTACCTGCCCATTCACCACCGGCAAGGTAGCAGAATCTACCTCGTTTTCATAAACGGTTTTTTCGGGGGTTACTATTTTAAATTTAATTTTTTGTTCAGACATAAACTATCTGTCATCCCGAGCGAACGAAGCGACGAGGGATCTCGGTACTTGCACGCACAAGAAATTTATTATTACTATTGTTGATTCTACGCCCCGAGATTTCTCACCCCACAAGGGGGATTCGAAATGACAAAGGAAAAATTATTTCATTACCTCCGTGATATCCCCTTTCATATAGAAATCCTGTTCAAAGACCTCGTCTAATTCACCATCCAAAATCATCTTGAAGCCTTTGATGGTATCTGACAACTTTACATATTTTCCAGGCACGCCGGTGAATTGTTCTGCCACAAAGAAAGGCTGAGAAAGGAACTTTTGAATTTTTCTTGCCCGAGCTACCGTCACTTTGTCCTCATCTGACAATTCTTCCATACCCAAAATAGCGATAATATCTTGCAGGTCTTTATATCTTTGTAGAACTTTCTGTACGTTTCGAGCAACATCATAGTGTTCCTTGCCAACGATATTCGGATCAAGGATTGTTGAACTGGAATCGAGCGGATCAACAGCAGGATAAATACCTAATTCAGACAAAGCACGAGACAAAACCACAGTAGAGTCAAGATGACCGAAAGTTGTGGCAGGAGCCGGATCGGTCAAATCGTCTGCAGGAACATAGACAGCTTGCACTGAAGTAATTGAACCATTTTTTGTCGAGGTAATACGTTCTTGTAATTTACCCATTTCTTCTGCCAAAGTAGGTTGATAACCTACAGCAGACGGAATTCTTCCGAGCAAAGCGGAAACTTCTGAACCTGCTTGAGTAAAGCGGAAAATATTATCAACAAATAATAAAACATCTTTATTTTCTTGATCGCGGAAATATTCTGCCATAGTCAAAGCTGACAAAGCTACTCTTTGACGAGCTCCAGGCGGTTCATTCATTTGTCCAAAAACCAAGGTTGTCTTATCCAAAACACCAGACTCTTTCATTTCATGATAAAGGTCATTACCCTCTCTAGTTCTTTCTCCAACACCGGCGAACACGGAAAATCCACCATGCTCTTGGGCAATGTTACGGATCAATTCTTGGATAACAACAGTCTTGCCAACGCCAGCACCGCCGAACAATCCCACCTTACCACCCTTAACGAAAGGACAGATCAAATCGATCACTTTAATTCCGGTTTCAAAAATTTCTGCCTCAGTTGATTGATCTTTAAATTTTGGCGCTTCACGATGAATCGGACTTTTTTGCTTAGTCTTGACTTCTTCTTTGCCATCTATTGCTTTGCCTAAAAGATTAAACATTCTGCCTAAAGTTTCCTGCCCAACCGGAACTTGGATAGCAGAACCGGTATCAGTTACTACCATGTTTCTTTTTAGCCCATCAGTCGGACCCATGGCAACAGCTCTTACTTTATTGCCTCCCAAATGTTGATGGACTTCCAAAACGATTACTTCATCGCCGGACTGAATTTCCAAAGCATTGTAAATGCCTGGCAATGCATCGGTAAATTCCACGTCCACTACCGGTCCGATTATTTGGCTTATTTTTCCTGTGTTCATAAATATAATTAAATAATTATTAGCTAATGTTAAAAATTCTCTTTACTTTTTTAAAAAAATACACGATTATTAATTAAATATAATGCTCTTTTTATCGGAGGCAATCGTGGAAAACCTCGGAAAGAATATCACTGCTAGAAAGCCTCACAATTTCATAGTACTACTGCTAGTCTTATTCTTTTTTCTGATTGGGCTTTTCGGAATAATTTTCGCTTTTTGGGATGGAGTTAGAAAAAAAATTCTTCCTTCAGCCAAACCTCAACTGCCGCTATTCTAGGCAGTTTTTTACTTTATTCCAAGGCCGCTCTGCCGGCACTGATTTCCGCAATTTCCTGAGTGATCTTGCTCTGACGGATCTGATTGTAGGCCAAGGTCAAATCGGCAGACATTTCATTAGCTGCATCAGTTGCATTACGCATGGCGATCATTCTGGCGCTTTGTTCTGAAGCGCTAGATTCAAGTATTGCATGGAATAACTGCATCTCGATTAAGCGCGGGAAAATAAATTCCAACACCTCTTTTGGACTTGGCTCGACTTTATAATCTGCCTTTGGTTCATCCAAGCCATATTCCTTAGCCAATACATCAATTTCGGCAATTTGCTTTTCTATATCAATTTTGGAAATTGGTAAAATTTGTCTTATCCTAGTTTGCTGGCTCACTGCTGAAACGTAATCAGTATAAACCACTACTACTTTGTCATATCTTTTGGCCAAATATTCCTCAATCACTATCCGAGATAATGGCTTAATGCTTTCAATATTAATTCCAGGGGTTAGCTCCGGGAAGGTAGCAATAATTTCTTTTTTTAATTTTCGAACAATCCCCTCACCTTTCTTGCCCACGGTAATAAAATCTATTTTCAAATCTTCATTAGCTACAGAAGATTCGATTTTCTTTTTTCCAATGCGATTTATCTTAAGTTTTTCCGGATTCAATATTTCATCGCGAAGTTTTTTGGCAATCTGAGTATTAAAAGAGCCGCACTGTCCGCGATCAGAAGAAACAGCGACAATCAAAATGTTTTTTGCTTCTCTCACTTCCAAGAATCCTCCGCCATAATTTTCAAATGCTGTTGCCAGGTTGGTCAAAACACTCCAAGCACTATGCGCATAAGGCCTGATACCCAAAACACTAGCGACTGCTCGGCGCATCTTGGCAGCCGAAATCATCTCCACTGCGCGGGTGATTTTTTTTGTACTATTGATTGATTTTATCCGACGTCGGATATCTTTTGAACTTGGCATATATTCGTATTATTCCCTCTTTTGAAGAGCTTATCTTAACTGATAAGAGGGTTTAGGGGTGGGATGTTTAAATTTTAGAAGTCTTTTATTTTTCACCTGATCCTGAAACAAGTTCAGGATGACACTTAAAATGTTTAGCGCTATACGATATACGTTACACGTTGTGCGTTACGCGTTATACGCTTCCTTAAAATCCTTCACCGCTTTTTCAATTCCTGCTATCACCTCTTCTGACAATTCTTTCTTTTCAGTAATTAAATTGATAACCTCTTTTGCCTGACTATCTAAATATTTATGAAATCCATCTTCCCAAGCTTTGATTTGTTCGACTGCTACATCATCTAAAAAGCCGTTAGTCAAAGCATAAATTATAGCTACCTGGTGTTCAACTGACATCGGCTCATACTGCCCTTGTTTTAAGATTTCAACCGTCCTGCGTCCGCGTTCGATCTGACTTTTTGTTTTTTCATCCAAATCGGAACCGAATTGGGCAAAAGCTTCAAGCTCTTTAAACTGTGCCAAATCCAAACGCAATTTTCCAGCCACTTTTTTCATGGCCTTGATCTGAGCTGATGAACCGACACGTGAAACTGAAATACCGACGTTCAAGGCCGGACGTACACCTTTGTAAAATAAATCTGATTCCAAGAAAATCTGACCATCAGTGATAGAGATAACATTGGTCGGAATGTAGGCACTAACATCACCAGCTTGTGTTTCAATAATCGGTAAAGCAGTAAGTGAGCCGCCGCCAAAGTCTTCGTTCAACTTTGCACTTCTTTCAAGCAAGCGAGAATGTAGATAAAAAACATCTCCAGGATAAGCCTCGCGTCCCGGCGGTCTTTTTAGAATCAAAGAAATTTGACGATATGCCCAAGCATGTCGGGAAAGATCATCATAGACAACCAATACATCCTGGCCTTGATCCATAAAATATTCACCCAAAGCACAGCCTGAATAAGGGGAAATAAATGAAAGCGCAGCGGAGTCAGATGCTCCAGCTACAACAACGGTGGTATATTCCATGGCGCCTCTTTTTTCTAATTCACCTACAATGCGTGCAATCTTTGATTCTTTTTGGCCGATAGCAACATAAATACATTTCATATTCTGCCCTTTTTGATTGATAATCGTATCAATAGCAATAGCGGTTTTTCCTGTTTGTCGATCGCCGATAATCAATTCTCTTTGTCCACGTCCGATCGGAATCATCGCATCGATTGCCTTAATTCCAGTTTGCACCGGTTGATTTACAGATTTACGTGAAATAACGCCTGGTGCGATTTTTTCTACCGGATAATATTTTTTTGCGGTGATATCGCCCTTACCATCCACTGCAATTCCTAATGGATTAATGACACGGCCGATCATTTCTTCTGACACTGGAATAGACAAAATCTTGCCGGTTGATTTTACTTCATCACCTTCTTTGATATTTTTATACTCTCCCAAAATCATGATACCGACACGATCTTCTTCCAGATTCAATGCCACGCCGATTTCGCCTTTGGAAAATTCAACCATTTCAGAAGCCATAACATCTGACAAGCCTGAAACACGAGCAATACCATCACCGATTTCAACCACTTTACCAACCAACTGCTTGGTAACATCAGCTTTGAATTCAGCAATCTGCTTTTTTAATTGTTCAACTACGAAGTCTTTTGTACTGCTAGACATATGTTTTAATTTATCTATAAATGAATTTAATTTCTAATTATTTTATTTACTTATTTCCGTTTTAAGCTCTTTTATCTTGGTTTTTAAACTACCGTCAAGAATCTGATCGCCTACTTTCAAAACAAAACCGGCTAAAACCTGTTTATCAATCTGATTATCAATGATTACTTCCTTAGCACCTGAAACGTTCATTGCAAATTTTTCTAAATCCTCAAGTGTTTCTTTGTCTAATTTTGTTGCGCTCAAAACAGAAGCATTGATTATTCCTGTCTGTTCAGACCAAACCTTATTAAACTCTTCAAGAATCCCGTTAACCTTGTTTAAATTATTGTTCTTAACTAAAAGAGTAATAAAATTTTTTATCACTTCTTTTACTTGGTCATTATTCTTTGCGTCTTTTACCGTCTCATGCAGGCTGACAGCATATTGTCTATTTGTAATCTTCATATATTATTTATTTGCACCATCCTTTTATTTAACCTCTTTCACAATTTTCTTTATTAATTCTTTGTCTTCCTTATCTGTCATTTTTTTTTCAATTAATTTTTCCAAAGACAATGCAACTAATTCTGCCATTTCGCTTCTTATTTCTTTAAGTGTCTGAGCTTTGTCCGCTTGCATTTTTTCCTTCTCTTTGTTGATGATCTGGCCGATATCTTCCTTGGCCTTAGCGAGCATTTCAGCTTTTTTTTCTTCATTGATTGCGTTGGATTTTTCAATTATTTCCGTAGCTTCTTTTCTGGCTTTAGCTACTACTTCTTTATAATCTGCTTCGGCTTGAGCCAATTTTTCTTCAATTTTTTTTGCATCAGACAAGCTTTTGTCAATCTTATCGCTACGATCATTGAGCATCTGCAAAACTGGCTTATACGCAAATTTGTAAAGCACTCCAAGCACGATAATAAAGTTGATCAGCTGTGCAATAATTAATTTTGCATCAATGTGAAAAGTTTTGATTAATTCTTCCATGTTATATAGTTAATAATTTTTAATTTCGAATTGTGAATTTTGAATCAATTTTTAATGCATTAATTTTGAACATTCTTTTAATTCAAAATTGATTCAAAATTCAAAATTAATAATTCAAAATTTCCCTTTAACCACCTTAATCCCGATCCCGAAAAAAATTCGGAATCGGTCAAAGATGGTTATTTGATAGAAAACGCAATAACCAACGCGTAAATCGCAATGGCTTCAGCAAAAGCGCAAGTCAAAAGCATTGGCACGAAGATTTTTCCAGTTGATTCTGGATTTCTACCGATTGATTCCATAGCTTTTGCACCGATCAAACCGATACCGATACCAGGGCCGAAAGCACCTAAACCGATTGCTAACGCCTTGGCTAACATTGTTAGTTCCATAGTTTTTTGACAAATCATTCCATCTCTCTGTGGGCGGAATAAATTTGTAAATTAATTATAAATTACAAAGTCTGAATGCGAATTAATTCGTAATTCATAATTCGTAATTGATAATTGACTCCTAGTGTTCTTCGGCAGTGGTGGCAATGCTCATAAACGCCAAGGTAAGAATAGCAAACACCAACGCCTGCACCAAACCGACGATTATTTCCAAAAATATAAAAGGCAACGGCAAAGCGTAAGCAAAAATAGCCATCATCGAGGCTAGCAAAACTTCACCAGCAAAAATATTGCCAAAAAGTCGAAAAGACAAAGAAGCAACTTTTGCTAATTCGCCGATTGTCTCGATTATTCCAACAAAAAACTTGATCGGATTTACTACCAAGAGCATCGGTTCTTTCCAAACTTTCTTTGCCATTTCACTAATCAATTTAATATTGATGAACTTATTCAAATGGTGCCAAGCGCCGATTGCCACTACGCCCATAATATGAGACATAACAACAGCAAACAAGGAAATTGCCAGAGTAGTATTCAAATCTGCTGTTCCGCCACGTAAAAGTGGAATAAAGACACTGTGTCCTTCTGCCTTTTCAATAAAGCCGATGGTGCCAAAGCCGGGCAACAGGCCAAGCCAATTATTAACCAAAATAAATAAGAATAATGAAAGGGTTATCGGTAAAAATTTTTCTGTTTTCTTTCTCGCGCCGGTCACACTATCTGCCAGCTTCAATGCCTCTTCCAGTAATATTTCAAAAACATTCTGCAACTTCCCGGGGACTTGCTTCATTTTTCTACCTATAGAAACAAAAAAGACCACCAATATCAATACGGTGATCCAGCTAGTTAGAAGCGAATTTGTAATAGTAAAACTTCCGATATGGGCGATCGGTTCCGCAAACAAAGTAGTTTCATGAGATACTTCTGCCTGTTCTTGTGTATTTGTTTGTTTTGGGCTAGCAGACATAAATTATATATAAAGTTTTTCCCCTCTGTCATCCCGAATCCTGTTACCTCTGTCATCCCGACAGAGCGAAGCGACGAGGGATCTCGGTGTGATGTAAAAACTAATTTTGTGTAAATATTATTTAAATCTCAAGAAGTTTAAAAATCAGTTAATTAAACATCTTTTTAAAATTATTATTCATACCTTTCCCTGAGATCTCTCCTCGCCTGCTGACTCGTCGAGATGACAGAGGGGATTTATTTTAAACTCTTATTTTCATCCCGAGGCGGGCTACTTCTTACTTCTGTCTTCTTTCTTCTCCTGCTCGTCGATTTTCCGCATTTCATTCATGCCGATATAAATCAAGGCAAACATGGAAAAGACAAATGCTACGCCTACACATGACAAGAATAGCCAAGGTTCGGTATTAAATTGCTTGTCTAAATACTTACCGACAAAGACAGCGATAATAACCGGGGTGCCGATCCAAGCGCTAAGTTTTGTAAATAAAATCAAACTCGGCTGCCACCAGGGAGTTTGATCGCTATTTTCCGTCTTTTTCATCTAAAGATCTCAATAAAATTGCTTAATCTACCTATCCATTGTCGCTCAATTTTTGAAAAAAGTCAATACGATTTCAATTTATCAATAATTTATATTAGAAATAGCTTTTTTTTGCTAAAAATTGACTTTGGGCTAATTTTTTGCTTATATATAAGGAAAATGATCATTTAATTTCAGTTAGCAGTTACTTCCGGACGTACGGCAATCATGCCATCTTCACAACGATTACAAAAAGGAACAAATCATGAAAACATGGATGAAGTTTGCATTCGCGATTCTTTTCTGGTTACTCTTGGCAGCCGCCGGCAAAATGGTTACATTAATGCCGTCAGATACCATGCTATTTCTTTACACGGCCATATATTTCAGTTTCATACACAGCTGGGCCTTTGTTCCTGTGTTCAATAAGGAGGCCGAAAACGAAAAAGAAGAACGACTGATTGAACAAGGAAAACGACTCATGGTGGTGTCACTCATCGGCGACATCTTTTCCGTCGATATCACCGATGAAGCAATGAAACCGACTGGCGTTAAACATGGAGACAGATTAATAGACCCGTTTGGACGTAAACTAACAGCCGTGGGGGTCGGTCCTTGCACAAAGCGGGGAAAGAAGAAAAAAGAAATTGTTTTTTGGGGTGAATGGGATTGCGCTAAAGGCAAAGTTCAAAGCTGGTATAATTATAATCCCAAGCTAGTCAACCTCAAGAGAGAAGGATTCTGGCGTTGGAAGGAAGATGATTAGCACCTTCCATGTCAGCAAAAAAAAATAAACCCAACGAGTCATTTATTACAACAATGACTCTTTTTTTATTCCAAATACTCTTATTGCATTTCCGGAAGTAATTTTTTTCACATCTTCAATATCAATTTCTAATACTTCAGAAATTTTTTTTGCAACTAGCTCAACCATGTACGGCTCATTACGCTCACCCTTGTGTGGGACGGGAGTTAGATAAGGACAGTCAGTTTCCAAAACTATATCCTCCAAGGAAATTTCTTTAATTAATCTAGAAAAATCATCTGTATAAGTGATTACACCATTAAGACCGATTTTGTAACCGAGTTCAATGAATTTTTTCGCGGTTTTATATCCTCCGACAAAGCTATGTACTATTCCCTTTTTCTCTACCGGATATTTTTTTAAAATTTCCAATAGGTCTGGATAAGCATCCCAGCAATGAAGCATAATCGGCTTATTAATCTCATTAGCTAATTGGATCGCTTTCAATAATACTTCTTGCTGTTGTTGTTTCAATTTTTCAACATCATCTCCTTCCTCAAAATGATGATAATCCAGACCAACCTCGCCAATAGCAACTACTTTTTCGTCTTTGGCAAGTTCTAAATATTTCTTATAATCAAATTCTTCACCACTGGTTTTAATTTCCGTTGCTTCCAGTTCACTGCTATCTTGATAAGATAAATTTTGTTTGCGCAGATGCAATGGGTGGATACCTATTACCGCCCAGACATTTTCAAATCGATGTGCCATTTCCACTGCTCGCACACTGGTAGAATATTGTGACCCGACATTAACCACTCCAACTCCTTTTTCAAGAGATCTCTTTATTACTTCATCAGCATCTTCTTTATATGCATTAAAGTTTACGTGTGCATGAGTGTCTATGTATTTCATAAAATTAATTTTAGTTTTTTTGCTATCAACCATTATTCATTCCATCTATTTATCTTTTTTCCGTGTCATCCTGAACTCGTTTCAGGATCAGGTTTAAAAATAGATAAAGCTTTAAAAATATTCACTGGTTAATCAAGCCAAAAAGATCATCCCAATTTTTATTAAATTGTTCAATCAAATTTATTTTCCACTGCCGGTGCCAATTCTTTAGTTGTTTTTCTCGATACAATGCCATGCTCACCTCGCCATAAGTCTCGTAGAAAACCAATTGTTTAACATCATGTCCCCTTGTAAACCCTTCTATTTCTCCATTGCGATGCTCATTCATTCTACGTACTAAATTATTTGTCATTCCTATATACAATGCACCTTGGGGTCTATTTGTTAAAATATAAACATAATAGCTCTTGCCCTCCATATTACTTTAGCCACATGATCCTGAAACGAGTTCAGGATGACACGGTTGGAATTTTAATAATTTTCTTGACAATTCAGTGTTTAAAAAATTTAACAATTTTCACCTACATTCAAACAGATGATTTAAAAAGGTTTTATAGTTTTATTTTAACATCCCCTTCCCTAATAATTTTTATCTCCAACTCAGTCAGATCAACTATTGTCGAGCCTTTTGATTTTTTTAATTTGCCTGCGTCTAAGATTAAATCTGGCTGGTGTTTTTGATTGGTAAAATATTTTATTATCTCTTCAACCGTATGACTAGCGGGCAGCCCGGACAAGTTTGCAGAGGTTGAAATGATCGGCTTGCCTAATTTTTTTACCAGTGTCTGGGCTATGAGATTAGGAGAAATCCTGGTGCCACCGGTTTTGCCTTCCAGAACTTTTTGCTTTTCTTTTCGAACTGGCATTATTATGGAAAGTGGACCAGGCCAATGTTCTTTGATTAATTTTTTTGCAGCTGAATTAATCTCTAAATATTCTTGTGCCATCTTGACGCTGGAAACTAAAAAAAGCAAAGCCTTATCTCGCGGTTTGCTTTTGATCTTGTAAATCTTGTTTACTGCCCTGCTATTTGTGGCATCACAGCCAAGCCCATAAAAAGTTTCAGTGGGGTAGACGATTACTTTTCCTTTCTTTAGGTTATTGATGACTTCTTCAATGATTTTATCATTTGCTGCCTGTATTTTTATTATTTTCATATTTTCAACCCTTACCCCAGTGTCTCCCTTTAAAAAGAAAACTGAAACTAAGCTTTTATCATACTACCGAGCATTTTGATTTTTTTAAGCAGCTCAGGCAAAAATGGTTTTAAAATTTCAACAAACTTCAATAGATATGGGACGACCTTGGAATTTAAAGATAACTTCCCGAGTAATGTACCGACAATCGGAAATCCCATAAAGATATAGAAAACAAAACCTAGCACAAAGCCGCCTAGCACTAGACCAAAAACTGCGCCAGCCAATCGATTGATGGTTTTTAGAAAAGGAATGATCGCCAAAAAATCGAATGCCTTATCAAGCATCAGAAAAGCGAATTTTACCAGACTACTGACCAAGATGAAGATTACCAGAAAAGTGATCAGCTTGCCTGCTGAATCATAACCGAAAAATAAATTCTTAAACCAGCCGGCAACCGTAACGTAATACATGCCAGCCACCCAGATTCCGATCAGCATTCCAAGCAAAGCTCCTATAGTCCGGATCAAGCCGAAAAACAATCCATAAGAAACGAAACCAGCGAGGATAATTATTAATCCGATGTCAAAAATTACCATTTTGTTTATTTTATATAATTAAATTCTTGGGAATAATGATTCGCTTTTTGAAATTTGTGTCTGACTGAATTGTTTGATTATTTTCTCTGCTACCATTGGCATGAACGGTAGAAGCAGATAACTTATATTTAAAATATTCTGCGCAATCGGAGCAAGAACTTTTTTGATTTCTTCTTTTTCCTCCAGCTTCCATGGCTTATGTTCACTTAACCATTCATCGCTTTCCGCAATTTTTCTCCAGATAATTTTCAATGCTTCATCTATATTGATCGCATTCATTTTTTCCAGAACCGTATCATATAATTCCTTGTCGCTATTTATTTTTAATTCTAATTCAATACTATTCTTTTCAAGCAGATTGGAAACACGTGCCACTAGATTGCCGAGGCCGTTGGCCAAGTCTGCATTATATTTTTCATCCAAGTATTTCCAAGTGATGTCGCCGTCATTGCCAAAAGTCGTAGCGCTCATCAATAGATAACGAGTTCCATCGACACCATATTTTTTTACCAAATCTTCCGGTGCAATGACATTGCCAAGTGACTTGCTCATTTTCTGTCCTTCTGAAAGAAAAAAACCATGAGTGAACAATTGCTTTTGAACAGGTAAACCAAGTGAAAGAAGCATGGCCGGCCAAATAGTCGCATGGACACGCAAAATATCTTTACCGATCAACTGAACATCCGCCGGCCAAAATTCAGGCAATTCTCCTTCTTCTCCTTTCCACCCCAAACCAGTCAGATAATTCAAAAAGGCATCAGCCCAAACATAAATCGTATGGTCTTTATCCCAAGGCACAGGGATGCCCCATTTAACTTTTTCCCGTGAAAAAGCGATATCTTTCAAGCCTTGTTGATTGTAAAAACTCAGCACTTCGTTTTTCTTTTCTACTGGATGAATCATCAATTCATCATCCTGAATTTTTTTAAGTAATTCGTCCTGGTACTTTGAAAGCTTAAACATATAAGCTTCCTCGCTCATCCATTGCGGCACAGTCTTGTGATCGGAACACTTGCCTTCTACCAAATCTTTTTCATTTTTAAATTGCTCACAGCCTTGGCAATATAAGCCTTCGTATTTAGCCTTGTAAATATCGCCTTTGGCGTACATTACCTCCATCGCCCTTTGCACAGATCTTTTATGATCAGTCTCTGTAGTACGGATAAAGCGATCATTGGAAATATTTAATTCTTTCCAGGCTATTTGAAAACTGTTTGCAACTTCATCCACAAATTTTTGCGGTTCCACGCCTGCTTCCCCTGCCTTCTCCGCAATCTTGGCGCCGTGCTCATCCGTACCGGTCAAAAAGAAAGTTTCTTCCCCGATCATCCGATGGAAGCGCGCCAAAACATCCGCTGCCACAGTAGTATAAGTATGTCCTAAATGCGGCTGCGCATTAACATAGTATATTGGAGTAGTAATATAAAATTTATTTTTCATGTTTCTTTTTTATCACCTCTCATTTAGAAGGAGGTGGGTTAAATACAATTTTTTATTTCCCAACAATCACAACAAACTCGCCTTTTTGGTCGTTCTCGTTTGATTTTATTTTTTCTATGATACTATCCAATTCTCCACGATAAACAGTCTCAAACATTTTTGATATTTCTCTGCAGACGACAACGGAAGTCAAGTGGATAGGTTTTTTTTCTTCTTTGAATTTTTTTCTTTTCTTCTTACTTGCAGACTCAAATTCTTCTGCCTCCGCAACCTCTCCTTCTTCTGGGCTCAAAACTCCAGAAGCTTCATTCAAAGCTTTTAACTCTTCCAAAAATTTGATGATGCGATGCTTGGATTCATAAACCACCACCGGGTATTCGCTTTGTAAAATCTTCTTTAAAAAAGTTTGGCGGCCTTTTTTATGAGGTGGAAATCCGAGAAAAAAGAATTTATCGGCAGAAATCCCGGAAATCGATAACGCGGCAGTAACCGCAGAAGCACCCGGTACCGATTCGATTTTAACATCTTCGCCGAATTCTTCAATCACTTTTTGCACGAGCATTCCACCAGGGTCAGAAATCCCAGGAGTGCCGGCATCAGTAACTAATGCCAAATTCTTACCTTCTGCCAACAAGCTGATTATATATTCTACCTTCTGTAAATTTGAATGTTGATGGTATGAAATAAGCGGAGTATTGATATTGTAATGATTCAATAGGTTCTTAGTGACCCGAGTATCTTCGCATAAAACAAAATCGACCTCACCGAGAATGCGCATTGCCCGCATAGTGAGATCTTCCAGGTTACCGATAGGAGTGGCGACGATATACAAAGTAGACATAAATTAATTCCAACCCTCAGTCATCCCGAATCCCTTCAGGGTGAGGGATCTCGGAGTGAGGTAAAAAACAAAATTATAAATTTTAATTTAAAAAATATCAAAATTTAAATTATTCAAACAACTTTTACTTTTAATATTATGTATGCTTCTATCCGAGATCCCTCCTCGTCTGCTGACTCGTTCGGGATGACATAAAAAAACAATTGACGCTATAATTTTACTGATTGATATCTTCCTTTCTTTCCTTGACATACTTGGTCCATTCTTCAGCTATTTCCACAAAAATCTTGAATGGCGCTTCAATGATGAAATCTAAAATAAATACCAAGACATTCAATCGTGAGAATTTTTGTGATAACCATTTACCGACTGCGATTATCGGAATATAGAAAAAATCGATTATAAACACGATGAAATTCTCTTTCGGCTCGATGACAAAGAGTTCACGGACTCTTTTTCTGATACGAATACTGAAAAAGCTGATCAATGCCAAGAAAAACAAGAATATTACTATGCTGATAATGTTAAAGTTCAACTGATTGAGGGCCCAGACGACGAACCCGAAGGAAAGGAAAAAGGTGATCGTGTAAACCGTGTTGAAAAAAATAGTCTTAGCCTTACTGCGTTTGGCCGGCGGACGAAGAGTGATCGGTTCTTTACGTGCTTTTTCAACAAAAGTGATCTCTTCGATCCCTTCGATAATTTTTGCCGTATTTGCATCGCCCGGTAATTTTGTAAACAGGATTATAAGGAAAAGCAATAAAGGAGGGAATGAAACGTTGATAGCTAGGGATAAATTATTTATCGTTTCCCCGAGCAGATTTGCAATCGGAATTTCCAAGATCAGGATCAAGATCATTTTGGTGATGAACAAATACAGGATACTGCGAATGGCAGCCCGCCAAAGTTTTGCCCTGGTGGTTTTATACCGTTTATTGCAAACCATCTTGATATTTCTTGGAAAAGCTTTCGGGTCTTTTCTAAAATCTTCATAGGTAGCCGCAGGATCCTTGGCGATCACCTCAGTCAAAATGCTGAAATAAACAGTGTAGCGGTTGATGATCTTGTTCAGTTGCCCACTGATCGGATGATTGATCTGGAAATTGATTGCATTGTTTATCTCGATTATGTTTTTTGCGACTTGCCCCGCCTCTTCATCCCCGGCTTCATGCCAATTGCTGATAAAGTATTTGAAAAGAATCAAGCTGACCATCGCGCGGTCGGCTTTGAAATAGTTTCGATGGATGCCGATATAAATCTGTATCTCCCTATCTTTGGCATAAGGAGACCCATCAGGAAGTTTGATGGCTTTTGATAAAGAATCATATAAATTTGCGACAATCACCTGGTTAATCTTGTTGCGACCCAGTCTTTCTTCGATATCACATGCAGCCAAAGAGATGATCCAATTTACTATCTCTTTCTTGTTTTCATAACTATCAGGTATGCTGGCTTGGCAATATTTTTTCAATTTGAAATATTTATTGATCACCGCACCTATTTCTCCGATTTTTGATTCTAATATCTGATTGTTTGGCAAATAGCCGGCACGGATCAACTCAATCAATAAATGTCTGGCAATTTCAGTGCCATCCTTTGACATTTCTATGTTGATCTGGCGTTTGAGAATTCTATCAATCGCGTTTTTATGCAGAAGATGTTCCTCGGTATCATCTACCGTATTACGTATTTTTTCGTAATAAAAAGCGAACTTGGAAATAACATCCGAAACCCTGATTCTTGGTTCATCATCTAATATCGGCCCTTTATGCTGTTCAGCATAAATAGTCTGAAAAAGCTTTTTAGCATCTTCATTCGGAGTAAATCTGGCAGTTTCTTTTTGGCTTAGATTAGGGTTAATCATAAAATAAATAATTCTTCTGTTATTTTTCTTACAGAAAAAATAGCCTTTGAGGCATTATTAATATAAATTATAGCATAATTTTAAGCTAAAATCAATAAAAAAAGCGGGGGTAATTCCCGCTTACTGCACTTGTGTTTTGCCGAGCAACACCAGAGATTGTGGCATGCCACTCTGGCATGTTGTAACACATTGCAGGATATGGTCTGGGTTTATTGATCCAGGGCAAAGACACAAAATTCCGAAGTCTTCACAGCCGATTGCAACAGTCTCTTCTTGATTTAGAATTTCCATAATTCCCCCTGTTCATTTTTGAAAAGGCCGAAAGTAAAAAAAATAGATTAGCCTTGTGAGCTAATCTATTTTCATTGAATTTAAAATATAATTTTTCATTTCCTCTGACCACTTCCCCTTCCACTCTTTCGGTAAATCATTCCAAAATTTTAAAGCATAGACCTTGTCGTCCGTCTCCCCTTTCTTTTCAAAACCTGGCTCTTCTTTATACTTATCTTTATCGTACACCCTTATTACCAATGGTTTAGCGTAATCAGGGACCTCCTGTTTGTATGACTTATCTGTGGTTGGGACAAATATCTCTATATCTTTATAGCCATCCCCCTGCTTGCTCTGGGTCTGAAAATATTGGAATTCTGCCGGTAAACTCAAAGTAAAGCCTAGATTCTCGTTACTGTAATTATAAACTCCATTTTGTACGACATCCATCGGCTTTGGCGCTCTAAAAACCCAAAAAAGACCAATTATTAAAAATAGGGCCAAAACTCCGCTAATAATATAAATCAATTTTTTGTTCATAGCTGTGTTAATTCTTTAATTATTCTTTTTCTATAATAAAGGTGAAAATTGAATTTGTAAAGTCCCCTCTAATCTGCCAGCCTAAATTTTAAAGAATTTTTCAATGTCTTTCTTCACACTGAAAAATTTATAAGCCAGATAAAAAAACATATAGGCTACCAAAATGATGAAGGTGCCAAGCGCTAAACGGACCATAATGTCTGGCCCCCAAACAATTATTACGCCCAACAGTAACAGCATGATACCGGTTGAGGTTAAAGTACAGATAACGCCATTAAATTTGTTCTTAATTTGTTTCGCAAAATTGATCATAGATTTATTTTTAATTATTTGTTTAATATATAATACCATTTTATTAAAAAAATTACCAAGAATATCTTTGAGATTAAAACGAACCTCACCCCAGCCCTCTCCTTCTAAAGGAGAGGGAGTAAAAAAAATACCGCGGGCAAGCCGCGGTATTTAATTCGTAATTGTTAATTGATAATTGACTTACACCCACGTCACGCTTGCCACATTATCGCCACCTTCTTTCAACCTCATCAAACGGACTCCCTGAGTATCACGGCCGAGCAATGGCACGGTCTTGAAAGGCAGCCTGATAACTTGGCCTTTTTCTGAAATTACTACTAAGTCCTTTTCATGCATCAACTCCTCGTTCAAGACATAAGCACTGACTAATTTCCCGGTTTTATCAGTTATCTTTGCCGTGATAATTCCAGAGCCGCCGCGGCCTTGCAATTTGAATAAGTTCAAAGCCGTTCTTTTACCGAAACCGTTTTCCATTATTGTTAACACCTGGTATTTTTTCATTTTCTCTTTATCAGTGCTTATTACGCCCATACCCACAACCGCATCTGCTTTTTTCAATCTGATGCCAAAGACTCCGGCCGCACCGCGACCCATATCTCGAACGTCAGTTTCGCTGAAACGGATGGCCTGTCCATTGGCAGTAATCAATTGGATATGATCATTGCCCGAAGTCGGCTTAGCCCAGATCAGTTTATCATCTTCTTTGATCTTAATCGCAATCAGACCGCTGCGGCGGACATTATCAAAGGCATTGATCTCAACTTTTTTCACCAATCCTTTTTCGGTTGCAAAGAATAGGTATTTGCGATTGCCCAAACGATCCAGCGGCAGAACAGAAGTCACTTTTTCATCTCCAGATAACTGCAAGAAGTTTACGATGGCATTCCCCTTGGCAGTTCTTGACGCGACCGGAATATCATAACCTTTCAATTGAAATACTCTACCCTTGGTAGTGAAAAATAATACATCGGAATGCGTCATGATAGTAAACATGAATTCAACCATATCTTCCTCTTTTGTAGTAAGGCCGATTACCCCTTTGCCGCCTCTTCCTTGCACATGGAAAGTTTCAGGCGGAACACGCTTGATGTAACCATCTCTAGTCATTACCACCACCGCCTCTTCATTCGGAACCAAATCTTCTACTGAAAATTCTCCTACCGGTGAAGCAACTACCTTTGTTCTGCGCTCATCCCCGAACTTTTCCAGTAATTTATCGATTTCTTCTTTAATGATCGAACGGATTTTTGCTTGAGATTTCAATATTGCTTCAAGCTCTTTGATCAACTTCAAGATTTCTTTCAGCTCATTTTCTATTTTAAGTCTTTCCAGGTTAGCCAAGTTGGCTAATCTCATTTCCAAAATCGCAGTTGCCTGGCGTTCAGACAATTTAAATTTCTTGATCAAATTAACTTTTGCTACTTCTCTGTCTTTTGATTCCTTGATCGTTTTGATGACTGCATCAATATTATGCAAAGCGATCATCAAACCTTCCAAAATATGGGCACGATCTTTGGCCTTATCTAATTCATACTGTGTTCGACGTCTGACTACCACTTCTCTATGCTTGATATATTCTTCTAAAACCATCTTCAAGGTCAAAACCCTCGGCTGGATTCCATCAATCAAGGCAAGCATGTTAACGTGAAAGGTCTCTTGTAGCTGAGTCATCTTGTACAAAGCGTTCAGAATTTTTTTCGGATATGCTTCTTTTTTTAGATCTACCACGACACGAACACCTTCTCGATCAGATTCATCTCGAAGGTCTTTGATGCCTTCAAGTTTTTTTAATTTAACCAGGTCGGCGATTTTTTCAACTAAGTTTGCCTTGTTAACTTGATAAGGTATTTCAGTAATAACAATCTGGAACATACCAGTTTTTGTCTCTACGATTTCTGCCTTGCCTCGCATCACTATACCGCCTCTACCAGTAGCATAAGCCTGTAAAATATCTTGTTTGTTATAAATGATGCCACCAGTTGGAAAATCCGGACCGGTAATGAATTGCATTAATTCTTCAACAGTCGCTTCAGGATTATCAATCAGGTGCTTTACACCATTGATCAGCTCAGTTAAATTTTGCGGAGGGATGTTGGTTGCCATACCTACGGCAATACCCATCGTTCCATTCATTAACAAGTTCGGCAGTTTGGCTGGTAAAACTCTCGGCTCTTTGTGTGAGCCGTCAAAGTTGGGAATGAAGTCAACCGTATCTTTATCTATATCAAAAAGCATTTCTTCGGCGATTGCTGATAATTTTGCTTCGGTATAACGCATAGCAGCCGCACTATCACCGTCCATTGAACCGAAGTTACCTTGACCGCGTACCAATTGATAACGTAAAGAAAAATCTTGCGCCATTCTGACCATTGAGTCATAAACAGCGGTATCGCCATGAGGATGATATTTACCCAAAACTTCACCGACTACAGTCGCAGATTTTCTGAATTTAACATTGGCGCGCAAGCCGATATTCCACATCGCATAAAGGATGCGTCGATGTACTGGCTTGAGGCCATCTCTTACGTCCGGCAAAGCACGAGAAACGATAACGCTCATCGCATAGTCCAGATAAGATTTACGCATCTCGTCTACGATCGGCTGCGGCTCCACCATGCCCCATTCTGTCATTGCTTTGTCAGGAATTGTTTGGTTAACCACGCTCTCAGAAGCTGTTTCCAGGCTTTCATCCTTAGCTTCAGTTTCCTCAATCGCTTTTTCTTTCTTTGGTTTTTTTATCTCTTCCGGCTTTTTATTCGCCGAAGCTTTATCTGTCTTTTTTGGCATATGTCAGAATTAATAATTTATTTTATAAATTTTCTCCTATTTAATCCAACAGGAAGAATGTCGCCACATAGTGACTTTGGGGGAATATATATAATATTTAAAACACTATTGCAAAAATTAATTTACGGGCAACATATTCTTATTACTGCTGCTACCCAATCTATTTTCCAATTCTTTCAATTGCATCTTTAGCTGATTTATTTCTTCTGATGTGACTACAGGCTCTGATGAAGTTGAGCTATTCGCTGTATCGGGAAGAACTGTGGAGGGTGCTGTATTAGTGCTAGGAGCAATTTCCGAAGAAGAAGCAGTCTTCAAGCCATCATATTCATTCAAATTCTTATTTATCTCTTCCATTGTCTTGTTAAAATTTTCTGTAATATCTTCAATATTTAATTGGCTCTTCGCTTCGGAGATCGGCTGTCTTTTAAACACCAGGCTGATATTGAACAGCCAAAAACCAAAAATCAAAATCATGAAAAAAGTTACACCCGACCACATGATAATTTTTTTATCATGATCGATTTTAACATAATCCATCGCTCTTTTTTTCTCGACAGCCTCCTCAGAGATTACCCAGCCCTTTACGTCTTCTGGTAATTTTTCCATTTCCAGCTCTTCTTGCTCTTGATTGATAGATTCTTCAACATAGTCCTTTTTTATCATATGTTTTTTTATTGAACTATCCTTTTTTTTCGATTCAGCTGGCTGATTCTTTTTGACTGGTTCTTTTTTGATTGGTTTTTTTGAATTAACTGCAGCGACCTTCACGTTAATCTCCGTGCGCTTTGTTTTTTTGACTTCGTTATTCTTTTTATTTTCAATTTTTTTCCCCCTTTGCATAAAAATAATTTTCAATTCTAATTTTCAATTGAAATTTAATAGTTTTTATAAAAATTATACTCGTTTAGCAATTCAATATTACCAGCTCCATCTCATCCTGTGGCAGATCTCTTTTGCTAATTTTTAGTTTTTCTTCAGTTCGCGGTTTAACACCCAGTTCCTTGATAAATTTTTCTACTCCATCAATATCCTCTTTAAGGCCATCTACTTTGTAATGCATCGGGATTACTATTCTTGGTTCTATTTGACTTACTACCTCAACTGCTTTTTTTGCATCGATAGTATACTTTCCACCTACCGGAATCAATAGTATGTCAACTCCTGCCAAGACTTCTAATTGTTTAGAATTTAGCGTGTGACCCAAATCTCCCAGATGCACTATTGTGATATCGTCCATGTCTATGCGGTAAGCCACCACGTTCCCTCTCTCCTTGCCTTCCTTGTCATCATGGAAAACTTCAACCCCCTCGATTGCAACATCTTTAATCTCGTACTCACCTGGAGCGTCTATGGTGTATGGATTGCCTTTTACTGATTCTAAATTGTTATGGTCTTTATGCCCATGAGAAACTGTCAAAATATTTGCCTCCATCTTGGGCATGCGTAAACCGATTGAATTATCAAAAGGATCAGTAATCAAGGTAACAGCATCAGAGCCTGCTTTGTCTTGCATTTTAAAACACGATTGTCCCAACCAAGTAATATACATAATAATTAGATAAAAAGATTAAAGCTGTCCGACTGCCTTGGCTAGCGGACAAAATTACTGTTTTATAAATGCCTAAAATTAGCTATAAAATAAATAGAGAATATTTACTAAAAATGGCTTAATTTAAACAAATAATACTATCTCCATTGTACCGGAAATAGCATTATTAATCAAGAGGAATAAGCTGATTTTGCCCTAGTTTGTTAATTATAAAGTGGCACTACTGAAGTCAAAGTTTTTTATGAAATTTTTTATTTTAGCAAGGTTTTCGTTGTTTATTTCCATGATTGGTTCTCCATTTTTCATGCCCTTCCTAGTGATATCATCCACGTGAAAATGATTCATTCCCGGTCCCACTACGCCAATCTTGCCGTCCTTAATAACAATATCTAGTTTACCTCTGCCATCGAAAGAAAAACCTTTCAAAATTGCCGAACCATTTGGCATCAACTCAACCGAGCCAGAGGTATTATCTTTGAAACCTAGAATTGTCTTAAAACTTTCCTTGCCCTGAGAACCATCGCTATGAAATATTTTTAGATACTCAATCTGTTGCTGGCTGGTAAAAGCTTGAGGAATGGTTTTATAGTGATCAATGAATTTATCCATGTCGGATCCGGAAATAATATTGAACCCCGTCTTTTTCTCATACTCATTAAAAGTATTGATAAAATTCATCGCTCTGGCAGATTCAATTTTCCCCAAATAGTCATTAGAAGCTGGCGTAAGTGTTTTAATATGTTTTTCAAAAAACTCCGCAGCCAAACTACGGTCCTCTGGCGTCAGCTCAACTTGCTTGCCTTTAAATATTTTATCTAATTCGAAATTTATTGCATCTGCTGACAAATCTTGAACTGAATCTGTGGATTCATCTTCTTTTCTAATTTTTTTAAATTTTGATCTATTTTTTCTAAACATAAATTAGTTTATCTAGAAAATAATTTATCAAAATCTTCATCATCCAGATTTCTGATGATTTTCTTTTCAGGTTGTTTTTTTTCTTTTTTGTCTTCACTGTAAACTTCATCCAATTCTGCTTTTTCCTCCTTCGCCAAAGCTTCGGGGAACGAGTCTTTAACTTTTTCTGAATCTGTCTGCTTTGAACCAGTAGAACCTTTTGAAGAATCATATATGTCTTCCAGTAAATCATCTTCAGCTTCGATGTATTCTTCGGCTTCATCCTCCTGCGCTAAAACTTCGGAGGACGAGTCCTCTTCTTCGTCTGTTGCGTTCTCATCGTCTTCTGATTCCTCGCCTTCCTCGCCGAGGTAACTATCTGGTGCTACTGCTTCATCGCGATTATGCACGCTGACGCCGCTTACGCCTTGGTCGACTATTGCTTCATATTGCTCACGGCTGATCATAATTTCCCTTGGCTTTGATCCATTGGCAGGACCAACTACGCCTACTTCTTCCAACATATCGATTAGCTTAGCAGCTCTGGCATAGCCGATACTCATTCTTCTTTGCAGATAAGATGTTGAGGCTTTGCCTGAATTGATTATTATTTCTTTTGCCTCTTCCAGAAGCTCATCGCCGCCATCACCACCGCCGCTACTGTCTAAACCATGGCCGCCCATGCCGGTAACTTTTTGTCGCTCGGTAATGCCCTCGATATAATTCGGCTCGCCTGCCTTTTCCTTGATATAGCCAAGAATATTTTTTATTTCTCGATCACTTAAAAATGCGCCTTGGATTCTTTTCGGTTTCGGCAATTCAGCAGTGGTGAATAACATATCTCCCTTGCCCAAAAGTTTTTCCGCGCCCATGGTGTCTAAGATAGTTTTAGAATCTACGCCGGAATTTACAGAAAAAGCGACCCGAGCAGGCATATTGGCCTTGATCAAGCCAGTGATAATATCAACGCTAGGTCTCTGGGTAGCTAGGATCAAATGGATGCCGACGGCACGAGCCATCTGCAAAAGGCGAATCAAGCTGCCTTCAATATCTTTACGCGCCAACAACATCAGGTCTGCTAGTTCGTCAATCACAAAAATGATATAGGGCATCTTTTCTTTGGCCACTTCATTATAATCTTTGATATTGCGTTTACGTTTTTCTTTCAATACATCGAATCTCCTATCCATTTCATTTAAACACCATTTGAGCGCATTGATAGTTTTGGGCACATCTGTGATAACCGGAGTCAACAGATGAGGGATATCATTATAGCCGGTCAATTCGACGCGTTTTGGATCCACCATGATAAAGCGCAGATCGTCGGGATTGTTTTGGTAAAGCAGACCGATGATCATAGCATTAAGACAAACCGATTTTCCAGAATTAGTGGCACCAGCCACCAGAAGATGAGGCATTCTGGTCAGGTCATACATCCAAGAACGACCGCTTACATCTTTGCCTAGAGCCAACATCAGATCGCTTTTGCGATTTTTAAAATCATCAGAAGCAAGTATTTCTCGCAAACCGACCATAGCAGCTGTTTGATTTGGTACTTCCACGCCAACCAAAGACTTGCCCGGGATCGGGGCCTCGATACGGATAGACTGGGCGGCCAAAGCCAGTGCTAAATTGTTATTCAGGGTAGTGATTTTAGAAAGCTTGATACCGTCTGCCGGCTTGAAAGTATACTGGGTGACGGTCGGCCCGATGGCTACCTCACCCATTTCTGAAGGAATACCGAAATTTTCCAGAGTCCGTCTAATTATTTCTATATTATTTTTTATATCCCCACTGGTAGGCTTGCCTCCTTTGATAGTTAGTAAATCCAAAGGTAAGTCAATCACCAAGTTGCTCGGTTTCCACTCCTTTTCTTTAACAGGTTGTGGCTTTATTTTCTCTTTGATAGTCTTGATGAAAGCTGGCTCATCTTTAATCGGCTCAACGCTAAAACTATTCTCTTCCGCATCCACCTCTTCTTCCTCCTCTTCTTTTACATCTTCATAGGAATCATCCTGCTGTTGAGCTGAAGTTTCTGTTCGAGAAAATAATTTGATCAAAATAAAATTAAAAGGATAAAAAATCTTAGCTAACACACTCTCTCTGCCAAACAAAGCAGAGATAGGTTTATTAAACATCAACATCAACGAAACGACTAGCAGGCCGAACAAGACGATCAAGGCAGCATAAAAACCCATCAACTTGATGGATACGGACGCGAGCAATAAACCCATATAACCGCCTCCTTGCCCAAGCTCGATCACCTCTTGCCAGCGAGCCTGATCAATTGAAAGATGGAATATTGCATGGATTGATAAAACGAATAAGAAAATTCCCAGATAAGTGGCACCCTTTACCCCTCTTTTTTCTTTGTGATAAAGCAAATAGCCGATTGCCAAAAAAATTACTGGGAAAAACCATCTTCCCCAGCCGAATAGCAAGGTCAGGAGCTGATTGATATATCCCCCCAAAACTCCGGATAAATTAAAAAGGCTCAAGAGACTTACTGCACCGAAAGCCAATACTGCTACTACAAAGATTCCGCGCTTGATTTCCGGGTCGATATCGAATTTAGGGATAGACACATAATCGAGCGGAGTTTTTACCTGATATTTCTTATATTTTTTTCTTGCCATAGAGTAGATGGGAAATATTATACCGCCTGAGCTTGTTTCTCAGAGGAGTTGTGAATTATAAGCATAGCTTAGTATATTTTATCATACTTTAAAGACAATAAAAAGCTTTTAATCTCATTGCCTTTAAACAAAAAACACGTTGGCAATTAAGCCAACGTGTTAAATTTTATTTGTTTTGAGTCTATTTCAATCCCATCTTTTTCTGTCTGCGGTCCTCATTTTCATCCAAAATCATTTTTCTGATCCTGATATTAACTGGCGTGATTTCTACCAGTTCGTCATCGCCGATATATTCCAATGCATCTTCCAAGCCCATTTCTTTAGGCGCATTAAAATGCTCTGCTGGACCATCACCCTTAGAGCGCATGTTGGACAATTCTTTAGTTTTACAAACATTTACTCTTAAATCAGTCGCTCGAGAATGTTGGCCGATAACTTGCCCTTTATAAACCTGGATGGCCGGTCCGATAAAAAGCACACCGCGATCCTGGACATTGGTCAAGCCGTACAGATTTGAAACGCCTGTTTCATGTACCACTAATGATCCTTGATCACGATCACGCCAGTTACCTGGATCTTCATCAAATTTTTCAAAAATCGTATTCATGATTCCCAGTCCTCTAGTATCAATCAAAAATTCACTGCGATATCCGAATAGGCCCCGGGTCGGGATAACAAATTCAAGAAACGCAGTGCCATTCTCCACTCTCATTTCCTGCATCTGGCCATTACGGCTGCCTAATTTTTGAATGACAATACCGGAAATCAATTCTGGTACTTCCACAAAAATCCTTTCAAATGGAACTAATTTTTTGCCGTTTTCTTCCTTAACAATTACCTGGGGGCGAGATACTTGCAATTCGTAACCTTCACGTCTCATTCTTTCGATCAAAATTGCCAAGTGCAGTTCTCCGCGTCCAGAAACTGTCCAGCTAGTACCTTCAGCATTCGCAACCCGCAAAGCCATGTCTGTCTCTAATTCCTTTAACAACCTTTCTTGTATCTGACGAGAAGTAGAAAATTTTCCTTCTTTGCCGGCAAATGGCGAATCATTAATACTGAAAGTCATTTTGACCGTGGGCTCTTCTATTTTTAACAACGGCATAGCAATCGGATTTTCAACGTCTGCAATAGTTTCACCGATCGTCACATCAGCGATGCCGGACAACGCCACGATATCGCCTGCAAAAGCTTCTGTGGCTTCATATTTATCCAAGCCGGCAAAACTCATCAAAGAAACGATTCGACTTTTTTTCATCTGGCCGGTTCGATTGATATGCATCACTTCTTGTCCTGCCTTGATCGTACCATTATAGATACGACCGATGGCTATCCTGCCCTTAAAATTATCTGCGCCGATGGTCGAGACCAACATCTGCAAAGGTTTATTCACGTCAACTTTCGGTTCTGGGATATATTTTTCTATCGCCTCAAATATCGGGAAAATATCTTTCATCGTATCGATATCTGGCTCCATGCCTGCTTTTCCATTTTTAGCAGAGGCATAAACCACTGGAAATTCAGCCGATTCATCATCTGCTCCCAGCTCGATAAATAGATCAAAAGTCTTATTCAAAACATACTGCGGACGAGCATCCGGTTTGTCTATTTTATTTATAACTACAATGATCTTGTGCTTCATTTCCAACGCTTTTTTTAATACGAAGCGAGTTTGTGGCATCGGCCCTTCCTTGGCATCCACCAACAGAAGACAGCCATCCGCCATGGTTAAAACACGTTCAACTTCTCCACCGAAATCCGCGTGACCCGGCGTATCAATAATATTAACCTTGGCATCACCCCAAATTACCGAAGCATTTTTAGAGAAGATGGTAATCCCTCTTTCCTTTTCCAATTCATTGTTATCCATGATCAAATCTGTGCTTTGGTTTTCTTTACTTAAAGTAGTTTTTGATTGGCGCAATAAAGCATCCACCAGCGTAGTCTTGCCGTGGTCAACGTGAGCGATGATTGCAACGTTTCTGATGTTCATTTATTTAAAATTAGTTTAATTATTATTTTGACGCTTTATTATGTTCTAAATGTTACTGGTAAAGCGATAACTAAAAAAACTGCCAAGGTGGCAGAAGAATCATTCTTTCCAATGGTAATACTATAATTTAAAAATAGCTTTATGTCAAGATTAACTACTATTGCCCCGTTTTCGTGCTCGCCGAAACATTTTCATGGCCAGGTAAACTAATAATGACAGCTTTTTTTATTTTATTTGAAATTATAAAAAAATCCAAAACCATTACCATAAGAATGGCTAAAATTATAACTGGAACTACTCTAAAAACATGGGAAGCCTTAATGGTTCCGATTTTTTTAATCATCATAGAAACTGTTGTTGGCTCTGACCGATAGTCCGAGCAAAAGCCAAAAAATTAAAATTCCAAAATGTAAACTCCATAACCAATGATCGAATAACATAAAAAATGAAATAGTTGCAATTAACGCCAGGTTAAATTTATTATTAGTCTTTAAACTATTCGTCACGACGCTAACTAATATCCCGATAAATAATAGAAAGCCTAAAATTCCCGTTTCCGCCCAGATCAACAAAAACACATTGTGCACTGGCTGATAGTACCAGCTTTGCTCATCGGGTTCATTCCCCTTGACTGCCAAGCCATAGTTCCCCAGGCCCGCACCCCCCCAGGGCGATTCCTTGATTATTTTCCAAGCCTCATTGCTAGAGGAAACACGTTCTACAATCGACCTCTGCTCTAGTCTAGAATAAATGTTGAAGCGAGCAATGGCCAAGTCATGATAGACAGACCATAAAGGCAAAAAGGAGATTATCATAACCCCTATCCCTCCAAATATCACTTTTAATCCTTTCCAATTCTTATCTTTTACAAGAAAAATTACAAAGCCAAACAATCCTAAAACCAGGCCAAGCCATGCTGTTCGACTAAAAGAAAAGAACAAGGCAGCAGAAAAAATTATGAAATAGAAATACAACAATAAGTTTATCAAATTTATCTTTTTTACTTGCCTTTCCTTCTCATGTCTTTCTAATAGAATTTTAAATAAAATTATAATCCCTATTGCCATCATTCCTCCTAACATATTCGGGTGATCAAAAGAACCATAAGCACGCAGCCAACGTTCCGGCAAACTACCATATTTATAAATTTCAACAACGGAGGTACCTAATGTAGCTGCCTGGTGAGAGGCCAAGCCGAGCCACTTATTGGCAAAAGTATCCTGAGAGATGAATTGCCAAATAGCCAGCAAAGCAGACGAAGCAAGTCCAGAAGTTAAATAGAAAATCAATCTATTTTTCTTATAATCAAAATCAACAATCAGATAAAATAACCCTAGTGCAAAAAAAAGACGACTGGTGATAAAAAATGCCAACCATCTATCTCCGGAAAAAACAATTGAAGCTAAGCTTATGGCAAATAATCCCCAAATTGAATATGAAAGCAGGTCTTTGTTTTTGCCTAAAGAAATATGCCTGAATCTTGTATGATAAATTTTTAAAAAAATCCACAAAAATAAAATCACGAGCAATATTACATCCACCGCGTAAAGAGACATAGTGCCATATTCCCAATACGCATGGTTGATTTCTACCGACTTAATGATCCAGCGGGTCTGCCATGGCAATAGAAAAGCAAACAGGTACAATCCATACTCGATAATTTTTTTCATATTTTACCGTTAGTATTATTTAAGGCATTATGGAAGATTGCTTTGTATCTGTCATTATATTCTTGCCTTTTGTCATTGCTATGCAGCTTCAGCAGTTGATCATTGATTACGACTCTGGTATCCAGATTCATTTTTTCTTTCAGCTCTTTAGCCATCAATGAGTGTTGTAAATTTTTGCAACCAGACTCAAGCCAACCCAGGCAGAAATCTACTACTTTATAATATAGTTTGCCTGTAGCAGCGGTTTTTTTAGTGAAAGATAAGATCGGTTGCCAATTCGGTAAATACTTTTTCCGCCATTCGTTAGCTTGATTAAATCTATCGTAAGTATCATAGGGATCATAGATAGGGTTCAAGCCGCAAAGCCAATTTATAAACACTCTGTCAATCTTAGTTTCACTTGCCGGCAATACCAAGTTCGACAAATCCATTTTTTCTTCGCTCATGTAAAAACTCAGGCAGATCTTATTTTTTTTGTCATTACTTTTCGGGCGAAGTCCCAAGAACTTAGTGACTAAGACACAGAAGAATCTCACCAGCCAAATGCGATGCTTTGCAGTGATGATGAATAAATCAATATCACCCTCTTCTTTTAAATTTTGACTGCCATAAGAGTTTACGACACCGATAAATTTTATCCAAGGGATGAATCTGAAAATTTTGGAAATAAAAACTGCGCGATTTAATTTTTTGTCAGCAAAATTGTATCTTGCCTTCCTAATGCTGATCAGCTCATCGCGACCTGCTAAAAAATAAAAGCTTTCTTTCTGCTGTAGTAGTCTTTTCATCTCTGTGCTTTCTAATGTCTCGATGATCTTATCCACTTCTGTGCGCTCCCCGCTGCCATTTTCATCAAAAAGAAATTTCCAGATCTCCCAGCTGGTTAATGGATAATCAAACATATCAAAGAAGGCAACGGTTTTTATGATTGCCTCTTCAATACTCGAATCGTTTTTTTCTTGATTAAATGAGTTTTCCATTTGTCTCGGTTGTTAAACATTAAAACCGATAAATTTTAGATACCGAGAATATTATTCTTACTCTTCTAGTCTAGGCCTGTCCAGAATCAGCGCTTCTATTTTTGATTCACTGCCAGCAATCTTCACCACATCCTTGTCTATTTTTTTGAATTCTTTGTAGGCGTTATTGAAATGATTTACGCTGGTTCCCAGACTGCCACCCAGTTTTTTCATAAAATCATCATAGCTTAGAATGTGTTTGCCCAGCTTCTCCACATTGATCTTGATCTCTTTGGCACTCTCTTCAATCTGCATCGCCCTTAAGCCTTGCAGTACTGTCTGTAAATAAGCTAAAAAGGAAGTTGGCGAAACAATAATCACATGCTTCTCTTTGAAAGCATATTCGATCAAATCACGAGTATTAACCTGAACTGTTCCCACCTTGTTGACTAGCAAATCATAATATATCGCTTCCGAGGGAATAAACATGAAAGCAAAGTCCATTGTCTTTTCTGCAGGCTTAACATATTTGGAGGTTTCGTCTATTCTATTTTTCAAGTCCTGCTTAAATTGCTTCTCATATTTCTCTTTTGTTTCAAGGTCCTTGGAATTAAGTATTTTTTCATAATTCTCCAAAGAAAATTTAGAATCAATCGGAATTATCTTTTCTTTAACAAAAACAACCGCATCAACGATTGTGCCATCTTTGAAAGGATATTGCATCTGATATGAATTGGGCGGTAATACATTTTTTAAAGTTTCTTCCAAAAAGTATTCACCCAATACTCCTCGCTGTTTCGGATTCTTTAAAATATCTTGCAAATTTTGCAATTGAGCCGAAAAATTAACCACCTGCTTATTGGTTTCATCTAGTTTGGTAAGTTTTTCTGTAACTTCGGCAATCAGTTTTGCAGATTGCCCGGTAATGCCTTGGATTATTTTGGTTGTATGCCCAAACTGCTCCTGATGTGCCTGATGTGTTTCACTCAATTTTCTATCCATTACCAGGCGTAAATCGCTATTTTGCTCCGAGAGATGCGACAAGCGTTCCATTAGGGCGCCGATTTTTTCCGAATCAGTAGCCGACTCTTTTTTGCGCAACAAAAGGCTGATAATCGCCAGCAGGCCTAGAATTAGCAGAAATAAGAAAAACCCTATGATATTATTGGACATATTATGCTTTAAAGTTATTTCTTTCAGTTTACCAATCCATCGCTAATTAATCAAATAAAGTGTTCTTGACAAGTTTGTCTATTCTTATTCTAGGCATAAATTTTTTACTGCTAACATTACAACAATAACATTAGAGTTTTAATAAAAGCTTCATAACAACGTATTAGTATATTATCGGGGAGCAATTAATTTACTAATTGAAACAAGCGTATGAAAAAAATCATTTACTTCGTACTTTTAATTTCATTGCTTATAGGCTCCATCGGTTTAAATTTTGCCTTGGCCGGCTCAAGCAATGGTTTAAAAGTGAACGAGCAGAAAGGCAAGATAAAATTTATTCAACAACAACGCCAACAAGATAACGAAATAAAAATAGAAATGAAAGCGCAAAATAATTCGAATCAAAATGGAACTGCCACTATTACTCAAGAAGGAAATCAAGTGAGAGTAAAAATCGAACTGGACCAGGCTCCAAACACTTCACAGCCGGCACATATCCATACCGGCTCATGTCCTGATCCTGGAGATATAGTTTATTCCTTGAATGACGTAGTCAACGGCAGATCCGAGACTGTAGTAAACGTTTCCTTGGAGGATCTGATGAAACAACTGCCATTAGCAGTAAACGTGCACAAATCCGCCAATGAAGAGAATGTATATGTTTCTTGCGGGGACATAAAAAATAAAACTAACCAAATAAATAAAAGCAGATGTTATGACCAGGACGAGAGCATGAAAGTTTGGAAACAAACAATCGGAACATCAACTTTGGTAATGATAAAATCTCAAATAGAGATCGACACAGCAACCACCTCTCCGGACGAGATTGCCAACCTGATCTTAACAGAGCTTAAAGCAAACAGAGAAACGATCGGTGAAAGCTTGAATCAACAGGAAAATGAAAAATATTTTGATGAGAATGAGATGATGATGGATCCAGGCTGTGCCCAAGATTTCTTCAAAATAATCATCAAGACCATGGATGACACCACGGTTGCTAAAGTAATGATGAGATTCATGGTAAACAGCACAGATAACCAAACCGTAGAAAATGAAATATATAATAGAATTGACAGCCTGACAATCGAACAGATCAAGGCTGCTATGCAAAACCAACCAATGAATCCGCAACAAAATCCAAGACCTAACCAACAATAACAAAATAAAAATAAAATAAAAACTGCCGATAAACTTCGGCAGTTTTTATTTATAGCTAAGAGAAATTACCTGTTCAGCTTATGCTATTATTGGCGGAGAGGGGGAGATTCTCACTGAGGCGGAAGCCCCTCGACAATCAGTATGTAATATCTTAGAATTCTAAAGATTTAATTTTTAAAAAATTATTTACCTCGCTAATTGACCTTGCTCAAAAGGAAGTTCTTCTCCTCCCCTCACCGAGCAAATAAAAATAGAGGCTTAAAGCCTCTATTTTTAATTTGCGGGCTAGGTGAGTTAAGTACCCCACCACTCCAATGTCCATGGGCTTATTCACGGATCTTGGGCTGGGGTAAAATTAGGTACTAGAGTCGGGGTCTAAAAAGGTGAAATGAGACAAATGAGACACAATTACGGAGTTTTGAAACTGTCTCAGTTTATACAATAATTTTATGTTTTTATCTAACCTAAGTCAATCTATTAACTGCTTCTACCTCTTTAAAGAATAGAGACATGTCTCACCAGTATCTTGGTCATAAACTAAATTTTCAGACCTCCTTCGCTCAGTTATAGGTGAATAATCATCAAGCGAGAAAGCTTCGAGCGATCTTAAGCCTCGACCTGCACATTCAAGGGTTCTGTATAAATAAACAATAAATGAACCAGAGTAGCGATAACGGCGAATACAGCGGTCGATATTTTCCTCAATCCTGTCGTTATACCCACGCCAATGCTTAAGATTTCGACTTTCTATCCATTGTTCGACAAGTTGTTTTATAAAATCTATGGCCTTTTTCTTTGCAAGTAAGTTGCCCTTTTGAGCCGTTCTGACAAGCCTGATACTAATTTGATCGCAAATCTTTTTTTCCTCTTTACTTGTCTGCACTAAAAAGGTGTAAAGATTCGCTTGATATTTATCCAAAATAGCATCAACTTCGACAATGTCTTCGTACTGTTTAATTATCTTTTTAACTTTAAATCCCCTTAACCACAACTTCTGATGCTGATTATCCAACCGGCTAACAATCTTATCCCAATCAGTTTCACCCAATTCTGTCTTAACATTTTCAGTAATGAAATTGTAAGATTTACGAACACTGTTCTTAACCCAAGCATGGTTGAAAGTTGAGGGATTCTTCTTGGACAAAGATCTGTTTAAATTTTTTATGGCCTGATCAAAATTCACATCGCTATATTTTCTTGTCCTTGACAAGCCTCCAGTAGTGATATCCAAGTGCCGTTAGTTTGCATGACTTAGAATTCATCGCCGCATAGTACATGTGCTGTTCATCAACCGGAACAACAAGACCGACACTTTGAAGTTTTTGTAAATGTTTAAATATCGCAACATTTTCTTGCTGAGCAAATGGTGCAATAACTTTATGTTCAATCTTTTCAGTATTTGTATCTTCGAATGATGGATTTAGAGGAAAATGTTGCTCAGCTGAAGTGAAATATTCAGTTAATTTTCTTAAAACTTCTAATGGAACTTGCGGTACTACAGCCCTTAGCGGCGTAAATCTAGTTATGTTTGTTTTGAAAATTGGCCGCTGATCCCACGGACCAAGTGCTTGATCGATATATGCATAAACACTACCCGGCGTTATGTAACCCCTTAAATCTGAGGCTCCACCATGCAAGGCATCAAGTAATAAATTAGTAAAAATTCCATGACCATTTACCTCCAGTGAAGTCTCGGTGCTTTTGCTTGATGTCAAAATTGAAACTCCCTCGCCAATGTGGGCACTCCCGCCTGTTACAAATTTAGGAGATCCAAAAGCACCAGAATAGCAGCAATCCAATATAACTACTTTATTTTTTGCCTTCGAGCTGTTTACAATGGCAAGAACTTCATCCATCGAAACGCCTTCGTCGTTTTGTTTGGCGTCTGGAGTAACAATATAACCACTTAAATCATTAATGAAGCCGTGACCAGAAAAATACAATAACGCCGTATCACTATTACCACTAAACAAATCAATAATTAACCCTTTTAGCTCAGATTTTGTAGCAACGTCGGTTACAAGCCTAACATCAAAGTTCGGGGAGCCATCACCATTTGTTTCAATTATACCACCAAACGCTGAGGCATCATTTACACAACCATGAAGTGGTGATGATGGATAGTTATCGATGCCAACAACTAATGCTTTTTTCATATTATTTATTTTTACCCTCCTTCATCACCTGTTTAATTGCCGAAGCGATTTTCTCCCAATCCCAGCTAATCGTCCTATTTCTTGGTAATCCGCTAGGCAACGTGCTTAACCCACCGGCTCCATCAACATAAACACCAAAAACTGGGACATCACACTTATTTGCAAAAGAGATTTCTTTTACTACACCAGTAGCTGAAGCTATGTTCTTGCCAACCAACACAATTACAAGATTGCATTTGTTAATTTTTTCTTCAATTAACTTCTCCCATTGACTCTGGGGCAAAGATGATTTTGAAGACCAATCATCAACGTTAAATGGTGTCTTAGAGTTTTTCGCCTGGCCAGCAAACATAATCTTTTCACTCGAATTGTGGTCAAAGTCAAAGCTGATAAATGCTCTTGGGTTGTTCATTTTTTTAAATTAATAATTAGCTAGTTTTAATAACCTGAATCACCTCGCCAGCAACATAGTAGCAACCCACGTCATCCTTGTGTAAAATAATCGGCGGATATTCTCGACTTGATTCAGACATTAGAATTACCGAATGGCGAGCCTTATCCTCCTTAAATTTTTTAATATTTGCTACGCCATCGATAACCGATAAAACGTAACTACCGTCAGATGGTTGATGAACGGATGAGTCAACGATAACATAGTCTCCGTCCTCGATATTTTCTTTTTTTATATTAGCCCGGTTCATTGAATTACCAACAGCCCTAATCGCAAATAAATTATCCTTTTTCTTGGTTAAAATTTTATCAGATATACGTAAATACCCCTCAATATAATTTTCAGCATAGCTTCTTGCCTCGCCACAATTGGCCGCACCCATGATCGGTATAGCCATAAGACTGCTTTTTATCCTGTTGTTCAGGCCAACAACTTTGTTTTCTTCCTTTATAATTTTTAACAGCCCCTTAGCTTCAAGCTGATTTAAATGATGTTTTATCTTCTGAGGTACATCACCCTCGCCGATTGCCTGGCCGATTTCGCGAAGGGTCATATTGCTGATGTTTTTATTATCGGATAGATTCAAAATTGCTCGTTGAATTTTATGCATAAGTTAGCTAAATAAATACATTTATATTTTACCCCTAAATAATACAGGCGGGTCGCCATCCTGTCAATATTTACTTAAATGTTTTAAAACTTGACAGGTTTTCTGGACTGATCTATTATTAAAATTAAATAACCTTTTAAACTCAACGCTATGGGCAAAAATATACATGTTACACACCGGAAATCTGGTGACTGGGCAGTTATCGGTGAGGGTGACCAAAGAGCTTCCTCCCTTTCAAACACGCAAAAAGAAGCTATTGAACTCGCCAGGCAGTTGGCGATTAATAATAAATCAGAGCTGGTTATCCACAGAGTGGATAACAAGATAAGGGACAAGGACAGCTTTGGCAATGATTCGTTCCCGCCAAAAGGATAAATTTAACGCTCATGGAAAATTCTAACCAAAATCAAAATGAAGAATACCAAGAGGTGCTAATAACACGCATCGAGTTGCATTCCAATCATGCCATCAATCCCCAGCCTATCAATAGGCAGGTTGCCAAAAGTCTAAAAAACCTTAAACCTGGCATGGCTCACGGCGGAAGAATCACCAAAATCGAAGGAAACCGATTCGAAATGGTATTGCCACTCAAGGACGTCCAGGTTCTGCCCAACGGAAAGAAGATTAGATATGTTTACCCTGCTGGCGGCGTGCCTATATATCTTGGAAAGGATGCTATAGAAAAAATAGATGCTTTAAGGCGAAAAGGCCTAATCAAATAACGCTCTTTATTTACAATCAAATATCACAGTGGTGTATTGCGAATTTCAGTAACCTGATAGTAGATATAATTTCTTAATTATATTAGAGAGGCTTTGCCTCGGTAGTGCCCACTTCAAAAAGACTGTATACAAATGTTTTTATTTTTGTGTCTATTCTTTTTGAAGTGGGCATTTTTATTTACTAACATCCAGTCCAAAATCTGGATAAAAATTATGCCCAAAGAAAAACTAGAATGGCACACCGAGAAACGCTCGGTCGCCGAACTTATTCCCAACGATAAAAACCCACGAGTAATGAGTCCAAAACAAATTGAAGACTTAAAACGAAGTCTACAAAAATTCAACTTGGTCGAAATTCCCGTCATTGACACAGACAATAACGTGTTAGCAGGACATCAAAGGCTGATGGTGTTTAAGTTGTTAGGCCGAGAAAATGAAACAATAGAAGTAAGGGTGCCTAGCCGTAAACTAAGCAAAAAAGAATGCGAGCAATACTTGCTGACCAGCAACAGGGTTCATGGCGACTGGGACTGGGCCAAACTAGCTGAAAATTTTGACATTGACCTATTAATTAATAGCGGCTTCGACGATACTGACTTGTCTCACCTCTTTAATGACCTAACGGTTGAAGATGATGAATTCGACATTGAAAAAGAACTAGAGAAAATTAAGAATCCCAAAACTAAACTAGGCGAGATTTACCAGCTTGGCGACCATACGATAATTTGTGCCGATAGTACCGACCCAAAGACTGTCAAAAGGCTCTTGGGTAGCTGTAAAGTCGACATGATCTACCAAGACCCACCATATAACATTGGCCTTTCCTACAACAAGGGCGTTGGTGGTAAAAAGAATTACGGCGGCACAGTAAACGATTCCAAAAGTGATAGTGATTTTAAAGAGTTTTTAAAGTCTGCTCTGGCTAATGGACTATCAGCTTGCAAATCAAATGCTCACATTTTTACTTACTGCGACCAAAAATATATTTGGCTTCTGCAAACCCTCTACCAAGAACTAAACATCACTAATAAGCGAGTAGCACTCTGGATAAAGAACAATAGCGTGCCTACACCGCAAGTGGCATTTAATAAACAATACGAACCATGTGTTTATGGAACGGTTGGCAGCCCCTATCTTTCAGATAAGGTTCTTAATCTTTCAGAGATTATTAACAAGGACATCGGTACTGGCAATCGAACAATCGAGGATATCCACGACATTCTAGATATTTGGCTGGTCAAACGTATCAATGGCACCGAATATCAACACCCCACCGAAAAGCCGCCCGCTCTTCACGAAAAACCCTTACGACGCTGTACTAAGCCGGGCGATTTAATTTTAGATCTATTCGCCGGTTCAGGTAGCTTAATGATTGCTTGTGAACAATTAAAACGGTCTGCGTACATGGTCGAACGTGAACCAATTTTTGTTGATTTAATAATTTGCCGATATGAAAAACTTACAGGCTGCAAAGCCAAAAAAATCAATTAAAGCTGGCCAAATTTGGCAGCTGGGCGATCATCGTCTCGCCTGCGGTAGTTCATTAGATGCCGAACTGGTTAATAGACTAATTGACAACCTTAAAATTAATGCTATCATCTCAGATCCGCCATATGGCGTGAGTGTAGTTGAGGCCAAAGAGGGTTTTTCTCAATTGAAAGTCAATAAGAAAATTCTAAATGACAACATTTCATCGGAAAAAGATTACTGTACTTTCAGCAAAGAGTGGCTGTGTCTAGTCACACCACACCTTACAAAGAAGAACAGCATATACATTTTTAACTCCGACAAAATGCTCTTCGCCCTAAAACAAGCGCTCGATGAGTTGGGAATATATTTTTCCCAACTAATAATCTGGGTGAAAAATCACGCCGTCATAGGCCGTAAGGACTATTTACCACAACATGAGCTGATATTATTCGGGTGGTTCGGCACCCATTTATTCAGACGAAGCAAAGACAAGTCGGTGCTCTTCTATCCTAAGCCAAATAAAAGCAACATGCATCCCACGACCAAGCCGATTGAATTAATCAGTCGTATAATACTCAATTCAACAAACATTGGCGAAATTGTTTTTGACGGCTTTGGTGGTTCAGGAACTTGTTTAATCGCAGCCGAACTAACTAAGCGTTGCTGTCTGATGGTCGAATATGATCTTGAGTACTGCGAAATAATTATGAAACGTTGGACACACCTAACTAAGCAAGAACCTAAACTGATCTATGAAAAATATTAAGCAGGATAAAGAGTTGTTGCTTGATCAGCTCAAAAAAACTCCGATCGTTCAAATAGCTTGCGAAAAGATTGGAATTGCTAGGCCGACTTTTTACCGTTGGAAGTCTCAGGATGAAGAATTCGCAAAACTAGTTGATGAAGCAATCGACGAAGGCAGATTATTGGTAAATGACTTAGCCGAAACCAACTTAGTTAATGCAGTAAAAGATCGCAACCTACCCGCTATCATGTATTGGCTCAAGCACCACCATAAAAGCTATGCCACAAAAGTTGAGCTAAGCGGCAAGATAAAAACCGAACACAACCAACTTACACCAGAGCAAGAAGAAGCAATCACTAAGGCATTAGGTTTGGCTTCTATAATAGAGCTAGACCAAAATAACAATTAAACTTATGAAAAAACAAATATTAGTCCCCATTGAAGAGGTTAAAAAACTGATAAACAACCAGGCAGCAAGAGTGGCTATAACAAGAAGAAGCCACTTGTGGTTTTTTAACGTCTACTTTAACCATTATATGTTTTACCCGTTTGCCGACTTCCACTACAAAATGTTTGACTTAACTGAAGATAGATCGATAAACACAGCTTTAATTATGGCCTTTAGAGGCAGTGCTAAGTCTACCATCTTTACTTTGTCATATCCGATTTGGTCGATTCTAGGTAATCTTGAAAAGAAGTTCGTAATTATACTTGGACAAACTCAACGTCAGGCCAGACAGCACTTGATAAACATCCGTAAAGAATTGGAGTGCAACCAGTTACTGAAAGCTGACCTAGGACCATTCAAAGAAATTGAAGATGAGTGGGGATCATATTCCATAGTTATTCCAAAATACAACGCCAGAATTACCGCCGCTTCGATGGAGCAGACAATTAGAGGCATGAAACATCTGCAGTATAGACCAGATTTAATCATCTGCGATGATATTGAAGACTTGCAGAGCGTTAAAACTAAGGAAGGTCGTGATAAAATTCATCAATGGATTTCAGGCGAGGTCATTCCTGCGGGTGACAAAAATACGAGAATAATATTTGTAGGCAACCTGCTCCATGAGGATTCACTGCTCATGAGAATAAAGGATAAGATTGAAGCACAAGACTTGGACGGCAAGCTTATAATGATTCCTCTATTGGATGAAAAAAATAAGATTACCTGGACTGGAAAATATAAGGACATGAAAGAAATTGAAACTGAACGCAAAAAAGTTGCAAATGAAAATTCTTGGTCGAGAGAATACCTTTTAAGAATACTATCAGACCACGAACGAGTTGTTCATCCCGAATGGATCCATTATTATGATGAAATTCCAAGCGACTTCAAAACCATAAAAGACGAAGACAGATTTCGCTTTCACGCCACAGGACTTGATCTAGCAATTTCAGACAAAGAATCGGCAGATTATACGGCCATGGTATCAGGGCAGATGTTTGGCGTTGAAGACCATTTCAAAATTTATGTCCTACCCAACCCAATTAATAAACGATTAAGCTTCCCTGAAACGGTGGCCACCGTCGGAAATCTGATTGAATTGAATAGTAGTTACAAAAAATACCGTGTCTTTGTTGAAAATGTTGGGTACCAACAGGCTCTTATACAATTGCTTGATAAAATATTAATCTCAGCAACTAGCGATGTAAGAGATAAGGTCAAAATCGAAGAGTTCACCCCTAAAGGAGACAAGCGTTCAAGGCTAGCAGCAATTACACCATATATTCAAAACGGTAAAATATTATTTCCAAGAAAAGGAGCAGAAGCGCTAATTAACCAACTAGTAAACTTCGGCAAAGAAAAGCATGATGACCTCGTTGATGCTTTTGTCTGCCTGGTTACTAAAATGATAAATCGTGATCATAAACTTTACGTTACAGATTTTATAATCTTCCTGGGTTCTGACAAAGAACCGAACTGCGATGTCACAAATGATTAGCCTGTAATATAATAACAAAACGCCCTATCACTTGCGATAGGGCGTTTTGTATTATTTAAAATTCTAAAGCTTTGGCAGATCAACTTTATTTGTCGTTAGCACTTCCATAAGCTTGCCTAACGCTGAAAATGTAAAAGATGAAGATAAACTAACTTTATCTTTGAATTTTTGCAGAGCCTCAAGATCTTGAGTGTTCAAATATTTTTTACCTTGCTCCAACGCATCATTCCTCGTGTAGTAAGCAGTCGATAAATCTGTCTTAGCTTCATTTATCTTGGCTTTATCATCATCGCTCAAAAAAGCTGGCGCTTCAAGCTTGCGAATATTTGTCCTAACTTCGTCGTTTAAATTAATGAGAACATTGGCATTCATATACGCAGTTGCTGGCGAAGAACCGCTTGAAAGTGATTTTGACCAGAGCTCATATTGCTTGTCAGCATTATTTGGAACACTGATAAATTTTTTATAAAAATCTTGCAAAGACTTTTTATCGGTCGCACTAAGCCCAGCAGGCTGAATGTTTTTAGGTTCAGCAACCTTACTGGCAACTTGTTTGACCTCAGCTGGCTTGCCCTGAGGCTGTTCAACTGTTTTACCAGTAACTTCAGGGTTCAGGGTTGAAGCTGCTATAAAGCCAATAAAAATTAAAATTACCTTTGCCTTATTGCTGACATCGACCTTAAACTTCTCCTTCACTCTTTCTCTAGGTAAAAACAAAACGGCTGTCATGGCCGCCCAGAGTAATGCAGACATAAAAAGTTTATTCGATAGTGCCGTGAATAATGACACTACAAAAGCGAAGCCTAAAAACCACTTTCCTACGGTTTTCAATTTATCCTTCATACATTTTAGATCAAAACAGCCACAACTATTTTGAATCAATTAGTTAATAATGCAGGAAGAATGTCTAAAACAAAAACGGACAC
>Ga0209319_1000588_pt1 | contig 43232 bp, 39 predicted proteins | sample RifGroE2_FD_184000 | JGI IMG/M metagenome (GOLD analysis project Ga0209319, IMG submission 184000) | Groundwater microbial communities from Rifle, Colorado - Groundwater E2 (SPAdes) (version 2) | ecosystem: Environmental > Aquatic > Deep subsurface > Groundwater | place: Rifle, Colorado, United...
TAGTTGAAAATGCTCTTGCTGGTGTAAAAAGACTGAGAATTGTTACGGATGTATTTCGCAACAAGAAAAAGAATTTCGATGACCAGACAATGCTCATTTCCTGTGGACTCTGGAATTACCATTTATCAGTAAAGTGTTAATTCCAGAATCTCCAGGGAGATTCTAACTAATTTAAGTTGTAATTAAGCAACAGGTCTATTAAATTAAAACGGCAAATTTTTAATTTTTAATTTTAAATTTTTAATCAAATCCTAATGATTAAATGTCAAAAAGGTTGGGCTAAGTTCTGGATTCCCGTTTTCACGGGAATGACAGGAGAATAACACAAATTTTTCAAGTGCAAATAATAGACAAGAGCTTAAAAACGTGCTATAATAGATATATTGAGTGAAAAAACGGGCCCGCCTCGACTCGCAAAGACGATAGCTCGTCGACGCGAGGCGGGCGAGAAAGCCCGTTTTCTTTTTTTAAAACAAAAACCCTAGTTAAATAATATGGATTACCATAATTTAACGGGGTAAATAAATATGGGATTAAACTACCGCAAAGAAGATACAATTGTAATTAGCGACTTTCATTTGGGGTCAAAAAGAAGTAAAGCGAGAAAGCTGGGTAATTTTTTGCACAAACTTTTGGACAATCCGCCATATAGGCTCATTTTAAATGGCGACGTTTTTGAGCTTTGGAGCACTAATTATAAAAATATCGGATCCGATGAACATCGGGTGATTAAATTGGTGGCTGCTCTTTCAGAAAAGGGAACAAAAATCGTGTATATTCCAGGAAATCATGACAGAGCTTTTCGCGCATTTTTTGAATTTACTTTTGGAAAAATAAAATTGCGTAACGAATACGTTATAAGGCACGATCATAAAAAATATCTTGTGATGCACGGAGATGAGTTTGATGCCTTTACTAGAAATCACGTCGTTATTTCTATATTACTTGACCAGTTTTATGTCTTGCTCGTTAGATTAAGTGCTTTTTTAAAAATTTTTTCTCGATCAAAAAAATCACTTTCTGCAAATAAAAACTCAAAAAAATATGCAGAAATTGTTTCAAAGATTAGGACATTGGCGTTGTCATATGCAAGGTCTAGAAAAATGGACGGAATCATTATTGGGCATACTCATTGGCCGGAGTTGATGGATAATCCACATGGGGTAGCTTTTGCAAACTCCGGAGATTGGATGGATAGTTGCTCTTACATTGTTGTTGGCGAAACTTTAAAGCTTGAATATTATAAAGAATAGAATAAAAAATTTCTAATTTTTAATTTCTAATTTCTAAACAATTTCCAATGACTTAATTTTTTGCTTCAAGCTTATCCTTTGAGGACAAAATGTTTTTAAAATTGAATCATTTGGACATTGAGTATTGTTTGAAAATTGAAAAGTGTGAATTGAAAATTATTTTATATTATTTCCCAACCTGTTGGGGTTTCTATTATTTTTCCATGGATTTCAAAACCGGAAGCAAGTTTGTGGCCGCCGCCACCGAAGAGGTGAGCAATTTCACTGACATCAACTCCTTTGTATTCTTCTGAGCGAAGGCTACCTTTGATTGTTCCATTGTCGCGCTCGGAAAGTATTAGGGAAAATTTTGTGCCTGGGACAGTATTCAAGATGGATGCAACTTGGCCGATATCCTCAGTAGATGCGCTGCATTCCTCGATGTCTTCTTTTGTTAAGACAGTCGTAATCAATCCATTAATCGGATTGATTTTTGCTTTTTCAAAAGCACGTCCCCAAAGTTTTAACGTCGAAAGTTTTTTGTTGGCAAAAGTGGCTTCGATAATTTTAGAAACGGAAGCTCCTTTTTTCATGAGGTCAGAAGAAATTTCCATTACTCGGCTTGAGGTGTTGGCATGTTGAAAATTGCCTGTGTCTGACAATATGCCGATCATTAAATATGTTGCGATGCTTTTAGAAATATGTGCATTTTGACTGATAAGATATTCATAAATAATTTCACAAGTTGAAGAACGCTTGGCATCAATAATAACAACATCAGCGGGAGTTGTGATGTCGGGATGATGATCGATGATGACGGTAGCAGTTTTTTCTGGTAGCTGTGGTAGAATATTTTGAAAACCACGCTCAACACTGTCGCAGCCTATGGCTGCATCATATTTTTTTAAATCTAAATGTTCTGGGATTTCAAATATTTGTTTTGTCAGCGTTTTTAAAAAAAGAGGTAATGGATCAACACAAGCAATGTTAGTTTCTTTCCCAATCATTTCTAAGTATTCCTTGAAAGCAAGAACACTTCCCGCAGTATCTCCATCAGGACCTGAATGCGCAAAAAGCAGAATTTTTTTTGAATTCTTTATTATATATGAAAGAGTATTAAATTCTTTTTCGAAATTTTTCATATTCTACAAATAAATCCCCACGCTAATGGGGATTTTAGGTGCTGAGAGTTTTAAGATGTATTTTAGATTTGAGCAAGAATTTTTTCTATTTTGTCAGCTTCTTCTTCGGTTGAATCTGAAACAAATTGCAAACGTGGAAGTGGACGCATTTTGAGTTTTTTGTTTAATGCTCCTTGAATAGAATATATTTCTTTGGCAAGTGTCTTCATCGCATAATCGGTATCCTTGAAAGGAAAAACGCTTATGGATACTCGAGTATATCGGAGATCGGGAGTTGTGTCAACCTTAGCAATCGTCAAAAAAACACCCGGTTTTAAACTGAGTTCTCTTTGAAATATTTCGCCAAGATGCTCCTTGAAGAGCTTATTAAGTTTTGTGATGCGTTCAGACATATATTAGTTTATAATGTTCATAAAGTTTGTAAGGTTCTTAAAGTCATAAGGTTATAAAGAATTTTGTATTTACTTTAAAAACTTTCAACTTTATAACTTTACAAACTACAACGTTCGTTTCTTTTCTTCTTCTGTAAATGCAAGAAGAGTGTCACCTTCTTTAATCTTTGTGTCACCTTCAAAAACTATTCCACATTCATTTCCTTTTCCAACTTCGGCAGTTACTTTCTTGTCTTGTTGAAGTTGTTCAAGCTTTCCTTTGCCGATGATTTCTCCATCGCGACGAATTTCAATCTGAGCACCTTTGATGATTTTTCCATCAGTAACTCTTCCTCCGACGATCATGTCGCGTTTTCCAGTCTTGAAAATTGCCAAAACATTAACCATCCCTAAATCAGTTCTAACAATTTCGGGTGGCAACATTTCTATTACCATTTTTTTAACTTCCTCAACAAGTTCGTAAATGATTTTGAATGTTTTTATTTTTACATCGCTTGCTTCAGCTAATCTTTTTGCTACAGGAGTTATCTCAACATTAAAACCTAGAACCAATGCTTGTGATGGTGTGGCAGTTTTTATGTCTGATTCTGTAATATTTCCAACTTCACTATCGATGATGTTGATGATAACCTCATCAGTTTTGATGGTGGAAATGATTTGCTCAATGGCTTCAAGCGAACCTTGAACATCTGATTTCAAGATCAAATTAAGTTTTTGAATCTTGTCTTCTTCCATTATGCGCATTAGCTTTTGGGAGGTCACTTTTTCTTTTCGTTCAATCAATCCGCCAGAAAATTCTTTTGATTTTAGTCTGGCAATAGATTTTCCGCTTACAACCTGGAGCACATCATTGGTGTTTGGAGTGCTGTTTAATCCCATTACGGTTACTGGAGTTGATGGTCCAGCTGAAAGTAAATTTCTTCCTGTGAAATCCTCAATTTTTCTAATACGCCCATAGGCTGTCCCTGCTGTAACATCTTGGCCAACTTTTAATGTTCCTGTCTTGACTAAAATTGTTGCCACGGGTCCTTTTTGTGGGTCAAGATTTGATTCAAGCACAATCGCAAATCCATCTCTTTTGTCGTCAGCTTTGAAATCTTCAACTTCTGCCACAAGTAAAATGTTTTCAAGCAAATCTTCAATGCCAATATTTTGTTTGGCACTTATTTCTGTTGCCATCACATCTCCACCCCATTGTTCAATTATAATTCCATTGTCAGCCAATTCTTGTTTGACTCTTTGTGGGTTCGCATCAGCCTTGTCTATTTTATTGATTGCTACAACGGTAGGAATCTTCTTTTCTTTGAGATATTCAATAACTTCTTTGGTTTGTGGACGAACTCCATCATCAGCAGCAACAACCAATACGGCGATATCTGCGATGCTAACACCTCGTTCTCTCATTCCAGAAAATGCTTCATGTCCTGGGGTGTCAATGAATGTTATGAGTTGACCTTTCTTTTTTACTTGATAGGCACTGATGTGCTGAGTGATTCCGCCAGCTTCCTTGGCAGCCACGCTGGCTTTGCGAATTGTGTCGAGCAAAGTTGTCTTGCCATGGTCAACGTGACCAAGAATAGTTACAACTGCTGGGCGAGAGCGAAGATTTTTGCCGGACTCTTTTTCTTTTTTGCAAATTTCAATCAGTTTTTCAACAGTGATTGTTTCACTGTCTAAAACAACAAGATCTGCTTCTGTTTCAAAGCCAAGATCCTGAGCGATAATAGTAGCCGTGTCAAAATCAATTTCTTCGTTGATGGTGGCAAGAATGTTGTTTTTGAGAAGCTCTGTGATCACTTGAGAAACAGGCAACGCCAAAAGCTCACTAAATTTCTTTACAGTGATGCTTGTTGGAACTTTTATAATTTTTTTTACTTCTTCAGTCATTTACCCTGTTAAATAAGATTTGAACCCTATAAATATAGAGCTTAAAATTATTGTATTATTTTTTTATTACGTTTACCATGTCATCCGAACGTATTGTTCAAATCTTAATTTTTTAAAATTACTATTTTAAAAAATTATTTAACAGGGTGAATATGTTGAATATTTTATAAGCTTAAATTTTGCTTGGTTTTATTGTTACAGCGGCTTTGATGGCAGCCTTTTCCTCCTCCGTTAGTGTATATTTTTCTGAGGCTCCTTTCGTAATTGGTTTTGAATAAATGCGAGTACCTTCTCTGGTGTGAAGAGAAGAAATTGTTATGCCGCAGTCTTTGCCATCCAAAAGGGCAATTGCAAAACTTTGATCCCCGCCAATATCCTTAAACGGGTTAAATCGAACTATGCCAACCTTGTGGATGCTGCGCTGAGAAAGATTGTGAATCTTGTTTGAAATCTCAAAAAGTTCTTGAATTTCTTTGTCTATGGCTGAAATTTCTTCCGTATGTGCTAAAAGAATTGATTCCAAGTCTACTGCTTTTTTGCCTGAAAAAAGGATCCCCAAATTTTTTTGCGTTGAATTTAGTTTGATAGCTGTCCAAATTCCGATAATTAGGCTTAATACTGCCAAGAAAATGCCAATAATTGCAAAATAAAAAGGAAATTGATCTGTTGATATCATAAAACAAGCATATTTAATGGATACGTTGAACAGTGTATCATTATTTTTGCTGTATGTAAAGAAAAAACGCTTGCGGAGGAGGGGAGATTCCTTCTCGCTCCGACTCGAAGTGCTGAGCTGTCGTGCTAATGCACTCCTTGAAAACCCACGGTTTTCAAACTTTCCTTCACGGAAAACTAACGTTTTCCGACCCTTTCCCAACAACTCATTGTTTTACACACAGAATGCTCGTATTCCTCGCATCCTACTCGCGCCCTTCGAATCTCTTTATTATAAATTTTTGCGGAAGAGGTGAGATTTGAACTCACGAGGAGTTGCCCCCTGCATCTTTTCGAGAGATGTGCCTTCAACCACTCGGCCACTCTTCCAATTTTACTTTAATTTCGCCCTGTCATTCGACAGGGCGCCACGTCGGATGACGTGGCGAGTGCGGCGCATTCGACCGAGCTCTGCCAATCCTCCATATCATATATCATATAACATATAGCATAAAACATAAAATTTATAGTTTGTAATTTTGAACAATGTCGAGAGTATTTTTTGTTATATACTATATGTTGCATGTTGTATGGAATAGCATTTTGTTTTTTTGTGTTTTTGTTGTAAAATAAAGAAGTTCAATATTATAAAGCTTATTTTATGGAAGAATCTAAAAACATTACTGGAAAGTTTCTTGATCCCGATGCAATTATTTCACAACTTGGAGTTGAATTTGGAAGTGTTGTCGCGGATTTCGGTTGTGGTCCTGGATATTTTTCGATTCCTTTTGCAAAAAAAATAGGTGCGGATGGAAAGTTATATGCTTTGGATATTTTGCCACAAGCCCTTGAAACTGTGGTAGCAAAAGCGAAAAGCTTGGGGTTTGTTAATATTATTACAACAAGAGCGAATTTGGAAAAAGAACATGGATCAAAATTGGAAGACAACTCTGTTGACTGGATTGTGTTGAAGGATATTTTGTTTCAAAATCAAAAAAAAGATATTATACTTAAAGAAGCTTTTAGAATATTGAAGGTGGGTGGAAAAATTATTGTAATTGAATGGAAAAAGGATGATTCTCCAGTTGGTCCAGAAAAAGAAATAAGGATTTCCCAAGAGGATCTTGAGAGATTGTTTGCACAGCAAAAATTTGTTATTGAAAAGAATATAGAGGCTGGCGATTATCACTATGCTTTTGTTGCAGTAAAATAGAAACGTGAAATTACAAAAAAATATATATGGAAAAAATAAAAAAAATATTTAAAAATAAAGGTAAGATTGCATTGGCATTGCTTATGATTGCCGCAATCCCGCTTCTTTCTGGTTGTGGAACATCAACTTCAAGTGGATATGTTGTTAATCTGGAAATATGGGGTCCATTTGATGACTCACTTGTTTATTCTGAAATAATAAATCAATACAAACAAGTAAATCCATATGCTGGAGAAATAAAATATAGAAAGTTTTCTCAGGATACATATAAACAAGAACTCATTGATGCGCTTGCATCAGGTCAAGGGCCAGACATTTTTTTGATTAGCAATGGTTGGTTTCCGTCTTTTCAAAACAAGCTTGAACCAGCACCGACGCCACTGATGAGCGAACAGGACATGAAAAGCAATTTTCCAGATGTTGTTAGTGGGGATTTTATGGATGAAGGAAAGGTTTATGCAACTCCTTTGAGCGTTGACTCAGTGCAACTTTACTACAATAAAGATATGTTTAATGCTGCAGGTATAGCAACTCCGCCAAAAAATTGGTTTGAATTTCAATCAGCTGTACAGAAACTCACACGATTGAATATGAATGGAGGGTTTGATGTTTCAGGTGCTGCGATAGGAACGGGAAATAATATTAACAGAGCATCTGACTTGCTAAGTCTTTTGATGCTTCAAAATGGAGTTGATTTGCCAATGAAAAAGGGAGCTGTTGTAAAAATTGACGAAGGAGTTGTTGGTAGTGATGGTAATGTGACACAAGCGGGTGAAAGCGCACTTGGATTTTATACTCAATTTGCAAGGCTTAACACTGCTTCAAATACTAGAAATCCTTTTTATACATGGAATTCTCGAAATCATAATTCGATAGACGCCTTCTCTGAGGGAACTGTCGCTATGATGTTTAATTATTCATGGAAAATGGCAGAAATTGAAAGTAAAAATCCAAAATTAAATTTTGCAGTAGCGAGTGTGCCTCAAGCAAAAATGGATAGGCCCGTGACATACGCAAATTATTGGGGATACGCAGTTGCACGTAATAAGGTTACTCCATCTACTAGTGTTGGAGGACAGCCGATGGCAGTTCCTGTTACAAATGAAATGAGAACTCATGAAGCTTGGCAGTTTTTGAGATTTTTAACATTAAAAAATTCTGGGACAATAACTCTTTATAATGCTATTACAAAAAATAGCAAAGAATTCCCAGTAAATTTTGATCCAGCGGCTGACTATTTGAAAAAAACACAACAACCAGCAGCGCGAAGAGATATTATTGAGTCACAAAAAACAGATTCAAATTTGGGTCCATTTGCTGCTGGAAATCTTATTGCGAAACATTGGTATCAGCCTGACCCTGATGCAATTGATAAAATTTTTGTTGATATGATAGAATCAGTTAATCGTGGCGATGTTAGTTTGCATGATGCATTGGTGTTGGCCAGAAATCGCATCAGTTATGCTAGTGGTGGTTCTATAAGATAGCTTTAATATTTGGATAAATATATGAAATTAGTAAGGTTGTTGTTGCTATCTGTTTGTGCGTTTATTTTTGTTGGAGTGAGCAATACTAATGCAAGTGTTGATTTTAATTGTTATTGCAACAATGGAAGTGTTATTCCAGCGTATTATCCAATTTTAAAAAAAATTAACACTGCTGATTTTGATAGTTGTCATCAAGAGTGTGCAAATTTGAGTGCGAAATATTTTAGTTTTTCCACGGTTTCTCATGCTGGAGTAACAAGAGTTACTAAGGGTATTGCTACACAATCAACTGCAGTAAATGCAACACCAAGCGTTGGTTCAACAGCTCAAATCACAAACGATATTATTCCAGGGACTCTTACTGAAAATACTGGAATCATAAGATGTGGAAGAGCGGGACAGAGCATGTGTACTCTTTGTGATTTGATTGCTGGGATGAATAGAATTATTAAATATTTGATGAAACTTGCGATAGGTGTTGCTCTTTTGGCAATGACAATTGGTGGTGCAATGTACATCATTTCAGCAGGAGATAAGGGACTTATTGATAAGGCTAAGGGTGCCATAACAAATGCTGCTTGGGGTTTCGTGATTATTTTTGCTGGATTTTTGATCATCAACACTACAATCAGTTACCTTGGCGCAAAAACAGATGAAAAAACAGGGGAATCAACATTTGGAATGAACATTACAAGTTGGGGACAGTTTGATTGCAATGCAAACCCAAACAGATAAATCAAGTTAAAAATATTTTTAAAAATAAAATGAAAAAGAAAAATATTATTTTGTCGTTATTCTTTATTTTTGGGTTGTCTTTAACTTTTGGAGCGCAGAAAGCTTCTGCTGATTCATGCACAGATTTTAATTCCAATTTTAAATGTACTGACATAACAACGTTAACATTAACTACTGGCTGTGTGGCTAATAAATGTCTCGGAGCTGATGCGAGCAATTTAAATGTAAAGTGCTGTCCAATAGATGCGCCTGTAAAAGGAAATGGTACAGTTGTTCAGTCATCAAATAACGCTAGCGTAGATGTTTCTGGAGGAACCAATTTTACAAATCCATTAAATTTTTCAACGGTGGAAGATTTTTTGGGGGGCATTATGAGCGCAATTCAAAGAATTATTGTGGTGTTGGCTTTGGTTTCAATTACAATTGGTTCAGTGATGATTCTTGCATCAGCAGGAAGCTCTGGCATGGTTGAAAGGGGAAAAGCTGCAATCACGATGGCTTTGGTTGGTTTGGCAATTGGTTTGGCAGCGCCATCATTGTTGAAGGAGCTTGCAAATATTGTTGGATGGGGCACAGCTGTTCCTGCTGCTTTGTCACTTTCAGAAATTGCAGTAAGAGTTTTAAATTTCCTTTTGGGAACAATGGGTATTGTGGCATTGGTGATGATGGTTATTGGAGCAATCATGTATCTGACTTCGGCTGGTGATGAGGATAGAATAAATCAAGGTAAAGATATTTTTAAATATGCAATTATCGGTTTGATATTGGCGATGTCGGCAATGGTGTTGGTAACGCAAATTGCAAGATTTTTTGCAACAACGTCCGTTCCAACTGCAACAACTTCAGCAATTGATCCCGCAGGTTTATAGAGGAAAATATAAGTTATTCTAAAAAACAAAAATGTTAATTAATGTTCCACAATATATTGATGTTGAAGATAAGATTGCAGGACCGCTTACGGCCAAGCAACTTGGATGGTTGATTGCATTAGGAATAATTCTGCTTGTTTTGTGGAATGTGGTTCCGTCCGCTGCATTTTTTGTGCTTGGTCTTCCGCTGACAATTTTGTTTTTGGCACTTGCTTTTTTCAAGCCATATGGACAGCCACTTGGAAGCTTCGTTGTTTTTGGAGTCATGTATTTTTTCAGGCCGAAAGTGTATGTCTGGAAAAGAACACCACAAAATATTGTTAATGTCCCTCAAAGAACTCAAGCAATGGAAACCGTGACAGCGGACAAGCATCTTACCTCTCAATCATTAAGTGACTTGGCGAGACTTTTGGATAGTGAAGGACAAGTTGCGGATAATGATGTGGAAAAAATATTAAAGAACGTGCCGACAAAAAAATATTAAAAAAAACATAAGAACCCGACCCTCACCTGTCACGATTACGTGACATCCTCTCCCTGAGAGGGAGAGGAAAACAGGGAAGAAAACATTATATGGAATCATTGCATGCAAATAACCTTACGAGTGGCGCTAATGCTGGACTCAGTACTCAAAAATACGTTGATGTGGAAGAAGTTCGTGATGGAGTCATTGTTCTTAAAAATGGTTCTTTGCGAGCTGTTCTTTTGGTGTCTTCCATTAATTTTGATCTTAAGGCAACCGAAGAACAAGATTCAATAATTAGCCAATATCAAAATTTTCTTAATTCTTTGGATTTTCCAATGCAAATAATTGTAAGTTCTCGCAAACTGAACATTGCTCCGTATCTCGATTATCTGAAGAAGAAAGAAACTCAATTGACAAATGAACTTTTGAGCTTGCAACTTGCTGAATATAGCAATTTTATTAAAAATCTTGCAGATGTTTCAAACATAATGTCAAAGTTCTTTTACGTGGTGGTGCCTTTTCATCCAATCGAGAGCGTTAAGAGTGGAATTTTTGACAGATTTTTTGGTGCCACAAATTCTCAAATGGCTATCTCAAAGAGAAGAGAGCTTTTTGACACATATAAAAATCAGCTTTGGCAAAGACTTGATCATGTGAGTGCTGGCTTGTCAGGAACCGGGGTAAAAGTAACTCCACTTAATACCGAAGAGCTTATTGAACTTTTGTATAATTCATACAACCCATCAACGCATAGTAATTCTATCATTAAAGATGTTGATAAGGTTGAATTACGCTAAGTGACATAATTTTGAAGTTAGGATTAGAAATTGTGTTAAAATATGGTGTGGCTAAAAATAAAAATTTATTAAAAAAGTGAGTAGATTCTCTGAAATATTAAAGAGATTCTAATCTTATTTAACAGGGTAAATGTTTGGAATAAATAAAAATAAAAAAAAGGTAGTTCAAACGGATACAGTTTTGCAAAGCGAGGCCTTGTATCAACGAGGGGTGGCTACTATTAAGGATTTGATTGCACCCGCTGCCATGAAGATAGGGTCAAACAATTTGCAGATAGGCGAAACATATGCCAGAACTTTATTTTTGGTTGCATATCCTCGCTATTTGCATACAAATTGGTTTTCTCCAATCATCAATATTGATTTTTCAATGGATACAGCCATGTTCGTTCATCCAATTGAAACAACTGAGATTTTGAAAACGCTTAGAAAAAGTTCAACACAGGTGCAATCGCAAATACATATCGAAGAACAATCAGGAAAGATTCGTGATCCAATTTTGGAAACAGCACTTCAGGATATTGAGGATTTGAGGGATAAGTTGCAACAAGGAACGGAGAAATTTTTTCGCTTTGGTCTCTATATGACGCTGTATGGAAAAAGTATGGAGGAAGTTGAAAAAGCTCATCAACAAATAGAATCTATTTTGGAAGCACAAATGGTTTATCTCAAGCCTGCAGTTTTGAAAGTGGAACAAGGATTTTCATCAACATTGCCTCTTGCTAATGATGAACTTGATGTTGCAAATAACCTGAACACATCGCCACTTTCGACGACGTTTCCATTTGTTTCAGCAAATCTTTCATCCAATGAGGGAATTTTGTATGGCATAAATAGGCACAACAACAGCTTGATTCTTTTTGATCGTTTTAAGATGGAAAATGCAAACATGGTTGTTTTTTCAAAGTCTGGAGGAGGAAAAAGTTATACGGTTAAATTGGAAATCTTCAGATCACTCATGGTTGGGACAAATGTTATTGTTATTGACCCAGAAAATGAATACAAATATTTGTGTGAAACTGTTGGTGGAACTTTTATTAAACTATCCCTCAATTCATCATATCATTTGAATCCTTTTGATCTTCCGCAGGTTGGAGAGGACGAAGACCCGGAAGATGTTCTTCGTTCCAATATTGCAAGCCTTATTGGTTTATTGCACATTATGCTTGGGACGATAACTCCTGAAGAAGATTCTATTTTGGATGTGGCTATTCGTGAAACATATGCCATGAGAGATATTACTCCGCAGAGCAATTTCAAAGCCTTTAATTCAAACTCTTTTCCGACGATGTCTGACTTATATGCCGTGATACGCAATTCTGAAGGTGGCGAATCAATTGCGAGGCGCTTGGAAAAATATACAGAAGGAATTTTTTCAGGCGTGCTGAATCATCCAACGAATGTTCAGATCAGCAATCAGCTTGTTGTTTTTAATATTCGTGATTTGGAAGAACAATTAAGACCAATTGCAATGTATACAATTTTGCAATTTATTTGGAATGAAATGCGCTCAACTTTGAAAAAAAGAATTGTGGTTGTTGATGAAGCCTGGGTAATGATGCAAAACGAAGATGCAGCATCTTTTCTTTTTGGAATTGCAAAGCGTTGTCGAAAATATTACACAGGTCTTACTACGATTACTCAAGATATTGCAGATTTTATGAGTTCACGTTATGGAAAACCTATTGTAACAAACTCTTCTTTGCAACTCTTGCTTAGACAGTCGCCAGCAGCCATCGACACAATTTCTGAAACTTTTTATTTGACTGAACAAGAAAAATTCTTGTTATTGGAGAGTAATGTTGGAGAGGGAATTTTATTTGCCGGAGCAAAACATGTTGCAATCAAGGTTATTGCATCTTATGCCGAAGATCAAATTATTACTTCTGATCCTCGACAATTAATGGAAATTGAACAAGCCAAAAAGGATTTTGAAGAAGAGGAGGGGGAGAATAGATAAATAATTTCCAATTTCCAATTTCCAATTTCCAAAAATCTTGATTTTCAATCAAGCGGTAAATTATTTTTGGTTTTCAGATGTTGGTAATTGTGCACATTCTATGTCTGGTGAAAATACTGCGAGGGATTATTCTGATGAATTAAATGCAGGGCAACCAAGTCCGGCAACTTTTCATGTTCCAAGAGCAGCAGACAATTACAATCCTTCGCAGCGAGCAGATAATTATTTGCAAGAAAATGGTGAAAACAATAATCATGCAGATAGACTTGATGATGCTCGTAAAAATGATGGTGGTAGTAATATGAAAGAAAAACTTGATGAGGCAAAAAAAATAGCAGAACTTGCAACACCAATGGGCGCAGTTTCTTTGTTAGGACAAATAAATATTCTCTCTGATATGCCGTATATTGCAGCAATAGGAGCTGCAATTCTTAAGGACCTTCTTGATTTTGTGGCGGGACCAACTGTGATATTGTCTATTCTCTTCTCGATTCTTTGCTCAATCTTTATTTTCATGATGATGGTTTTAGTTGGATCGACTGGCAAAAAGAAAGGTGCTAACAAGTTTATAAAAAAAGTTTTATTACTTATTGGTGGAGGTGTGGCAGATTCTATTCCTGGTATAGATTTTTTCCCTATTGAAACTGCAACAGTTGCAGCTATATATTTCTTGACACTTGTGGAAAGAAAAAATGCACAATAATAAAAAATTTCTAATTTTCAATTTCTAATTTCTAAACAATTTCCAATGACCAAATGTCAAAATTTCAAAACATTGAAAAATTAATTCATTTTAACATTGTTTGAAAATTGAAAATTGTGAATTGAAAATTATTCTAAGCTATGTCTTCAAAAATTTATTCAGCAGCTACCATTGGTCTTGATGGTGAAATTGTGGAAGTCGAAGTTGATGTTTTGGGAGCGGGACTGCATAATTTTAACATTGTTGGTCTTGCTGATACTTCAATTAAGGAATCACGCGATCGTGTCAGTAGTGCAATTAAGAATTCAGGTTTCAAGCCTCCTCATCAATGCGGAAGAATCACAGTGAATCTTGCACCAGCAGATTTGCCAAAAGCTAGTCCTATTTATGATTTGCCAGTTGCGATTGGAATCTTGCTTGCAACAAAACAATTGCAATTTGATTTCAATGGGAAAATGGTTGTGGGAGAGCTTTCACTGGATGGTCGTGTTAGATCAATACAGGGAATTTTGCCGATCGCATTGCTTGCTAAAGAGAAAGGATTTCGCGAATTATATGTTCCAACAGAAAATGCAGCAGAGGCTAGTGTCGTCAAGGGAATAAATATTGTACCAGTAGATACGTTGTATGCGTTGGCTGATCATTTTTCAGGAAACAAATTTATTTCTTATTTTCCAAAAATAGAAGCAGAGGATCTTTTTTCTTGTGGAGAGCATATTAACGATATGGCTCACATTAGCGGACAGCAGCATGCCAAACGCGCACTTGAAATTGCGGCAGCTGGAGGGCACAATGTTATATTGAATGGTCCTCCCGGATCAGGAAAAAGTCTTCTTGCTAAGGCTATGCCAACAATTTTGCCTAGACTAACATTGGCTGAATCGTTGGAAATCACAAAAATATTTTCAGTTGCCGGAAAATTACACAAAGGACAATCCTTGGTAACCGTTCGTCCTTATCGAAATCCACATCATAGTGCAAGTAGTGTTTCGCTAATTGGCGGAGGAAGTTATCCTCGTCCAGGGGAAATAAGCCTCGCACACAGAGGCGTGCTTTTTTTGGATGAATTTGCTGAGTTTCCAAAAAGTGTTCTTGAAAATTTGCGTCAGCCCTTGGAGGATGGTATGATAACAATCTCGCGAGCCAAGGGATCACTTCATTTTCCAGCCAGATTCATTTTGGTGGCAGCGATGAATCCTTGCTTTTGCGGAATGGCAACTGATCCTGAAAAAATATGCACTTGTACTCAAGCACAAATTGTGAGGTATCAACAAAAAATTTCAGGGCCGATCATGGACAGGATTGATTTGCATATTGAAGTTCCTCGACTTAGTTTTGATAAATTACAAGAAAGTGGTAGTGAAGAAAGCAGCGAAGAAATTCGTAATAGAGTTGAAAATGCCAGGAATGTTCAAGCAAAGCGCTTTGTTGATTTGCCAATAATTTCAAACAGTGAGATGTCATCTGATCAAATTAAAACATTTTGTCCATTGAATGATGAATGCAAAAATTTGCTCAGAAACGCAGTAAGCGCTTTGAAATTGAGTGCCAGAGGTTATCATAGAATTATTAAGATAGCTCGAACAATTGCTGATTTGGCAGAAAGTGAGAACATAACCCCCATGCATATTGCAGAAGCTGTGCAATACAGATTTAAAACCGAATAATTTAAAGAAGCGAAAATATTTTGGTTAATAAAAAATACAGATGGACCGTGTTGCTGTTGTTTGTTGTCGTAGTCTGGCAATTTTGGCAGATTTTTTTTGTTGGCAGAACCAATGCTTCTCAATTGCAAAACTTTAATCAGCAAGAAAACAGAATACTTCTTTTTGATGGAGGTTTACATTTTCAAATAAATTCAAGAGCCGAAACAGTTGCAGATTTTTTGAGTGAACAAAAAATAAACCTATCAGAACATGATCAAGTTTATCCTCATGGAGATGTTAAAATTAATGGATCAATGCGTATCATTATTCAACGTGCAAAAAAAATTACAATAAAAGAAAATAAAAAGACTAGCAACGCGTACACACTTCAAAATACGATTGAGCAGGCGCTTTGGGAAAATAAAGATATTGTTCTTGGTGAAGATGATGTGACAGCACCCGCAAGAAACATGCCCGTTAAAAATGAAATGACAATTGTTGTGACTCATGTTTTGATAAAGGAGGAAATAAAAAATTTAGATATTGAATACAAGACAATTTCAAATGAGGATGATAAGTTGGGTTGGCGTGTAAGAAAGGTTACGCAAAAAGGCGAAGAGGGAACAAAAGAGGTAAAATATAGAGTTGTGTATAATGATGGAAAAGAAATTTCACGAAAGGTTTTGGAAAGCAACATAATCAAAGATCCTGTTGAAGAAATAGTAACGCAGGGAACATATGTCAAAGTTGGAAAGCCTAGTAGAGGTGATGCGAGTTATTATGCCTCAGGCTGGGGAGCATTAAATGCCAGTCGCTCAATTCCTAGAGGTGGATATGCAAAGGTAACAAACATGGATAATGGAAAATCTGTTATTGTAAAAATAAATGACTTTGGTCCACAATCGCCACAGCGAATTATTGATTTGGATTACGTTTCATTTTCAAAAATTGCTGATCTTGGACAAGGCATAGCTCATAATGTGAAAGTTGAACAGGTGTTAAATTAATTAAAAAAATATATGACTTACGTGCGTGGCTAAATTTCATGTAAATATGTATTTTTTACTCGGCCTCTGTCTCTCGGATCGACCGGCAGCTCGTAAAAAATAATATTTACATGAAATTCTAAAAAACAAAATGCATAAGTCGTTAAATAATAAACTTTTTATATGGAATTGAAAGCTAAAAAATCTCTTGGGCAAAATTTTTTGAAAGACGCTGACGTGTTGGGTCGGATTATTAAGGCTGCAAATTTGTCACAAGATGACGTGGTGATTGAAGTTGGCCCGGGACAAGGTGTGCTGACTGAATTGTTGGCAGGAGTTTGCAAAAAAGTTATTGCTATCGAATTGGATGATAGATTGATTGAACCATTGCACACCAAATTCGTAGACAATAAAAATGTAGAAATCATTCATGACGATATTTTAAAAATAAACCTTCCTGAACTACTAACAACTAACAACATACAACCAATAACATACAAAGTTGTTGCAAATATTCCATATTATATTACCGCACCAATCATACGCTTATTTTTGGAAACAAAAATTCCTCCGAGCGAAGTTATTTTTATGGTACAAAAAGAAGTGGCTGAAAGAATCTGCGCAAAGCCTGGTGCAATGAGCATCCTGGCAGTTTCTGTTCAATATTATGCCAAAGCGGAATTTTTGTTTACAGTTTTTAAAGAATCATTTGAACCAGTACCGAAAGTTGATAGTGCCATCATAAAGATAACTCACAACTTACAACTTACAACTGACAACAAAGAAAAGACGAAGAAATTCTTCAGAGTTGTGAAATCTGGATTTTCTGCCAAAAGAAAAACCCTGATCAACAATCTTTCCAATGGACTTCAGATTGATAAAAAAGAAATTGAAGAAAAACTCGGCTCAATTGGATTTTCCCCTAGTGTGCGAGCACAAGAGTTGGGAGTTGAGGATTGGAAAAAGCTGGCGGATATTTTGGCTTAGTGCAGCCGCTTAGTTGTTAATTGTTGCATTAATTGTTGCAATATGATACAATTAAAGCGTAATCAATGCAACAATTAACCATAATTATGCTTAAAATAAGCAAAAGACAACAACAAATATTCGATTTCATTCAAAAAAATGGAATTTCTTCGAACAGTCAAATAATCGCCAATTTAGCTGAAAAAGAAGAAAAAATTTCTAGATATACGGTTATTAGGGAATTGGAAAAGCTTTTATCTGAGGGTGTCATCATAAAGAAGGGCAAAGGGCGAAATATTGCATACGCATTGCCTGCAAATGCATCGCTACTTAAATTTATTGACCCAGAAATATATTTTAAAGTTTCCTCAGATGAACGAAAAATTTCAAAGGATGAGTTTAATTTTGAAATTTTTGAAGAATTTCAAGAGAATTTGTTTTCAGTGGAGGAAATTTTGCAATTGGAAAAGAAAAATAAAACACATCAAAAAAGGATAGCTATGCTCTCCCCGATATTACTAAAAAAAGAATTAGAACGATTGAGTATAGATTTTAGCTGGAAATCTTCAAAAATTGAGGGAAATACATATGACCTTCTTGAAACTGAGCAGTTAATCAAAAATCAACAGCAAGCCAGGGGTCATTCTCAAAAAGAAGCGACCATGATTTTGAATAACAAGGATGCTTTGAAATATATTCTTGAACAAAAAAGTGAATTCAAGAAATTGACGCTTGCTAAAATTGAAAATGCGCATGCACTTGTTGTTAATGAGCTTGGAGTGCAGAAAAATATCCGAAAGCGACTGGTTGGAATTACCGGTACGCGCTTTAGACCACTTGATAATGAATTTCAAATCAGAGAGGCACTGGAAAAAGTCATTGAAATTGTTAATAATAAAAAAATCCATCCATTAAGCAAGGCGCTCGCGACTGTATTATTGATTTCGTACATACAGCCATTTGAGGATGGAAACAAGCGGACTGCAAGAATCTTGGGCAATGCGATCTTGTTGGCGAATGGGTATTGTCCTTTATCATATCGAAGCGTGGATGATTTGGAATATAAAAAAGCTACACTTTTATTTTACGAACAAAATAGCGCGTATTATTTCAAGAAGCTATTCAAAGAGCAATTCGAATTCGCAGTAGAAAATTATTTCTAGCTAGATTATCGTAAGATAAAAAAGCATTGCAAAATAATGCATATGCATGTATTTGCAATGGAATGATAAAAAGAAAAAGAAGAGGTGGTCACAAATTGTGACCACCTTAAGCACTTAAAATATTCTCCATACAAGCCCAGTGTTTTTACTGAACAGGGAGTTGCAATGCTTTCAAGTGTTTTGAAAAGTGAGAAAGCGATTCAAGTAAACATCTAAATTATAAGAACGTTTACCAAAATAAAAGAAATGATTATCAGTAATAGGGAGTTGCGAATAAAGATTGAAGAACTAGAAGATAAATATGACGCGAAATTCTCCACAATTTTCAAGGTAATCACAAAATTAATTGCTGACCCAGAAAGAGAAAATAAGAGGAAGATTGGTTTTAATGTTGAAAAATAGCGACAAAGACATAAAAATTTCGGTGTGGTACAATGGGGTCTGGATAATGAATTTATTGAAAATAAAAAACCTAACTTAAGTTGTCGGGCAATAATCTAACCTCTCTGTCCCGATTCCGTATCGGGACATCTCTCCTAATCATAGGAGAGAATAATGTGGAAGAAAACTTTTTATGGATATTTTAGAAGGATTAAATAATCAACAAAGGGAAGCTGTCATTACTGCGGATGGGCCGATGCTTTTGATTGCGGGTGCGGGATCTGGCAAAACCAAGACACTGACTCATCGTGTGGCATATTTGATTAACAATCATAAGGTGCCGGCGCGCAACATTTTGGCGGTGACTTTTACCAACAAAGCAGCCGGAGAAATGCGCGAAAGGATTATGAAAATTTTGCATCCTGATGCGGATGCAAAATTTAAGTATAGTCTTTATGGAAATTATGATTTGCCAACGGTGGGAACTTTTCATGCAATCTGCAGCAAAATTCTTAGAAGTGAAATTGAAGCATTGGGATATGCAAAGACATTTCACATTGTGGATGATCAAGACCAACAGATTTTGATGAAACGTGTATTGAAAGAATTGGAAATAGATTCTCAACAATTTGCGCCGCGCGCCATTTTGGCAGCAATTAGCAAAGCAAAAAATGAATTGATGACCGCAGAGCAGTTCAAAAATCAAGCCAATGGATATTATGAAGAAATTGCAGCCAAGGCATATTTACTGTATCAATCGCGACTAAAGGAAAACAACGGACTTGATTTTGATGACATCATTATGTTTACTGTGCATCTTTTTAAAAATTTTCCCGAAGTGCTGGAAAAATATCAGAATCAATTTCAATATATCATGGTGGATGAATATCAAGACACCAACCGTGCACAATATCTCTTGATAAATCTTTTGGCCAGCAAGCATCGTAATTTGTGCGTCGTTGGAGATGATTGGCAGAGCATTTATAAATTTCGTGGAGCGGACATTAAAAACATTTTAAATTTCGAGAAAGATTATAAAGAGGCTAAGGTAATTCACCTTGAACAAAATTATCGTTCCAGTCAAATAATTTTGGATGCAGCATACGGAGTTATTTCCAAAAATATTAATCGCAAGGATAAGAATCTTTGGACAGAAAAAGAAACAGGTCATTTGATAACTTCATTTGAAGCTGCAGATGAAAGAGATGAAGCTGAGTTTGTGGCCAATGAAATTAAGGCAAACAATAATGGGGCTTATAGTAAATACGTTGTACTTTATCGCACCAATGCGCAATCACGAGCAATCGAGGAAGTTTTTTTGAAAAAATCAATACCATATCGCATTATTGGCGGCATTAAATTTTATCAAAGAAAAGAAGTAAAGGATGTTATTGCATATCTACGTTTGATTTCAAATAACAGTGATACTGTTTCCTTGGAAAGGATTGTGAACGAACCCAAGAGAAATATAGGAGAGGTGACAGTTAAAAAATGGTTGTCTGCTGCAAGACTTATGGGTTTGAATGCCATTGATTATGGTTGTCATCCTGAATTTATTTCAGGATCTAGTTCTGCATTGGAGCAATCGCGACCTAGTGAGATGCTGAAACCCATGCCTACCGGCAGGCAGGAAGTTCAGCATGACATGGTTAATACTAAAAATTTGCAATTACCAAAAACTAAGGTTGATGAGATTGTTAAGTTTTGTGAGTTTATAAAAAGGATGAAAGATATTCAGCCGAGAATTTCCTTGTCTGATTTTATTGAAAAAGTGTTTCAAGAAAGCGGATATGAAAAAATGCTTTCTCTTGATGGTGATGAGGGCGAAAAAAGATCTGAGAATGTGCTCGAACTTATTTCTGTTGCACAAAAATACGACAAAAAGGAAAAAGGGGAAAATGGGGATGAAAAGGGATTGAATGGGGCTGAAGGGGCATTGGATGAAAACTTAGATGTGCTAAGTGCCTTCTTGGAAGAAGTGGCATTGGCTTCTGATGTTGATAATGTTAATCAAAATGAGGATGCTGTGCATTTGATGACGCTGCATAGTGCTAAAGGGTTGGAATTCCCTGTGGTTTTTATTGTTGGCTTGGAAGAGGGAATCTTGCCACATTCTCGCAGTTTGCTTTCTTCGGGCGAAATGGAAGAAGAAAGACGTTTGATGTATGTTGGACTCACAAGAGCTAAGGAAAAAATTTATTTGTTGTTTACGCGTCAGCGAACTTTGTTTGGATCAACGCAAATGAATAGTCCATCACGCTTTCTGGAAGATATTCCGGAAAAATTGGTGAAAAAAAATTCGTATCGCGAGAATGAACAAAAAGTTTTTGAAAAATTATTATTTGAAAGGGATAAAAGGGGAATAATGGGAGCAAGGGGAGAGATAAAAACTAATGCAAAAATAAAAACCCCACTTAACTTTAAAGGAGGGGAACATGTTAGTCATGAAGTTTTTGGCGATGGTCTTGTTATTTCTGCAATAGACGATACTATTGTGGTGGCTTTTAAAAAAGCAGGAATCAAGAGACTTTCCGCAGAGTACGCGAATCTAAAGAAGATATAAAAAAATAATTTAGCATTTTAAATCAAAGATGGTGCTTAATTTCGAATTTTGAATTTCGAATTTCGAATCAAATCAGAATGATAGAATGTTTCAAAAATTAAAAATTAAATCATTGGAAATTCATTCAAAATTCAAAATTAGAAACTCAAAATTGATTTCATGCACCCTTTTTTTTCTTGGCATGAAATCGTTTATGTGTGTCTTTTAATTGGGTGTTGGTAACGTGTGTGTATATTTGAGTTGTTGTTATTGATGAATGTCCAAGCATTGTTTGCACGCTTCGAATGTCTGCTCCGTTGGAGAGAAGATCGGTGGCGAAACTATGTCGAAGAGTGTGAGGATGAACATCTTTTACTATACCTGCTTTTGCTGCATAAAATTTGACTATTCTTTGGATTGAACGAGGTGTTAGTCTTTTGTTTTGTTGATCATCAGTAATTTTTTTGTTGGAAAATCGAATAAAGACAGCTTCATCAATATCAACTCTTTTGTCTAGATAATTTTTTATAGCATCCTTTGCTGTATCTGAAATAAAAACAAGTCTTAGTTTGTCGCCTTTTCCTCGCACGCTAAATTCTTGTCGCTCTATGTTTATTTGATCGCGGTTTAGGCTTGTTAGTTCGCTGACACGTAGTCCTGCTGAAAAAAGAAGTTCCAAAATGGCTCTATCGCGAAGAGTTTTTATGTCCTTGTTTGAAGCGGCCTGCAAAAGACGTTCCACTTCTTCGCCATCAAGAAATTCTATTTCATGCGTTGGATTTTTTCCAATCTCTATTTTTTCAGCAGATAAGCTTTTAACATCTCTTTTGGCAAGATATTTTAGAAAGCTACGGATTGCAATCAAATGGTAGTTTTGAGTTGCCTTTTTTAATTCATGTCCTTTTTGATCTGTTTTGCGATTAAGATAGAGGCGATAATTTCTGACCAGATCAATTGTCAGATCATCAGGACTGGATATTTTCGCCCAAGTCAAAAAACGCTTGAGATAGTGATGGTAATTCTCAATTGTTTTTTGGGAACGATTGCGTTCAATCTCTAAGTATTCCAAAAAGTCTGTTAGTAATTTTTGTAATGTCATAAAAGCAATATTTAATGTCTTGGATCTTAGTATTTTTTTAATTTTGAATTATGAATTTTGAATTTCGAATGAAATCATAATGATCGAATATTTGAAACATTAAAAATTCATAAATTAGAAATTAATTCAAAATTAAAAATTCAAAATTGGAAATTTAGTGCAGCAGTGCTGACTCTATTGTACCGCAATTAATCATTTCAAAGAATAGCCTTGTTGAAATAGGGCTTTTAATAGCTAAAAAATGGATTTTTTGTGCATAATTTCGTTGACAAAAAGCCTCAAGAGTATATACTTGGAAACAGTTTAAAAATTAAGACTGCAGATCTAGGGTAACTGTTATTTTGGATTTAATCTGAAATTTTAATCCTGAAAAAAGTTTAGGATGACAGAAATTTTGCCTGAAATTGCATGTCGATTGAAAGGATTTAGCTATTAGTAAAAAACCTATTTTTTCTTATATTTTTGAGTTTGTCAAAAAGATAGACTTCAGGGAACTTAATACCAAAATTCATGTTTGGCAAAGGATAATAGCAGACTTCATCAAAAAACATCGGACAATAAGATTGCTCCATCTTTTTCGCAATTATTCAGCTTTTGCAGTTGTTGTTTCCAGTTCTGTTTTGGTGAGTGCGACAAATGTTGCATCCGGAAAAGGAAACAATGGATTTTTGTTTGGATATTGGGATAATCCTGGAAAAACAGCTTCAACGGTTAGCAACAAGATTAGTGGCCAAGTTGATAAAAAGAATGATCTGGCCATGGTACCTCTTTCGAAATCAAGCACTGCAGTTGAGCCAGGGGCAAAAGAAGAAATTGTGGCTCAAAATGTCATTCAATCACAAGGGATCATTGCGGCTGTGGGTGGCGGAAGTCCAATGAAAGACCCAGAAGAAGATGGTGGTGTAAAAATGTATATGGTGCAATCCGGAGATACGCTCGGATCTATTGCTGTAAAAAACAATGTTTCAATCAATACCATTCTTTGGGCCAATGATATCAGCAATGTTGATTCAATCATGCCTGGAGACACTTTGTTCATCTTGCCTATTTCAGGAATAAAATATGTTGTAAAATCGGGAGATAGTATTGATGCTGTTGCAGGAAAATTTAAGGCCGAAAAGGATAAGATCATCGCATTTAATGATTTGCCTGCCAATGGAGAGTTGGAAGCGGGAAAGGAGATCGTTATTCCTGATGGTCAAGGAGACGCTCCAAAGCCAACAACTCCAACAACGTCCGAAAGTTCTATAATCGAAAAAAGACAATACGCCAATGCCACAGGAGGAACACCTGAAGTTACTGGTGGCGTGACTCCAAAGGGAAAGGCTGGAGCAGGACATCGTTTTCCATATGGATATTGCACTTGGTATGTTGCACAAAAACGTTATGTGCCATGGGGAGGAAATGCTGGAACCTGGCTTTATCACGCAAAAGCTCAAGGTTATGCAACAGGAAGAACTCCGCGTCCAGGTTCTATCATGGTAACAACAGAAAACAGATACTATGGGCATGTTGCCTTGGTTGAAAAAGTTTCCGGCAACACAATAACTGTCAGCGAAATGAATTATGCTGGATTTGCCAAACGCAGCACCAGAACCCTGTCAGCTTCAAGCAGAGCGATCAAAGGGTTTATCTATTGACAGAAAACGTTTTTAGGTGTATAGTGGACAGTTGAATGTAAAGACTGTTCATTAACAAATTGACCTTCAAACAAGCCAAAAGTTTATTTTTTGGTGGAATTTGAAGGTAACATATATTAGTAAAAAGGAATGTAACGAAAACCAAAAAAGCGCTAAGCGCAAGGAGGATGTCATGAGAGCTATTACTATGATTTTGTTAGCGGTTTCAATAGCTATTTTTGCAGGGTGCTCAAGCAAAGAGGATGATGTGTACACGGTAAAGGAATTTATGTATAAGTATGCAGAGAAAGATGCTATTACTGCATATGAAAACATGAACATAAAATTCAAGGACACATCATTTAATGATGTTGAAGTTGAACTCATCAGACCGATAAAGTTCAACAAAAACATAGAGGTGGCAAAAAATAATGGAGTAACTACCTATGATATTAAATGCAGAATTGATTATATATTTCGTTTAAAAAGTGATAAAAGTAGTACTAGATACTGCATTCGTTATGCGGCAGTAAAAGTTGAAAAAAAAGGTTTTGCAGATCCAATGGTTCTTACTGATTTTTCCAAGGAAATTTTTGTAGCAGCTCGAGTTAAGGAGTTGGCAGAGAAATTGGAAAAAGTAGCCGAGGGAGAAAAATTGATAAGATAAATTTGAAGAAAAAAAGTTATCCCCCAGCCTATAAACTTTAGGTTGGGGTTTTTTTGTGGTATAATTATTTTGAAAATAGCCTTAAAATTTGCAAATCATAGATGATGGTTTTTTCCAGAAAAAATAAAAATTTTTTCCTGTTGCTTTTGTTCGGAGTGATTATTTTTTGTGGTGTTTTTTTTCTTGATAATCAAAAATCATTGGCAGCTGGAGTATGCGAACGTAGAGATGTTAGCGGTAAACTGCTTTCTTCTGATACATCTCCAGATGAAAATACATGTAAAACAGCTTTTTGTGCAACTGGCGAGACTTGTACGTATGTAGAAAATACAGGAACAGTTGCTCCAGTAAGCAATGAGAATACTGTCAAAAAAAAGTCATCAGAAAATATTTTTGAGATGGGAATTAAAATTGTTTTAAATCAGGTACAGTCATTTGTAATCATGTTATTTGGTATGGCAGCAACGCTTTTTGCTTGGGTTATTGATCCTGTTAATGTTTCCGGGACTAATGGTATGTTAAATAAACAAGCTGTTAAGGATGTGTGGATTATGGTGCGAGACACCTTGAATATGACTTTTATCTTGGTGCTACTTTTTGCGGCTTTCTGTACAATTTTTCAAGTAAGTAAGTGGAATTTAAAATCAGTGTGGCTTAATATTTTGATTAATGCTCTATTGGTAAATTTTAGTTATCCAATTGCGAGATTTTTCATTGATATTTCAAATGTAGCTTTTTATTATTTTGTAAATAAGCTGTTTGCATCTTCTGGAATTGTTACTGGATCAGGAATTATGGCTAAATTTGGTGCAGCTACTAGTATTGGGAGTCTGCTTGCGCCAAATGGATTTGAGGCACAACCAATTGCTTATCAATTAGCAATAATAATAGTTCTTTTCATTATGGGTATGACTTTTCTTATTATTGCTGCCTTATTTGTTGTAAGGTTAGTTGCGCTTACTATGTTGGTCATGTTTTCCCCAATTGGTTTTGTCGGATATATTTTTCCATCAACACAGAGCTACGCAGATGGTTGGTGGAAAAAGCTTTTTTCGTATTCATTTTTTGCTCCAATTATGATTTTTATGATGGCGATTGCTTTGCATGTTTCAGAGGCATTAGGAAGAGAAAATATGCAATCTTTCATGTCCAATGCAAGTGCAAATACTCCAGCACAGGATGCTAATTTTATTGCTAACGCAGCGTTTTTTGTGATTCCAATAATTATTTTGTGGGCCGGTATTGGCATTGCAAGCTCATGGGGGATAGAGGGTGCTAATAAGATAGTTGACAAAGTAAAAAGTGGCGGGAAGTGGTTGGCAACAAGACCCTGGGCTGCTAGTAGTGCAATAGGAAAATATGGCTGGAAGCAGTCTGGAATTCCAGGTGGTGTGAAGAAAGGATTTGAGAACGCTAGAAAGAGTGGAAAAATTCTTGGTTTTGACAATAAATTCACACAGTTTGCATTTAAAGATCAGCGTGAAGAAAGAGAGGCTCAAATTGCAGGTGGTATTGGCGATAGAAAGAAGGATTGGGATAAAGCAATTATCAATAAAAAAGCAGAAGAATTTAGAAAGAAATATAAGGAAAAAGCTGATGAGCACGATAGAGTGGATGCTGTTGGTGCAGGTGGGCTTGTAGATGAAATACTTAAAGCTGACTTGCACGATCCAGCTAAACGCGGTGGAGATGCTATGAAAGTTGCTTCAATGTTGCATGCGCTTAAGCAAGGAGATAAAAAGGATGAGTTTGAGTTGAAATTAAAAGAGGACATACAAACAACACATGCTGTGCATCTTGCAGGTCTTGCAAATGATGGTGAAAGAGATGTATTTGTTAAAAAAGAAATGGCAAAGAATTGGAAAATATTAAATGAGAAAGGGAAGCAAGCTCATGATGTTGCGACTAAAGGCGCAACTGCTGGTCCAATTATTAATCATGCGCATGCTACGGCCGCTGGCGCTACAGATACTTGGACTTAAAAATTATTTGCCTTAAAAAATGATTGATGAAAATATTGAGGATAGAATATTTGATGAATTTACAATTCCACATATTGCCTTTCCTCAAGATACAATTCAACAAAAAAAAGCATTGGCGCGACATATTGCTTTATTGAAAAAAGAGGAACTTTTATTTGCTTCCGCTATGGCTTTTTCTTATGAAAGTGTAATTGCAGGAATTACGGCAGAGCAAATGGAATATTTTACGAAAAATGCACCGAAAAATTATAAACAAGAAATTGCAAAATCAATCATGGCTGAATACCGAATGAAAGAAGTTTTTGAAATTGCTAAAGCGATGGATGAAGATTTGGGAGAAGGAGTTGTGCAAAATCAAAAAAGAATAGAAAGAGTGTATCAATACATTAAAGATAACTGGGTAGCGTTTCAGTTTTAGAAAAAATAAAAATGGACACAAATAATTCTTATCAATCAAATAATAATATTTTAGCGCGTCAAAATACGGGTGGAAATTTTGGTTATGATTTGCAATCAGAAAAAGAAGAAGTTGAAAAAATTACGCTAGAGGTAAAAAATGACTTATTGAAAAAATGGAAAAAAGTTTATGCCAATGCGCAGATTTTTCCTGCTCAAATTGCGGCGATGCATCCGGAAGGGAGGGATTTTTTGTTGAGTTTCGATTTGGTGGGAGTTTATGATGACATTGCTCAGCAAGCTGGTTTGGATGTTAATGGCAGAAATGTATTGCCACAAATTGTTTGGCAAATTGCGATTGAAAAAAAATGGAATGAGCTCGACTCTATTTTGGAATTGCAACTTCCATTGGTTCACTCTGTGCATGTGAAAGTTGCTGATCTTTTGATGGGAAATATCTTGAACAAAGTGCTAACACTTTCGGAAAAGCCTTTGGTACGAAAAGTTGTTGATGAAAATTTTTCACAAAAAAAACAAACACAACTTTCGCTTTCTGCTGCATTGGCCCAATATCCGAGATTGGCGGAGCAAGGTGTTACTTCAAATCAATTGAAAATGCGATATTCTGCTGAATTGGCTCGTCCTTCAATAAAAAATTGGATCAAGGATTATCAGGATAATTTTGGGGCAGTAAAACACAGCCCGATTGATCGTGGAAATTTTTTGTTTCACTCTGAGAATGGAAAAAGGCTGTCTTCTTTTGATCGACAAAAATTGGCAACCATTTTGAAATCTCTCGATGACCAAGCTCTTTTGATGGTTGATGCTGAAACACAAACAATTATTTTTGATGGAATGCAAGGGGAACAAAGGGTAAAAAGGGAACAAGGGGATAGGATGGGAAGTCAACCAATGCGAGGAGTAGGAAGGGAGCAAGGGGATAGAATGGGAATGCAGTCTGTTATGCAAAATGAACAAAGGGTAAAAAGGGACAGGATGGGAATGCAATCAATGCGAGGAGTAGGAAGGGAACAAGGAGATAGGATGGGAATGCAGGCTGTTATGCAAAATGAACAAAGGGAAGAAAGGGATAGAATAGGAATGCAACCGATGCAAGGGGCGCGAAGAGAACAAATAGATAGAGCAGAAATGCAGCCTGTGCAAAGAAGAGAAATTGGAAAATTTGAAACACAACAACCGCAAAGAGATGTCAGATCGGAAATTGATTTGAGACGAGAAGATGTTGAGCAAAATGGTTTGAACAGAAATTCTTTTGTTGTTTCAGAGAGAACAGAAAATTTTGACAAAAAAAATCAACAAAAAGAAAGACAAGAAACTTTTTTCAGTGTTCCAAATTCAAAACCACCAATTGGCAGTGACGAATATCAAGTGGAAAAAATTGACAACAAAAATGTCGTTCCAAATTCCCAGCATCTTGCTTTCGGCAAAGAACCTATTGATCAAGCTGAACTGATGACGGGACAAAAAATTGAAAGCAATAATAACGCTTTTGTTTCGCCAAACAATATTAGTTTTTCTTCTCCACAAAAACTTTCAGCAGAGCAAACAGTGCAATCCAAAAGTTTGTTTTCAGATCAATCAGAAAACATTTATGATCCCTTGGCACAACAATCCGCTCAAAAAAATCTTGCAAGATCGTTGTATCATATTGCTCCGTCAAAACATGCTGAAGAAAACAACGAGTCAGAATTTAAAAATGAAAATGCTGGTCCAAAGATAAGTGGAAATGTTGTTGATCTTAGAAATTAATTTTCCAAGAATTTTATGCATATTATTAACATTGCTCAAGCAGGCGTCATCACTGATGCTCCTTCAGTTTCAGATATTGGAATGAAAGTTTTATTTTTTTTGTTGTCAGTTGCCGGAATTGTTGCTATAATTTTCTTAGTGCTCGCTGGTGTGAAATATTTTCTTGCAGTTGGCGATGAAAAAAAAATGCAAGATGCAAAAAAGTCAGCAACTTTTGCAATTGTTGGAATAATTCTGGCGATGGGAAGTTTTGTTTTGATGATGGCTGTTGGGCAATTTTTTAAATAACACCGATTGGAAATCATGAATTATTTGTTAGCTGGCGAAATGAACCTACAAAAATAATTGAATAAAAAGATAGAAAGATAAAAATAAAAATTAAAACTAGATAGGAGGTGCAATATGAATATATTTAAAAAAGTTGCATATGCGGCTTCGGCAATTGCTAGTGCAGTTCCGATGATTGTTAGCGCCCAATTTTCAACTCCAGGAGGAACAGGTCTTCCACAGGGAAGTCTTATTGGCATAATCACAAACTTGATGAATTGGTTGTTGATCGTTGTTGGAATTCTTGGTGTGATTGGATTTGTGATTGCAGGTATCATCTATTTGACAGCTGCTGGAGATGATGGTCAGATCGAAAGAGGAAAAACAACCATGCTATATTCCATTTTGGGAGTTATCGTGGCATTGATTGGAATCGTTGTTATCAAGGCTGTTCAAGGAATGCTTGGTGGAACATCAAAAAGTTTCTAGTTTTACACGTACGTGTAACGCAAAAAGCAACTCGCAAGAGTTGTTTTTTGTTTTTATTGATGCGCCCTCATCCGCCCCGATTGCTATCGGGGCACCTTCTCCCAAAAGGAGAAGGGAAATTTTGTGTACTAACTTTTTAAAATATGCTATAATATATTCGTAAATGAATACTCAAAATAAAATAACCCCAATTAAATAATGTGGAGTACCACAATTTAACCAGCCTCGACTAGACGTCAAGTCTAGGCGGGTGGGGCAAGAAAAAATGAAAACAAAAAATTATTTCAAAAGCATTTTAATGACAATGTTGGTGATGGTTGGGTTAAATCTTTCTTCAGCTTCAGTTTTGGCTGTTGATTGGGGGGTAGGAGTAAATTCAACTGGAGGTGTGAGTGTGGGAGTTGGTTCAACCGGATCGGGCGCTGGAGCTGTTTGGGGTGGAAATTATGGAAGTGGTGGAGGATGGACACTGTCAAATCCATATGGATTGCCACAAGGAAGCATTATGGGCATCGTTTCTAATTTGCTTTTTTGGCTCTTGGCAATTTTTGCAATTTTGGGTGTGATTGGATTTGTGCTTTCCGGAATTTTTTATTTGTTGGCTGGAGCTGACGAGGGAAATGCTGAAAAAGGTAAAGAAGGCATGAAATGGTCAATCATGGGAATAATAGTTGGCCTTTCTGGATACATTATCATGCAAGCAGTTAGTGCATTGCTTGGAGGAGCAAGCAAGACATTCTAATAATTTTCAATTTTCAATTTCTAATTTTCAAACAATTTCCAATTCAAAAATGACCAAATGATATGAATTATGATCTTGAAAATAGAACAAAAAAATTTAGTAAAGAAATTATAGTATTTTTAAAACGTCTAAAAAAAGACGATATAAACAAAAGCATGGTTTTGCAGCTTATGAGATCCGCCACTAGTGTTGGCGCAAATTACTGTGAAGCAAATGGTGCTAGTTCCAAAAAAGATTTTAAAAATAAAATATTTATCTGTAGGAAAGAAATTCAGGAAACCAAATACTGGCTTGAATTAATAGCGGAATCAAATAGTGAAGAAGAGGATCATTTGAAGATACTCTGGAAAGAAGCACATGAATTGACGCTTATATTTAATAAAATATCGTCAACATTAAGTAGTGAATTGAAAAATTGAAAATTAATTCATTGTTTGAAAATTAGAAATTGAAAATTGAAAATTAATTTTAATATACAAAAATGAAAACAAAAAAACTTTTTTTATTCACAACCACACTTCTTTTTTTGAGTGTTTTTTTTGTGAGGATTGATAGTGTTAACAATGTGGCAAAGGCACTTTGCTGGGAAGCATACAATGTTTGCTATGATAATGCGACTGATGATAGTGATGTGGATGTTTGTAATAGTGTTTATGAAAGTTGTCAGGAACCTGTCGATATTGGCGGAAATGAATCAATGCCAATCAATACAACTGAACAGCCAGTGTTGGGTGGAGGGGTAACTCAGCAGGATTGTAATGATTATGCCCCATCTGATCAGACTTGCACAGTAAATGAGAGTCAAACAAATTGTGATTGTGTGTATAAAGCAAGCGATTATGCTTATACGCAATCTATGTGTGATAGTTATTACGGCAGTGGATATGTTGTTAATAGTGATGCAACAGGTTGTATTCCCAAGGGTGTTAAGGGCGAAGAGTGTTCAAATGGATCAAGTTGGTATTCATCAGATACTTGTGCTACGGGTTATACTTGTAATGCAAATGGTATTTGCGAGGTTAGTACATGGGGAAATTTAACTGGTGCTGGAGAAGATTCCACTAATGCTATTCCTGCTGCAAGCAATGTTATTACAACAACTTCTCCAACAAATATAATAGACAAAAAAACTGGACAGTCAGTAGCTGTGCCTGCTGGATCAACAATAAACTCTTCAACGGGGGCTGTTTATTCTGCCAGTGGTTCTGAAATTCTTCCAGCGGGAACAGTGCAGATGCCTGCTTCCTCAACAAATTTGAGCAGTGGTTTGCTTTTTTGTGCCAATGGAGTGATGGCCACAGTTTGTGAGACTGGTATTTCAGGTACGCCTGTTACTGTTGCAACAACCATTGGTGGCGGTTATTCTACAGGAAGTGGTCTTCCTGGGGCGACAGTGGGTGCTTCAATTCAGGCAAAATGTGGAAATGGCTTTCAGGATGTTGGCGGAATTTGTTTTCCAATGAATACAGGCCTTTCTTCGCAGCCAATCTATGTCATTGTTTCCAATATTTTTTCTTGGCTGATGGGAATGTTTACGACTTTGGCAGTGCTGGCCTTTGTTGTTTCTGGCGTTCAATATTTGATGGCAGCTGGTAATGCTGATTTGGCTGAAACAGCCAAAGATAATGCCAAAAATGCACTGATCGGAATTGTGGTGGGTCTTTCAGGGTTTATTATTATCAAGGCTATCGCAGCAGCATTGAGCGGGCAGAGCATCTTCTTCTAGGATTGACATTGAAAGAAAAAGCTGCTATCATAACTATATAGATAGGTAGGAATGGGTTCGCTGGAAAGCGAACTTTTTTCTTTAAATAGGTTGGCATAGTACTTGTCATTCCCGTGAAAACGGGAATCCAGGTTATGTGTTAATCTTCAGAATTGTTAAATTAAGTAGGGCTGGATTCCCAGTCCCTCTAAAGGCGGACACAGCAAGCTGGGAATGACAAGAATTTATTAATAAATAATTAAATTAAATTTATGGCTAAACGCAAAGTACAAGATGAATCAGAGGAACAACCAACAAGACTTGGAGAATTTGGCAGTGCAATCATGCAAATTGCTGAAGAAAAGGGAATTCCAAAGAATGTTGTCATAGAAACAATTGAGGCAGCTTTGGCCGCTGCTTATAAGAAAGATTATGGAAAGCGAGGACAAAGAATCCGCGCTGAATTCAATGAAGTTGGTGGAGAGACAAAATTCTTTTTGATCAAAGATGTTATTGATGAAACTTTGCGTGAATTTGTTGAAGGTGGAGATGAAGAAATCGAAGATGCGGATGTTTCCGATGAATCGGAAGATGAAGAGAAATTGCCAAGATATAACCCTGAAAGGGATATTCTTTTGGATGAAGCAAAAAAAATCAAAAAAGGAGCCAAAATTGGCGATGTGATAGAGATAGAGCTTGAGCCTCAACATGAATATGGTCGCGTGGCCGCTCAAACTGCAAAACAAGTTATTATTCAAAGAATTCGTGAAGCAGAACGTGATTCCATGTTCCAAGAATATAAAGGAAAAGAAGGAGAAGTTGTGAGTGGAACGGTTCAAAGAATTGAAGGACGAAACACATATATTGATCTTGGAAAATCTGTTGGAGTTTTGTTTCCTCAAGAACAAGTGCAAGGAGAAATGCTTAGAATGGGGCAACGTGTAAAAGTGTATCTTTATAAAGTTGAATCTGATCCAAAGGGGCCTGGCATCACTCTTAGCCGTACTCATCCGGAAATGGTAAAAAAACTTTTTGAATTGGAGGTCCCGGAAATTTTTGCTGGAACAGTTAAGTTAAAATCAATTGCTAGAGAAGCTGGCTCAAGAACAAAAATTGCTGTGATGTCAGATGAAGAAGGAATTGATCCTATCGGATCATGTGTTGGACAAAAAGGAACTCGAGTGCAAGCTGTTATTGAGGAACTTGGAGGAGAAAAAATTGATATTATTGAGTGGAGCGAAAAACCTGAAAAATATATTGCAGCTGCAATCAGTCCAGCCAAGGTTTTTAAGGTAGAGATTAATGCTGATAAAAAAGAGGCCAAGGTTACAGTTCCAGAGGATCAATTGTCTTTGGCTATTGGAAAACGTGGGCAAAATGTTCGTTTGGCTGCAAAATTGACTGGTTGGAAAATTGACGTTATTGGGGTAGTACAGAAAAACACAGAAGAAATACAGAATGACACAGAAATTGTAGAAGAATCAGTTGTTGCTGAAGAAGTTGTAGAAGTTAAGGAAGAAAAACCTGTTGCTAAAAAAGCTAAGAAGGCTGCAAAAAAGAAATAATAAATTTTTTAATCTAAAAAATATATGAATTTATGGCATGAAGTTTCAAGGGGTAAAAATGTTCCTGAAGTTCTGAATGTTATTATTGAAACTCCAAAGGGATCAAAAAATAAATATGAAATTGACAAGGAAACTGGCTTAATTAAACTTGATCGTGTGATGAAAACAGCCCAAGATTTTCCTTTCGATTATGGTTTTGTGCCGCAAACTCTTTGGGAAGATGGGGATGCGCTTGATGTTGTGGTTTTGACAACATATCCTTTGGCTGTTGGTATTCTTCTTGAAGTTCGTCCAGTTGGTGTGGCTCTTATGATAGATTGTGGAGAAAGCGATTATAAAATTATTTCTGTGCCAAAAAATGATCCACGCTGGGATAATGTAAAAGATCTTGGTGATGTTAATCCGTACACTCTTAAAGAAATAAAACATTTTTTTGAAACGTACAAAGTTATCGATGGAAAAAAAGTTGAAATTCAAGGATTTGAAGATAAAAAATCAGCAGTTGCAGTAATTGAAAAATCAATTGTCTTGTATGGAGAAAAATTTTCAAAAAAAGATTAAGTAAACAACATATAAAATACAACATAAAACATATAACATTGCCTTAATGCGCAGTCGCATTTTTGCTATATGTTATATGCTACATGTTACATGATTGTCTATGATTACATCTGAAATTAAAAAAATCCCAGAATCTCAAGTTGAAGTTGCAGTTACTGTTTCTTGGGATGAGTGGGAAAAATATATTGATCAAGCTGCAATTGATTATTCTAAGGAAATTAAAATCGAAGGTTTTCGCGCTGGAAAGGCTCCTCGCAGCATGGTTGAACAGAAAGTAGGAAAGGGCGTTCTTTTGGATGCAGCTGCACAAAAAGCGATTCAGGGAACATATCCAAAAGTTGTTGCTGAAAAAAAGATTGATGCCATTGGATCTCCCAAAGCTGAGATTATAAAATTGGCCGAAGAAAATCCTTTGGAATACAAGGTTGTGACTGCGGTTGTTCCATCAGTTGAAATGAAACCATGGAAAAGCGCTGTGGAAAAAATCAACAAAGAATATAACAAAAAATCAGCTGAAATAAGTGACAGTGATGTTGAAAAAGAATTGGAAGAAATTGCCAAGAGTCGTGTTCAGCACATCACAGTGGAAAGAGAAGCGCGAGATGGCGATAATGTTATTTTGTCTTTTGAAGTTAAAAAAGATGGAGTTCCAATTGAAAACGGAACAAGCAAGAGTCATCCGATGATTCTTGGACGAGGAGTTTTCATACCAGGTTTTGAAGAACAAGTTTTAGGAATGAAAGCAGGTGAAATAAAAGATTTTGAGCTCAAATTTCCAGATGATTATCATGAAAAAGGTTTGGCTGGAAAACCTGCTCAATTTGTTGTCACTGTTGAAACCGTGCAGGAGCGAAAGTCTCCAGAACTTACAGATGAATTTGCAAAATCCCTTGGAAAATTTGAGAATTTGGCTGATATGAAAAAAAATGTTGCTGATGGTATGGCAGAAGAAAAAAAACATGAACTTAAAGAAAAAAGAAGATCTGAGATAATAGAGGCTCTTGTTGAAGTGGTTGAAGTTGAAATTCCACATATTCTTTTGCATGAGGAATTGCACAAAATGATTGGTGAATTTGAAATGCAATTGCAAGGAATGGGAATTACTTTTGAACAATATCTTGTTCAAATAGGAAAAACTGCGGAAGAGATTGAAAAAGAATGGGAACCACAAGCAGTTAAAAGAATCAAGGCCGCATTGGCTCTGGAAGAAGTGGCAAAGGAAAAGGAAATTGAAATTGCAAATGAAGAAGTTGAGGCTGAAATGAACAAAACTTTGGCACATTACAAAAAAGTGCAAGACATCGAAAAGAATATTGATTTGGGAAGACTGTATAATTATGTGAAGGGAATGATGATTAATGAAAAAGTTTTGGAATTTCTTGAAAAAATATAATCGCGATACGAAACTACGAATAACATTCGAATCTACGAACAAACGCAAAATTTTATTTTCGTAGATTCGTTTCGCCAGCTGGCGAATGTTTCGTTGTTTCGTATCGGTAAACTTATGAATAATCAGTATCTTATTCCAACAGTAATTGAAAAAACAAATTATGGCGAGCGGGCATATGATATATATTCGCGCCTGCTTAAGGATAGGATTATTTTTTTGGGAACTGCTATAGATGACGGTGTTGCGAATGCTATCATTGCACAACTTCTTTTTTTGGAACAACAAAATCCAAAAGAGGATATTAAGATCTACATAAACTCTCCAGGCGGATCTGTGAGCAGTGCCTTGGCCATATATGACACGATGCAATACATTCGCTGCGACGTGCAAACGATTTGTGTGGGAATAGCAGCTTCTGCCGCAGCTTTGCTTTTAAGCGCTGGGAAAAAAGGTAAGCGTTTTTGTCTGCCTAATTCTGAAGTTATGATTCATCAAGTGATGGGTGGGGCTAGTGGTCAAGCGTCTGATGTTAACATTCATGCTCAACATATTTTGAAAACCAAAGAAAAACTGAATGCAATCATGGCCAAGCATACCGGACAAAAAATTGCAAAAGTTGAGAAGGATACTGATCGAGATTATTTTATGTCAGCTGAGGAAGCTGTGAAGTATGGAATCGTGGACAAGGTAATAGGGTTATAGGTTGTAGGAATTAGGAATTAGTAAATACATAAAAAATCTTTCGATAAAATAAAAAAACTCAACCACATATGGCTGAGTTTTTTTATTTTGTATGCAGTTTCTAATTGCTACAACCTAAATCCTAATTCCTACTTGAGTAGCGGCAACAGGCTTTCACCATTCGTATCTTCTGGCTTTTGTATGCTTAAAAGCTCCAAAATTGTTGGGGCAATATCGCTTAGCAATCCTCCAACCTCACTTTGTTGTCGAACAACTTCTACCGATGTTTTTTCTCTATGATTTGTCGCAGTGACATACCAAAGTGGAACTGGATTGGAAGAATGTTCGGTATCTACTTGTCCGGTACGATAATTTTTGATTTCCTCCACGTTTCCATGGTCGGCTGTAATAAAAAGACAACCACCCTTTTTTAATACCATAGGAATAAGTTTGGCAAGATTTTTATCTATTGTTTGAACTGCAGTAACACAGGCCTCAGGATTTCCAGTATGTCCAACCATGTCTGCATTGGCATAGTTTACCAAGATAAAATCGTATTTTTCCTCTTCTATTGCTGCTGAAATTTTTTCAGTCACGAGAGACGCGCTCATTTCTGGGGCCTCATCAAATTTTGAAACCGAAGGAGATGGAACCAAAATCCTTTCTTCTCCTTCCCAAGCTTCTTCTTTTCCTCCATTAAAAAAATATGTTACGTGGGCATATTTTTCTGTTTCAGCTATGCGGAGTTGTTTCAATTTGTGTTCGCTGAGAATTTGTCCAAGCCCACCTTCTAATGTTACTGGTGGAAAAGCTACTTCAACTGGAAGATTTTTTTCATATTCCACAAGTGTCACAAAATCTATATCCAATTTTTCTCTTTGAAATCCATCAAAATCATCAGCAGTAAAAGCTTTTGTGAGCTCTCGTGCTCTGTCTTCGCGAAAATTAAAGAAAATCACGCCATCACCATCTTGAACAATCGCAACAGGTTTGTTGCCTGCCTGTCCGGTAGGCAGGTTTTCTGTTATTACGGATGGTTCAATGTATTCATCTGTAATTTCAGTAGCGTATGAATCTTGAAGGCATTTGATGGCATCAGTTGCGCTTGCTCCTTTTCCTTCAGTAATTAATCTGTAGGCCTTTTCTACTCGATCCCAATTGTTGTTGCGATCCATTCCCCAGTTTCTTCCACTGAGTGTTGCAATTTTTCCAACACCTATTGACTTGAGGTGATTTTGCAGATCTTGAATAGTTTTTGTTCCAGATGTTTGAGGTGAGTCTCTTCCATCAGTGAAAGCATGAATAAAAACCTTGCTGAGACCTTTTTCTTTTGCCATTTCCAAGATAGCAAAAAGATGTTCGAGATATGAATGAACACTGCCTTGGCCAACAAGTCCAAGAAGGTGCAGAGATGAATCTCGCTTTTTGACGTTTTCCATTATTTTGGACAAAGCTGGATTTTCAAAAAAGGTTTTGTCTTGAATTGAAAGTGTAATGCGAGGAAGATTTTGGTACACAATTTTTCCCGCTCCCATTGCCATGTGGCCAACCTCGCTGTTGCCTGATTCTCCCCAAAAAAGCCCAACAGAAATTCCCGAGGCTTGCAAAGTTGTCATGGGATAGAAATGATCAAGTTTTTCAATGGTTGGCAGGCTGGTTTCTTTGAGTACGTTGCCTTTGCTGTTATTGCTGATGCCCCAACCATCAAGAACGACAAGAACTACTGGTTTATACATATGGTTAATAATTTCCAATTTCCAATTTCCAATTTCCAAACAAATCTCAATGACACAATGACCAATTTTGAAATGCTTTCAATTATTGTTTTTTTGTATCTTGTTTGTATCTTGTTTCTTGTATCTTGGTGATTTTATAATATTTCTTTTACTATTTTACCATCTATAGAGGGCTTTGACAAAAACCTCTTATTCCTATACTATGGCGGTACAGATAAATAGTTAAAAATGGATCGGTTCGATTTGATTAATTACACTGAATTGGCTGAATTAAGATAAATTTGCATTAATATGAAGTTAAAAATTGCTTCAAATATATCTAAAAAATGCGAGGTTAAAGCTTAAAAAAGCTTTCTTTTTGGTGAACACAAATTGATCAGTCGAAGCGCTTGAAAATGTATGTTAATAGGTTTAATGGTCCTGAGTCTTCTTTTGGGAGGCGGTGCAGGGTATTTTATTCGACAATCAATAGCGCGTAGGCGACTTGATACAGCTGAGGGTAAAATTGAAAAGATGACTGAAGATGCTGAGAAAAAATCTCAGGAGCTTGTTTTGAATGCGAAGAACAAGGCAGTTGAAATATTGGAAGAAGCAAAAAAGAAGGAAAAGGAACGTGAGGACCAAATTCTCAGAAGTGAACAACGCTTGGAAAAACGTGAGGTTGCTATTGATCAAAAAACTGAGGAAATAGAAAGGGCAAAAAATGTGTTGGAGCAAAAAGTTGAAGAGGTTAGAAAAATTAGAGTAGAAGCCGAAGAAACACGTGCACGTGAGTTGGAACGTCTTGAAAAAATAGCTGGTCTTTCAAAAGAACAAGCAAAAGCTATCTTGTTGCAACTCACTGAAGAAGAAAATCGTGATGCATTGGCTGAGCGTATTGCCAAGATTGAAAGGCAAGGTGTTGAAGAAATTGAAAAAAGAGCTAAAAACATAATGACAAGTGTCATTCAAAAATATGCTGGATCGCATGCGGCAGAAGTTGTGACAACAACCGTTTCAATACCTTCAGATGAGGTGAAGGGAAGAATTATTGGTCGCGAAGGAAGAAACATTAAAGCCTTGGAAAAACTTACAGGTGTTGAGATTATTGTTGATGATACTCCAGAAGCGATTGTTATTTCAGGATTTGATCCTGTTCGTCGCGAAATAGCTCGAATTACTGTTGAGAAATTGATTGGTGATGGGCGCATTCATCCAACAAGAATAGAGGAGGCCGTTGAATATGCAAAAAAAGAAATCGACAACAAGATAAAAGAAGCAGGAGAAGCTGCTGTGTATGATCTTGGTATTGCAGGTCTTGAACCGAAACTTGTGTATTTGCTTGGACGTCTTCGATATCGCACAAGTTATGGGCAAAATGTTTTGCTTCATTCGCTGGAAGTTGCACATCTCTCCGGTGCACTTGCTGCAGAACTTGGCGCTGATGTGACTATTGCAAAAAAAGCAGGTCTTTTGCATGATATTGGAAAAGCTGTTGATCATGAAATTCAGGGAACACATGTGGAAATAGGTATTAAAATAATGGAAAAATTTGGCATGCAAAAGGAAATTATTGATGCTATGAAATCACATCACGAAGACTATCCTTTTGAAACTCCAGAATCTTTTATTATCGCTGCTGCAGATGCAATTTCCGCAAGTCGCCCAGGAGCTCGCAAGGATACATTGGAAAAATATCTCAAGAGACTTGAAGAATTGGAAACAACTGCAAATTCTTTTGCTGGTGTTGAAAAAACTTATGCTATTCAAGCTGGAAGAGAAATACGCGTTTTTGTGAAGCCGGAAGAAATTGATGATTTGGGAGCTTTGAAATTGGCACGTGAAATTGCAGATAAAATTGAAGCTGACTTAAAATACCCCGGAGAAATCAAGGTTAATGTTTTACGAGAAACAAGAAGCGTGGAATACGCTCGATAATTTTGGGTTCGCCGAAGAATAAAATTTTTTTAAAAATATTCTCGACGCTCCTTGTTTTCTAACTAAAATTTTCCCTCGCTCAACACAATCATAGGAAAATTTTAGAGAAAACAAAGGCTTATTCAATCAAAAAAATATTTTTAAAAAATTTATTCTTCAGCTCATTGAACATATTTATAATGTTGTGCCGTGCAGCGTGGAAATTTTATTAAAAATTTCCACGCTGTGTATAACTCGGATTTGCTTTATTTGGGCTAAAAATAGTACAATGGTTGGAGTAAGGATAAAATTTAAAATAGAAAGGATGGTGAATACTATGGCAAATGTAAACAAGGACGCTCTTGTAGATTCAATCGCAACAAAAACTGATCTTTCAAAAAAAGCAGTTGAAAGCGTGATCGAAGCTCTTCAAGAAAAAATTACAGATGAAATCAGACAGGGAAACAAAGTAACATTGACTGGATTTGGAACATTTAAAGTTTCTCAACGAGCCGCTCGTGAAGGAATTAACCCTCAAACCAAAGCTAAGATTCAAATCCCTGCAATGACAGTTCCAAAATTCACTGCTGGAAAAGCATTGAAAGAAGCTGTTAAATAGAGGTCTCCGACCTATATAATCTGCACTCGCTCGGATGCGAAAATATTTTTCGCTTCGCTCGCTTCGTTTGATTATAGATCTCATCGTATTGAAATATATTTTTTTGAATATATCCAAAAGATGGAAACAAAACCCGCCGAAAGGTGGGTTTTGTTGTTCTTGGTTTATTATTGACGCATAGTGCAAAAGCGTGTAAGATGGGTATTAGTTGAGAAATATTCGCTTATAGGAACTAATTTCAGGTATATAGTTCGCTTCAGCACAACAAAGACGGGGCGTGGTGTCAACGGTAGCACGAGTGATTTGGGATCATTTAGACAGGGTTCGAATCCCTGCGCCCCGACATCAAGAAACAAAAAACAGACATTCCAAAAGAATGTCTGTTTTTTGTTTCTTGTATTTGGAGTTCGCAGGGATTCGAACCGGCAGAAGCTAAGCAAGATTTCGTTCAGCAGGACGAAATCGCAGCGTGCGTCGATGAATGCGACCATAGGAGCATTCAGCGCTGCCGAGGACAAGGAGATTGTGAGCGACGACGAACAAGCGACGCGGAAATCCCTGCGCCCATGTGTATCTTACAGATTATAGCATCTAAATTTTCTTTAAATAAAGCAAAATATTGCATTATGCTCGCGTATTAAGATATTTCATGGCTTAGTCTGATGAAAGAATATATTGCATGTTGAGCATTACTTCTTGACTTAATACAAATAATTGTATAAACTTGCATATTATGATAATATATAGTAGGGTTAATTTGCAGGTTAATATAATAGAATCAAAATTATGATCAGAAAAGTTAAATTCAATAACTTTTATTCTTTTAAGGAGGAGCAAGAAATTTCTTTTTTAACAAATAAAAAGAAATCTTATTCTTATTTTCAATCTAATGCAAAAAAAAGCGAACTGATAACAAAGGTTGCCGGTTTTATAGGTGGAAACGCTTCTGGCAAAACAAATATAATGAGGCTCTTTAGTTATTTTAATTATTTTGTTTGTGTAGAAACTAGAGGCACTGACTTGGACGCTGCTTTTAAGACTTTTTTTAATAACAATGAGAAATCAAATTTTTATATTGAATTTGAAATAGCTGGCAGTGTTTATTTCTATGAATTTTCAGTTAAAAATAACATAATAGTAAAGGAAAAATTATCAGAAAAGAAAATTATTAAAAATTCAAAAATAGAAGAAATATTTTCTAGAAGCAATGATAAAATAGAGTCCTTGCACAAAGTTTATTTTAAGGATCTTCCAATGAACTACCTCAAAAATATTAGAGCGGATGTCTCATTGGCAGCATTTTTAAAGGCGCACTATGACATAGATATTATCAATAAAATATATGATTATTTTTCAAAAGTTTATAGTAATATAAATGAAAGTGGTCATTTAAATAATCCATTTTACAACAGTAAAAGTATAGAAGCTTATTCAAAAGACAAAGATCTCAAATTTCAAATGGAAAAGTTCATAAAGCGATTTGATATTGGCTTGGAAGGCATTAAAATTAGCAAAGAGAAAAGTTGGGATGATTACGATTTTTCAATTTTTGGAATTCATAATACCAAAAAAGGTTTTAATGAGATACCTTTTCAATATGAATCAAGAGGTACACGATCTCTAATTTATGTGCTTGCCTATATTTTCAGTGCACTGAAAAATGATGGTATTGTTATTATAGATGAAATTGAAACTGGCCTTCACCCTGAAGCAGTAAAAAAAATAGTAAACTTTTTTATTGATGAAAATGAAAAAGGTGAAGCGCAATTAATCTTTTCTTCGCACTCGCTTGAGTTCATGAAAAAGTTTGATATGCAACAAATATTCTTGACTGAGAAAAATGATACTGGCAGTAGCATTACATACAGGCTTGATAAGGTCGAAGGCGTGAGGCCTGATGAAAATTTCTTAGCAAAATATATGTCAGGAGCCTATGGTTCATTTCCAAACATAAAAGTCTAAAACCATGACTAGAAAAACAAAATATACATGTTTAATGTTTGGGGAAGGTAAGAATGATAAGGACTTCATTTATGCGCTTTCCGGGTTAGATAAGTTTAAAAATTATTATGCAAAAAACTGGTATTTTAAATTCGATAATGCGCATGGTTGCTCTGCTTCAAATGTAATAAAGGAATGCAAAAATCAAATAACGGGAGAAGAAGATCTTGTCCTGTGCTTTATTGATCTTGATGATCTCAAGAATGATTACAAGCAAACATGGGAAGAAGAAAAGCTCAAACTCGAAGATGATGCGTCAAAATATGATATCAAAATTATCTGGTTTTTAGATAAATTGGAAGAAGAATTGAGGCGTGTGCTTGGTGAGGAGTATAATGATCATTCAGCAAACAAGGAAGCAAAAAAGAGCACTGAGAAATTCATAAATTCAGATCTTTGGAACAGAATTATTGAGCTAATCAAAAAACGTGAAAATGAGCTTGGTGTTATCAAGTACAAGGATTAAACTCACGTTCAATAATAATCTGCGTATTGCAACTGGAAAGAGCATAGAACACTTTTTTTCAATTTAATTTATGTCGAATATTAAATCGCCGATAGGCCGTCAAGGTCGCTCGGCTTCGCTCTCTTGACTGCCGTCGGAACGATTTGAAATACGACCTGTAAGCAAAAACGGAATTTTTTGCACGCCTAACAACTGCAGGGGTTAATGCTGGATTGAGGAATACGAAAATAAGTATATTCCAATACAGAAATGGGCCCCCAAATGTAATCTACAATATTGGGCATTTTTGAAAAATTAGCTAACTTTGATTTTAGAAAATACCTTCATTTTTTCCTTCCTCATTTCTTTACCTGCTTC
>Ga0209319_1000589_pt1 | contig 43181 bp, 36 predicted proteins | sample RifGroE2_FD_184000 | JGI IMG/M metagenome (GOLD analysis project Ga0209319, IMG submission 184000) | Groundwater microbial communities from Rifle, Colorado - Groundwater E2 (SPAdes) (version 2) | ecosystem: Environmental > Aquatic > Deep subsurface > Groundwater | place: Rifle, Colorado, United...
CACGAACAAACATGAAATAAAGGTAAAAAAAGACATTGGGTCACCCAAAAACAATTAGCAAAAATACGCAATCAATTGTATATCAACTAAATTACAAAACATGGGTTAAAGTTGTGTCGAAGTCAGGTGAAGCTTGTTGATACTGCAGGAAGGGTTGATAAATTTATGAACCGTTATAAGGATCATGTAGGTAAAAAGAAATAATACGATATTTTTTATTTGAAGAGGGGCTGTTTCAATTGCCCCTTTTTTGTTTTCCGGTACTGTGGCACAATCATTGATCAGCCACTTTACATCCAGGATGCAAAAAATAATGTGTAATTTTGACATTGGCTGTTTAAAATAAAAGATAAAAAGTATATTCGATAAGACAAGAGCTCGCGAAAAATCCTGAAGGGGGTGAGGTGAAATGATCAGAGACAGGGCACGGGATCTTATTTAGATGATTTGGAGAAAAAATGGAAAAGAAATTCAGGAAACCTGCAGGTGAGATATTTATACCGGACATTCTGGATGGTGATGGAGATATAATTCCGATTATTGCCGATGGAGATGACGGAGAACTTGAAGATGTTGAGGTTCCGGAGGTTCTTCCAATACTCTCTTTAAGGAATACGGTGCTCTTCCCCGGAGTTGTACTGCCTATATCTATTGGCCGGCCGAAATCAATACAGCTTATTAAGGATGCTTACCGAAGCGATAAAATAGTAGGTACTGTTGCTCAGAAAGATCCTGATCAGGAAAATCCTGATTTTAGTGATCTTCATGCTGTCGGAACGATCGGACAGATCGTCAAGCTTCTTGAGATGCCTGACGGGTCTACTACTGCCATAATTCAGGGAAGGAAAAGAATGACCCTGAGTGAGCTTGTATCAAGCGATCCCTATTTTACTGCAAAGGTTATTACCCTTCCTGAATCCAGACCTGAGATTCTGAATAAGGATTTTGATGCTATTGTTGGCTCTCTCAAGGACCTGTCGCTTAAGATTATAAAGATCAATCCAAACATCAGCCCTGAAGCTTCATTTGCAATAAAGAATATAGAGAATAATACATACCTCATTAACTTTATCTGTTCCAATACTGATATTAAAGTTCAGGATAAGCAGAAGCTTCTTGAAATTAACAGTCTGCGCGACAGAGGTTTTGCTCTTCTGGAATTTCTTGTTCAGGAGATACAGGTGCTTGAACTTAAGAATGAATTGCAATCGAAGGTTAAAAGTGATCTCGATCAGCAGCAGAGGGAGTTCCTCTTGCATCAGCAGATGAAGACTATTCAGAATGAGCTGGGAGGAAATCCTGTCGAAAAGGAGATTGATGAATACAGGAAAAAGGCCGGGGAAAAAAAATGGACCGAAGATGTAAAAAAGGTTTTCGAGAAGGAACTTGATAAACTCCACCGGCTTAATCCGGCTGCAGCGGAATATTCTGTTCAGGTAAATTATATTCAGACTCTTCTGGATCTCCCGTGGAACTTATATTCGACCGATAATCTTGACCTGAATCATGCCAGGCTTGTTCTCGATGAAGATCATTTCGGGCTCGATGAAGTGAAGGAAAGGATACTGGAGCACCTTGCGGTACTTAAGCTGAAGGGTGACCTTAAATCTCCTATCCTGTGCCTTTACGGTCCCCCGGGAGTCGGAAAAACATCTCTTGGCAAATCTGTGGCTAAAGCTCTTGGCAGGAAGTATGTCAGAATGTCACTCGGAGGACTTCATGATGAAGCGGAAATAAGGGGCCACAGGAAAACATATATCGGGGCAATGCCCGGCAGGATTATCCAGAACATTCGCAGGGCTCAGTCTTCGAATCCCGTATTCATTCTCGATGAAATAGACAAAGTGGGCCAGGATTTCAGGGGCGACCCTTCTTCAGCCTTACTTGAGGTGCTCGACCCTGAGCAGAACAGCACCTTTTTTGATAATTTCCTCGAAATGGAATATGACCTGTCAAAAGTGCTTTTTATTGCAACTGCCAATAACCTTGCTACTATAAGCCCTGCCCTTCGCGACAGGATGGAGTTGATTGAGATAACCGGTTATCTTGTTGAAGAAAAACTCGAGATAGCAAAACGTCATCTTTTCCCGAAACAGCTCGAAAACCATGGTGTGAAAAAGGAGCAGGTCACAATTGATAAAAAAGTGATGGAGTCAATAATTGAAAAATACACACGGGAATCCGGTGTCCGGGAACTTGACAAGAAACTGGCGAAAATTGTACGGGTAACAGCAAAGAGTATAGCTTCAGAACGGGAGTATGATACTGTTCTCAGCCAGACAAACCTTGATTCAATTCTTGGACCTCCGAGATTTACCCGCGATATATATTCAGGTAATGATCAGGCCGGAGTTGTTACAGGACTCGCATGGACAGCAGCAGGAGGTGAGATACTGTTTGTGGAAACAAGCCTGAGCAAAGGCACAGGAAAGCTGACACTTACAGGTAACCTTGGAGAAGTGATGAAAGAGTCAGCTATAATAGCTCATGAATATCTTAAAGCAAATGCAGAGGTGCTTGAGCTGCCTGATAATTTCTCCGATAAATGGAATATTCATATTCATGTTCCTGAGGGTGCAATACCAAAGGATGGGCCTTCTGCAGGAATTACGATGGCTACCTCTATCGCTTCTGCATTTACTCAGCGGAAGGTAAAGAAATATCTTGCCATGACAGGTGAAATTACCCTCAGGGGGAAAGTGCTTCCGGTAGGAGGTATCAAGGAGAAGATTCTTGCTGCAAAACGCGCAAGTATAAGGGAGATAATAGTATCGGAAGACAACAGGAAAGATGTTGAGAATATTAATGCGATATATATCAGGGGATTAAGATTTCATTATGTCGACGCAATAATGCAGGTGCTTGAACTTGCTTTATTAAACCAGAAAGTTAAGAATCCCAAAAAAATAGCCTTTGAATGAAAAAAATAGCTGTTTTTCCCGGGTCTTTTGATCCGTTTACAATAGGCCATGAGGCTATTGTAAGAAGAGCATTGATTTTGTTTGATGAGATAATCATTGCCGTAGGAGCTAATGCCCTGAAAAAAAATTACTACTCCCTCTCTACCAGGAAAGAGATGATAAACCTGGTCTTTAAGGATGAACCAAGAGTTAAGATATCTCATTATGAGGGCCTTACGGTGGATTATTGCTCCAGGAACAATATCGGATTTCTGTTGCGGGGACTCAGAACAGCCGCAGATTTTGAGTTTGAAAGAGCAATAGCACAGGTCAATAAAGTACTGGCACCTGATATTGAATCAGTATTTCTGCTAACGGTACCTGAACACAGCCACATTAACTCAACAATTGTCCGTGATATTATCAGAAGTGGAGGGGATGCTTCAGTTTTTATACCTGCAGCAATTGATCTTAAGAATTTCAGGGGAGAAGAGTAGGGGACTTCTATTTTAGTATTGAAGAGTTTATAACCTCCATAAGGGAAAGCCAGGCATTACTCTTAATTCTGTTCAACTCATCCGGTAAAAGCCATTCGACTTTTGTTATCCCTTCCTCTTCCTGCGGCTCTGTGATCATCTCACCGTCGTAACCCATCAGGAACCAGTTTGTTTTCTTGAGGTATGAGATCCCTTCCCATAAATAGGTATGGTAACTCGGACTTATTTGCCTGACAATGTAATGACCTTTAATGCCACACTCCTCACTCACCTCCCTCAGCGCACAGGCTTCCGCTTCTTCCCCCGGTTCCATATGCCCCTTTGGCAGATCGAGTCTTCCTTTTTTCTCTATGAACAGGTATCTGCTGCTTGGATGTCTCACCAGTCCCCCGGCAGCTTCGACTTCATTGAAATAGATCCTGAATATCCTCCACAGGTGTTTTATGTCAGGCCCATAAATATTGATACACTGAATATTCTTATCTGACTGGAAATCAGATATTAACTTATAAAGTTCAGATGTGTCATTGAATTTATGGAATAAGCCGTATTTTTGTAACCTGTCAGGTTCAGAGCTTAGTACTATGAATCTGTTCTCGAAATGAACTTTAAACATATCCATATGGACCAATTTTCAAAAAAAACTGCAGAATATCTGTTACAAATTAAAGCAATTAAATTACAACCATCAAATCCTTTTACCTGGGCTTCTGGCTGGAAGTCCCCGATTTATTGTGATAACCGTAAAACTCTCTCATTTCCTGACGTGAGGACATTCATCCGCGATTCTTTTGCATCCATGGTAAAAGATCTCTACCCCGGGGCAGAGATGATTGCAGGTGTTGCAACCGGAGCTATTGCTCATGGGGCGCTTGCTGCCGATAAGCTGGCGTTACCTTTCATTTATGTCCGGTCAGAAGCAAAGGAACATGGCCTTGGGAACCAGATTGAAGGATACTTTGAAAAAGGGCAGAAAGTTGTGGTTGTTGAGGATCTGATCTCAACCGGAGGCAGCAGTCTTAATGCGGTTAAAGCCCTCAGGGATGCTGGTTGTGAAGTACTTGGAATGGTGGCAATTTTTACATATGAATTTAAAAAAGCATCCGATAGTTTTGCTGCAGCTGATTGCAGGCTTCATACTCTCAGCAACTACTCAGTTCTGGTGGATACTGCAGTAAGAACGGGTTATATTGGTGAAGCTGAAGTGGATACGCTTAAGAAGTGGAGACTCGATCCATCGGTTTGGGGTAAATAGCGTTTGGCAGGTGGCAATAAACAAGGATAAATTTTAAATTGCGTTAATTCAGGATTAATACATGTCAGATATTACACACTATCATAGCCGTACGGGTAAACTAAGCTGTACTCCTGCAGAAGTATTTGCATTTATTACTGATCTCAGGAATTTCAGCAGGTTTGTGAATGAAGGTACAATTACCGGCTGGCAAGCAGAAAAGGAGTCATGCAGCTTCAGTGTTTCGATGCTTGGTACAGTGAGTATCAGGTTAATTGAAAAGGTGTCAGGCTCAGGAGTTTTATACCAGGGTGATGCCCTTAGCAGGAATGATTTTACAATTGATGTTAAAATCTATGGGGAACCGACAGATCTGGCGGAATTAAACCTCTCTCTTAATGCAAGCCTGAATCCTTTGATGAAGATGATGGCTGATAAGCCCATAAGGCAGTTTATGGAGATTCTGATACAGCAGATTGAAAGTTTCAGGGACTGGCATATAGTTACAGAATAAAGTCAACCTCCCTGAAGGAGTAATGCAGAATATCCCCATCTTTTCTTTCAATTTTAAGAGCTCCATCATCTCTGACTGACAAAATCCGGCCAGTGAAAGTACCGGCTTTATCACGGAAATCACTCCACTCATTATGGCGAAAGAGTTGTGAAATGTAATTACTCCGCATCTCTGTCTGGTTTCCTGAAACGAGTTGAAAATATCTTTTATCAATTGCTGAACAAAGCTGTCTGAGACAGATCTCAAGATCATACTCCCTGTCTGTAAGAAGGCTCATGGAAACAGGATTTGGAGCACTGGTCAAAAACTCACGCTGATTTATATTCAGACCTATCCCTGCAACTGAATTTACTATTGCATTTTCCATTATTGAGTTTTCAATCAGAATACCTGCTATTTTGTCATTGTTCACATAAATGTCATTCGGCCATTTTATTTTACAATCTGAAATTTCGCCACCCAGAAAATCGGATATTCCCAGGGATACCATCATTGATAACAGGAACTGATCTGAAGGTTCAATCCCGGAAGGATATAATATTATGCTGATTAACAGGTTTTTGCCAGCTTCGCTCTCCCATTGGTTTCCCATTTGGCCCCTCCCTGATGACTGAAAAGCCGCACGTATTATTGTTCCTTCAGCTATCTGCTTTTTTCTGATGAGGCTGGCTGCATAAGTATTTGTAGATGGCAGTTCCTCAAAAAAAATGATATCTGAGCCTATAATCATGTTATTCAGTTAATTAGCAATAATAGTTCATTTAAGTTATCCTGTTCCGGAACAATGATCATTATTGGCATTGAAATTGAGTGATATAAATTATATCAAAAGTACAGATAAAAGTGGTACTTTTGCGGCTTAATACCAAAGTGTTTAACATTAATGAAGAAAAGACCTGACGGAACCGAATTATTATTGGCAAGCGCTATTAAAGGCATCCATGAAAAAAAGGGACAGAATGTACTGAAAATAGATTTGAGGAAGCTCGAAAACAGGATTACAGATTATTTTATTATCTGCCATGCATCATCGAGTACCCAGGTAAGTGCTATTAGTGATTCAATTGATGATATTGTAAGAAAGGAAGCGGGAGAAAAGCCACTCCATAAAGAAGGACTAGATAATTGTTTTTGGGTTCTTATAGACTATGGTAATGTGATTGTGCATGTTTTTGTTGAGGAGTACAGGAATTTTTACAGCCTTGAATCGCTCTGGGCCGATGCAAAAATTGATTCAGCAGAAGATATAAAAAAAGGAAAATAAATAATGGAGAATTCTGACAGTGATAAAGGGAGTGAAAAAAAACCCGATAAGATTATAAAACCACGTTTCAATACCAATTGGATATTTGCAGCAATAGTTCTTGCATTTATTGCAATTAACCTTTTATATACCGGTAAGGCAGTTCAGAAGACCACTACCAGTGATATGAAGGAGATGATCGCCCGCCGCGATATCGAAAAAATTGTTGTCATCAACAAGGAACAGGCTGAAATATATCTTAGTAAAGAGGCACTGGAATCGGACAGGTATCCAAAGGTTCCAAAACCGGGATCAGGATTCGGCATGTCGGTGCCTAAGGCTCATTTTACATTCAATATAGGCGATATAAGCAGTTTTGAACCCTTTCTTCTGGAAGCACAGAGAAATGCGGGTTATACCGACAAAGAGCTTATTTACCCTGATTATCAGACCAGGCGTAACTGGATTGCAGATGCTCTCTCATGGCTGCTTTTGCCGGCAATACTTATAGGTTTCTGGCTTTTCATGATGAAAAGGATGTCAGCCGGAGGCGCAGGAGGTGCAGGAGGAATTTTCAACGTAGGAAAATCGAGGGCGCAGATATTTGATAAGGACAATAACGTAAAACTTAATTTCAGTGATGTGGCAGGTCTTGAAGAGGCCAAGACAGAGGTAATGGAGATTGTTGATTTCCTTAAAAATCCGAAAAAGTATACCCAGCTTGGTGGCAAGATACCAAAGGGAGCGCTGCTTATTGGACCTCCCGGGACGGGAAAAACAATGCTTGCAAAGGCTGTTGCCGGTGAGGCTAATGTGCCATTCTTTTCAATTTCAGGATCGGATTTTGTTGAAATGTTTGTCGGTGTGGGGGCCTCACGGGTAAGAGACCTCTTTAAGCAGGCTAAAGAAAAAGCACCCTGTATAGTTTTTATAGATGAAATAGATGCAGTTGGACGTGCCAGAGGACGTAATGCCAATTTCGGTTCCAACGATGAAAGGGAAAATACCCTTAATCAGCTGCTTACCGAAATGGATGGCTTTGGTACTAATCTGGGTGTTATTATACTTGCAGCAACCAACAGGGCAGATATTCTTGACAGGGCTCTTATGCGTGCCGGACGTTTTGACAGGCAGATTCATGTTGAACTTCCGGATCTTACTGAAAGAGAAGCTATTTTCAAGGTGCATCTGAGACCAATAAAACTTGAGAAAGATTTTGATGTCGTATTCCTGGCAAAACAGACACCGGGATTTTCAGGTGCTGATATTGCAAATGTTTGTAATGAAGCTGCCCTTATTGCAGCCAGAAAGAATAAAACCGTTGTTGAGAAACAGGATTTCCTTGATGCAGTCGACCGGATTGTTGGAGGACTTGAAAGAAAAACCAAGATCATCTCGGCTATAGAGAAGAAAACAATTGCGTACCATGAAGCAGGCCATGCGACTGTAAGCTGGATGCTCGAACATGCAAGTCCTCTGCTTAAAGTAACAATCATTCCCAGGGGCAGGGCACTTGGTGCAGCCTGGTACCTCCCTGAAGAGAGGCAGCTGACTACCCGGGAACAGATACTCGATGAGATGGCTTATGCCCTTGGAGGAAGAGCTGCAGAGGAACTTATCTTCGGAAAAATATCAACTGGTGCACTTAGCGATCTGGAAAAGATTACAAAACAGGCTTACGCAATGGTCTCATTCTTCGGAATGAGTGAAAAAGTCGGAAATATCAGTTTTTATGATTCATCAGGCCAGTCAGATTTCGGATTTACGAAGCCATATAGCGAGAAAACGGCTGAGCTTATCGATCAGGAAGTTAAGAGTATCATTGATGAATCATACATTCGTGCCAAGGAAGTCCTTAAAAGCAATATGAAAGGACTGACTGAACTTGCGGAAATACTCCTGGAGAGAGAAGTCATTTTCAGTGAAGATCTTGAGAAGATTTTCGGTAAAAGAAAGGCTGACCGGATAAAAGAGGAGCAGGGATTAAAAGAACAGAATTCTGCCAATGCTGTTAAAAAAGAGACAGGGGCAAAGGAAATAAAAAAAGAAGAATCAGGCAAGAGTGAGGATGATATCCTGAAAACCGGATCAGGGAAAAATGAGAAGAATGATGAAAAAGATTCCTGGAAACAAGTAAAAAAATCAAAAACCAAGGATAAATAACTTCGCAGATTTTGAATAATCTTCTCAGACGCACCTTAACAGGTGCCTGGATAGTAGTTTTTGTGCTGGGAGGATTCTGGCTTCATCCGGTATCCTTTTTTCTGACAGGAGCGATAATGCTGGCAGGGGCACAATATGAGTACTATATTATTATAAGGAATACTGGGGTGCGACCCCAGCTGGTTACGGGTATGATAACCGGCATTGCAGCTTACGTTATTTCAACACTTATTGCATCTGAAGTAATACCAAAGGAATATTTTCTCATCCTTGTACCAATGATACTGGTCATTATGGTTATTGAACTTTACCGGAAACAGGAAAAACCTTTTGATTCGCTGGCCCATACATTTTTTTCAATACTTTATACAGCTATTCCGTTTTCAATGCTTCCGTTTTCCGCATTCTCAAGAACAGGGCTGGAAACAATCTTACATCACAATCAGCAAATTTTCTCCCCTGGTATTATAATAGGATTTTTCATCCTGATCTGGGCCAATGATACTGGTGCATACCTTGCAGGAGTTTCATTCGGACGGCATAAATTATTTGAGAGGATCTCTCCTAAAAAGTCGTGGGAGGGCTTCTTCGGAGGAGTTGTATTATCAGTAGCTGCAGCATGGTTCCTGTCGGGTTGGCTGGGGGTTGTTGAGCGTACAAACTGGATAATTATTGCTGTTATTGTCTCAGTGGCAGGAACATACGGAGACCTGGTGGAATCAATGCTTAAAAGAAGTACCGGGGTCAAGGATTCAGGAACTGTTATGCCCGGGCATGGGGGCTTCCTCGACAGGTTCGATAGTGCAATAATATCGTTCCCACTTGTATATCTTTTTATCTCACTTTTTGGATGATTAATCTTACTTGATTAGTTTTGTGCAAATTTTCTGTTAATGAGTATTCATAAGGAAGGATATAAAATACTGGGATTCGGATTTGTTACACTCCTTATCCTGAATATCATTATTAACATTCTGTGGGGAGATCTGGAGCTCCTTAAATGGGGTCTTCTTATACTTTCCTTCATGCTGTATGTTTTCCTTCTGTTTTTCTTCAGATGGCCTGAAAGAACTCTCGATCCTTCCCAGGGACTGGTTTATGCCCCTGCAGACGGGAAAGTGGTTGTTATTGAAGAGACTGAAGAGAATGAGTATTTTAAAGATACACGGCTGCAGATTTCTATCTTCATGTCTCCTTTTAATGTACACAGCAACAGATATCCTGTGTCGGGTAAGGTTAAATATGTCAGATACCATCCGGGAAGTTATATGGTGGCCTGGCATCCGAAATCCTCAGAGCTTAATGAAAGGAGTTCGATTGTTATCGAAACTGTTGAAGGAACGGAAATTCTCATACGTCAGATAGCAGGTGCCGTTGCCAGACGGATAGTTACATATGCAAAAGAAGACCAGGATGTTCAGCAGGGTGATGAGCTGGGATTTATTAAGTTTGGATCGCGTGTCGATATTTTTTTACCTGTTGGGACGGAAATTGAAATTCCCATTCTTCAACAGGTGAGGGCTAATAAGGATATTATTGCCAAAATCTGAAATTTAAACAGAAATGAGATTTATTGATGATAAGATAATTGATGTCACTACTGATGTCAAATGGATCGGGGTTACCGATTATGATATAAGAACTTTCGATATTGTAATGAAAACAGAATATGGGACCACATACAACTCATATTTTATAAATGCAGAGAAGAAGGCAGTAATTGAACTTGCCAAAGAAAAATTCAGCAAGACATATATTGAAAAGCTGAGGAAAGTTACCGATCCTTCAGAGATTCAGTATATAATACTCGACCATACAGAACCCGACCATTCAGGCAGTCTCAGGCTTCTCCTTGAGCTTGCCCCTTCAGCTACTGTAGTTGGTTCAGGTAATGCAGTAAGATACCTGGAAGATATTGTTAACAAGCCGTTTAAGTCACTAATTGTTAAGCATGGTGATAAGCTTGACCTTGGAAATAAAACACTTTCATTCATAGCTGCCCCTAACCTTCACTGGCCCGATTCTATTTATACTCTGCTTGAAGAGGATAAGGTATTGTTCACATGCGACTCATTCGGAGCACATTACTGTACGGAAGAGATGTTCAGCAATTTCGAGGGATCATATTACGATTCTTTTAAATACTACTTCGACGTAATCCTGAAACCTTTCAGCAGGTTCATGGTAAGGGCTATCGACTTCATTAAGCCTCTGGATTTTGAATATATTTGTCCGGGTCACGGGCCCATGCATCATGAAAACATCACTAAGGCAATTGAACTTACACAAACCTGGGCAAACGATTATCTTAAAATAACCACTGAAAAGTCAGGCTATAATGTAATGGTAGCATACATTTCGGCATACGGCTATACAAGGGATGCAGCCACTTTAATCGCAAAAGGCATAAGTGAGACAAAAGATATTGAAGTGGAAACCATTGATATTGAAGAGATTCCTCTGGAAGTACTGGAGGAAAAACTGATTTCATGTGATGGTCTGGTTGTAGGATCTCCGACAATAAATCAAAATACACTCCTCCCTGTTTATAAGCTGTTTTCTCTTGTTAATCCCATACGTGACAAAGGCAAGCTTGCAGGTTCTTTTGGATCCTATGGCTGGAGCGGGGAATCGCCAAAGATCATACTTGAAACATTCCGGATGCTCAAATTCAAGATATTTGAAGATTCAGGGTCCGTTAAATTTGCTCCTGCAGGGGATAAGGGAAATGTGCTTGTTGAATATGGAAGAAAATTTGCCGTGATGTTCATGGCAGAATGCGGCAGAAAATAGATATGTAAGGACACGCCACGGCGTGTCCTTACGTTCAATCTCCTTCTTACGAGATTGTAATCTGACGCGAGATATTCTTTTTCTCTTCTTCCATTTTCGGAAGGGATACAGTTAAAATACCGTCTTTATAGTTGGCTTCAATCTTTTCCCTGTTTACATTTTCGGGAATATAGAAGCTCCTGCAGAAGGAAGAATAGTTGAACTCTTTCTTCTTGTATCCGTCCCTTTCTTCAACAGATTCCTCTTTCGACTCTGATGAGATCGTCAGAACATCCTCATTGGTATCGATCTTGATATCTTTCTTATCCATCCCGGGTACTGCCAGATCAAGAATATAACTCTTTTCATCTTCCCTGATGTTCACCGCCGGCATTGAACTTGTCCTGTTTGATAATGCCGGTAAAAAATCATCGTCAAATAAATTTGGCATGTAAAACGGCCTGAAACTTCTTCTCATAATTGTTGGTAACATGGCTTTGTCCTCCTCTTATTTTAAGTTTAACATTATTAATTTTAATTACGCTGAATTATTTTCAAACTCTGTTCCAAATTCAATTACATGACAATATGACACATATTGTCATATATATTCAGACATAATGGCAGTAGTAATTATTTGTTTATCATTAGTAAGCTATTTGATTTAGGGGTGAATTGAAGAAGGTTGCCTTTTTCAACACTCGCAATTAAAAGGGATTGAGTTTAGTGAATTAAAAAAAATTAAATTAGGTTTGTAATTGAAAGAATATATGATGAGCACGACAGTCAGGAATATACTTATAGTTTGCGGAGTACTGCTGTTGCTGGCTTGCGCCTGGTATTTCCGCAGCATTGTTGTATATATACTGGTTTCAGGTGTTCTCTCTATTATGGGACGACCGCTTGTTGACCTGATATGCAGGCTTCATTTTAAAAAGTGGATATTTCCCCGTACGCTGGCTGCGCTTATTACACTTATGATAATATGGGGGATTATTATTCTCTTCTTCTACATCTTCATACCTCTGGTGACAACCCAGCTGAATTACTTTTCTACTATTGACAGTGAAAAGATCGTACAGCTCGTGGAGGCTCCGATTGCAAAAGTTGAACAGCTTTTCAGATTTTTTAATAAGGATATTTCAGATCAGATTTCGATACAGGACTATATTGTCGCAAAGGTATCAGGAGTTCTTAATGTTAATCTGATCCAGAATTTTCTTGGTTCGATGTTCGGTATTATGGGTAACGTCATAGTTGCTGTCTTTTCAATAACATTTATCACATTCTTCTTTCTTAAGGACCAGAGATTGTTTTTCGAATCTATATTAATGTGGGTACCGGATAAATACACTGAAAATTTTACCAGGGCTCTGCATTCGATACAGAGGTTGCTGACAAGGTATTTTATAGGAATAATTATACAAAGTACATGTATCCTGATTCTGATTACGATTGGAATGACAATCGTAGGCATTGATTTCAGGCAGGCTCTGGTTATGGGTGTGATACTCGGGATACTGAATGTCATTCCTTATGTGGGACCATGGCTTGGATTGTTTATTGCTGTTATAATGGGGGTAGCATCGCATATAAATATGGATTTCAATACAGTTGTCATTCCACTGGTTACATATATGATTATAGTTGAAGCCATTACACATCTTATTGATAACGTTGTTTTCCAACCGGTCATTTTTTCAAGCAGTGTCAGAGCCCACCCTCTTGAAATATTTATTGTTGTCCTTGCTTCCGGATTTGCTGCAGGAATACCCGGGATGATACTTGGGATCCCCACTTATACTGTTATCAGGGTTTTTGCCCGCGAGTTTTTCTATAATTTCAAGGCTGTACAGAGAATAACATCAGGTTTGTCTGCTGATAAACTGAATGGCAGAAACAGGGCAAATCAAAATCAGGAACCTGTTGATGCAGTTGAGTAAAAAAAGATCTCTCATAATAAGATGGCAAAGTCTTTTCAAAGGGAATAGATGAAATCTGCAAACCTCATAATTTCCGGATTTTTCAGACTTTATACTGACGGCTTCCGCAACTTGTCATCGTGGGGGAAAAAGCTATGGATCATTATTCTTATAAAACTCTTCATCATGTTTGTCATACTGAAGATCTTCTTCTTCCCTGATATTCTGAAGAAAAAGTTTGACAATGATAAACAAAGAAGTGAATATGTTCTCGATCAAATAATTAATTCACCAAATAGTCATGATTGAAAATGTTGATTTGTCACTGCTTAACTGGTCGAGGGCCCAGTTTGCCCTTACGGCGATTTACCACTGGCTGTTTGTACCACTGACTCTTGGTTTGTCATTTCTGGTTGCAATAATGGAAACGATATATGTCCGCACAGGAAATGAAGAATGGAAGCGGATCACAAGATTCTGGATGACTCTTTTTGGTGTTAACTTTGCAATAGGTGTTGCCACCGGTATTATCCTTGAATTTGAGTTTGGTACAAACTGGTCGAACTACTCATGGTTTGTTGGTGATATTTTTGGAGCGCCTCTGGCAATTGAAGGTATTGTGGCTTTCTTTCTTGAGTCTACCTTCATCGCTGTAATGTTCTTCGGTTGGAACAAAGTAAGCAGGAAGTTTCATCTTGTATCTACCTGGCTTGTAGCAATCGGATCAAATCTTTCTGCCCTGTGGATTCTGGTGGCAAACGGATGGATGCAGAATCCTGTCGGAATGGTATTCAATCCTGAAACTGCAAGGAATGAAATGGTCAATTTCTGGGCAGTTATTTTTAACCAGGTTTCGGTCGATAAATTTTTGCATACACTCTCTTCCAGTTATCTCCTCGGTTCAATGTTTGTCTTAAGTATAAGTTCATGGTTCCTGATAAGAAAAAGAGAGGGATTTATGGCCAGGAGAAGTATTCTTGTAGCATCTGTTTTCGGACTTTTAGCTTCACTGATGACTGCTTACACCGGTGATGAGTCCGCCAGGATAATCTCAAAGGTTCAGCCTGTTAAGTTTGCTGCCATGGAAGCTTTGGCGGAAGGTAAAACCAATGCCGGTCTTGTTGCATTCGGTGTTCTGAAAGATTCAGACCGTAAGCTAGGTGAAAAACCACTTAAGGATTTTCTTTTTAAGATTGAAATTCCAAGTCTGCTCTCTGTAATGACCGCCGGAAATAAAGAGGCATTTGTGCCGGGAATATCTGACTTTGTTGATGGGAATAAGGAACAGTCGATCATGTCATTTGCTGAAAAAAAAGAAAGGGGTCAGGTTGCCAGGAGAGCACTTATTGATTATAAAAGCGCTGTTAAAAATGGAAATATTGCGCTTAGCGATTCAGTAAAAGGACTATTCAGCGACAAAGCATTTCAGGACAATTATTTCAGGTACTTCGGATACGCATCAATTGATAAACCTGAAGATATCATTCCGGATGTCTCCGGAACCTTTTATTCATTCCATTTAATGGTAATTCTGGGATTCTTATTCATATTTCTTTTTGGATTTGCGGTTTATCTTCTTTTCAAGGGGACCATAGCTGATAATAAATGGTTTCTGTGGATATGCCTGTTATCACTGCCATTGCCTTATATTGCCAGCGAACTGGGATGGATAGTTGCGGAACTTGGCCGACAGCCATGGATAATTCAGGATCTTATGCCTGTCTCAACTGCGGTAACTGATATAGGGTCAGGTACGGTAATGGCTACATTCTTTATGTTTGCAGCGCTTTTCACCACCCTGCTTATATCAGAGATATCCATTATGGTAAAACAGATTAAAAAAGGTCCGAAACATTAGGAGGGAATAACTATGACAACAATTATGATATCGCATCTTTTCCTTCAGAACTACTGGTGGATAATTGTATCGCTTCTTGCAAGCCTTCTTGTTTTCCTGATGTTCGTTCAGGGTGGACAATCACTGATATTTACCCTTCCGCGTAATGATATGCAAAAAACAATGATTATCAATACAATAGGACGGAAATGGGATCTAACATTCACCACTCTTGTAACCTTCGGGGGGGCCTTTTTTGCATCCTTCCCCCTTTTTTATGCAACAAGCTTCGGGGGTGCCTATTGGGTATGGATAGCTATCCTGTTCAGTTTTATTCTGCAGGCAGTTGCTTATGAATTCAGGTCCAAACCCGGTAACGTTTTTGGGCAGGGAACATTTGATGTTTTTCTGTTTCTTAATGGAGCACTCGGACCTTTGTTGATCGGAATTGCTGTTGCAACCTTCTTTACAGGTTCTCAGTTCAGCCTCGATGATATGAACAGGGTTAAGTGGGCAAGTTCATGGTATGGCCTTGAGGCTGTACTTGATATCCGGAATGTGGCACTCGGTATGGCAGTGCTGTTTCTTTCACGGGTAAACGGACTTTTATATATTATAAATACGATTGATGATGACAGCTTGAAAACCCGGTCGTTTCAAAAACTGATGATTAATTCAGTCCTGTTCCTGGTTCCATTCCTGTTCTTTGTGGTTTCAATCCTCCTTTCCTCAGGGTTTGCTGCCGATCCTGTTACCGGGACCATCTCACTCGAAAAGTACAAGTATCTGAATAATCTGGTACAGATGCCTCTGGTACTGGTTATTTTCCTCGCTGGAGTTGCCGGAGTACTGTATGGAATCGGGTTGGCTCTTTTAAGAAAGAGCACTCGAGGCGTATGGTTTACTTCGATTGGGACAGTACTTGCCGTATTTGCTGTATTCATGCTGGCAGGTTTTAACGGAACATCATTCTATCCTTCAGCTTACGACCTGCAAAGTTCCCTGACGATAAGGAACGCCTCTTCGAGCGAGTTCACGCTCAGGACCATGATGTATGTATCATTTCTTGTTCCATTCGTGTTTGGATATATTGCGTATGCCTGGAAATCGATAAACAATAAGAATATTACAAGTGACGAAATGAATTCAGGAGAACATAAGTACTAGGCTGAAGGCAAAAGGGTAGTAAGACTACCTCTGCCCTCTGCCCTGCGCCATACTATTAAACATCAAGATAACAATAAATGTAACCATGTATTTAACAGAAATCATCACCTATCTCATCTGGCCTGCTTTTATAGTAATAAGCTGGTTTGCAGTGAAGTATGCATTGTCTGCTTATGAAAAGAAATTTCCCGGAAAGGATTAAGGATTATTTGAGATAATTTGAAACCAGGGATGAGATAATATAGAAAGGTATTATAAGTGCAGCAGCCTTAATCCCCCAAAAAATAAAAGCTGTTGCTATAAGAAATACCATCAGGTACCTGCCTTCATTGCCCTTGAATTTAAGATCTGAAATCTTCAGAGAGAACAGGCTTAACCTGCTGACCATAAGTAATGAGAGTATTATGGTCAGGAGTATCAGCATAGCCGGTGAACCAATGAGATAGTCAAGGAATTCCGAATCAGTGAAGTGGCTTGAAATAACCAGTGAAATCACTGCAATGGCGTTTGCAGGTATTGGTAATCCTTTAAAACTTGTTGACTGACTTTTATCAAGATTGAAAATGGCAAGCCTGAGTGCTCCGCATACCGGCATAAATGATGAAATCAGTAACAGACCCAGGTCCCTTTTCTCACTTATAAAAGCCCCCGACATGGGGACCGGAATAAATGCATCGGCAAGTAACTGATAAATTATGACAGCGGGAGCTACTCCGAAGCTCACTACGTCAGCAAGACTGTCGAGCTCCCTGCCTATGTCGGAATATGCTTTAAGCAGTCTGGCAGAAAATCCGTCGAGAAAATCAAAGATCATAGCTGCGGCTATAAACCAGGAGGCATTAATCAGATCATCAGTTGCTGCATAAACAACAGCCATAAATCCCGATACAAGGTTTAATGATGTTATGAAATTGGGAATATGTTTCTTCATGAAATAAGCTGTTGTAAGCGTCTAAGGAAAGTAAAATTAAGATAAATTTCGTCTTTATTATTAGTTTTGTACAATTAACAGAAACCGTATGGTTGACTTCAGAGGGATTAAGATAGCTGTCGATTTCGATGGGACGATAGTTGAACATGCATATCCGGAAATAGGTAAGGAGATGCTGTTCGCTTTTCAGACGCTGAAGGAGCTCAATAAACTGGGGGCAAACCTTATACTATGGACCTTCAGGACGGGAAAAGAGCTTGATGATGCTGTTGAATTTTGCAGGAAGAACGGTGTTGAGTTTTATGCTGTTAACAAGAACTATCCCGAAGAGGTGTTTGATGAGACTATCAGCCGGAAGATCAATGCCGATATTTTTATTGATGACAGGAACGCAGGCGGATTTCCGGGATGGAGTCTGATATGGCAGATGCTTAATCCCTATGAAGTTCAGCAGATGGAGGCAGAAAAGAAAATTTCATCTCCCGGAAATATTTTAAAGCGGCTTTTTGGAAGAAAATCAACAGGAAATGAAAATAAATTATCCTAGGTATATCATCTCTCTGAGTGTACTTCTGCTTCTGGCCTGGACAATATCCTGTTCGGGAAGATCAGGAAAGCAGGAAAATGTAACCCATTCTGAATTGCCGGCAAAAGACGAAGCAGCGGACTTAAACCTTATTAAGCTGGTGTCGCCGGAAGAAAATGCCGGGTTTAAACTGAATCAGCCATTTGATGTTGTACTCGAGCTTATGTTCAGGAACAGGATACCTGATTCCGTAGCAGTAATTTTTGATGGGGAAATAGTAAAGGTCATAAAATCAGATCCATGGAGATGTTCAGTTCCCCGCGAAATGACCGGTTCGACCGGCAGAAAAGCTCTGAAGGTGATAGCGTATAAGGATGGAAGAATACAGAATCCTGTTGCCCGTTTCCTGGTTTTTTACTCTGATGTAGTACCGGAAATTAACAGATACAGGGTTATAAACAGTTATCCGCATGACACGCGTGCATTTACCCAGGGTCTTTTCTATGACAATGGTTTGCTTTACGAAAGTACAGGGCAGGAGACAGAATCATCCATCAGGGAGGTTGAGATCGCCAGCGGCAAAGTTTTACGGCAGCTTAACCTTGAATCATCGCTGTTCGGAGAGGGCATAACCCTTTATAAAGACCGTATATTTCAGGTTACATGGAGAAGCAAAGTTGGATTTGTATATGAGAAGCAAACATTCAGGCAGCTGAACAAGATCTACTACCCAACCGAGGGCTGGGGTCTTACTACGATAGGTGATAAGATAGTTATGAGTGACGGATCAAACATTCTCTATTTTTATGAGCCTGAGTTGTTTACAGTAATATCAAAGATTGAGGTTTATGACAATGAAAAAAAGGTTGATTCCCTCAACGAACTTGAATATATTAATGGTGAAATATGGGCCAACATATGGATGACGGATCAGATTGCCAGGATTGATCCTTCCTCAGGAAAGGTGATTGCCTACCTTGATCTGCAGGGCCTTCTTCCACAGAATGAGAGGAGTCCTGATGCTGAGGTGCTTAATGGTATCGCTTACGATAAGGATTTAAAAAGAATATTTGTTACAGGTAAGCGGTGGCCAAAGCTTTATGAGATAAAGGTTACCGAATAATATTTGTTCCATAAATTATTTTTATCGCCGAGGGAATTATTCCAAACTCGACAGGAGTATGGCCGAGTGATTCTCCATCAGCTTCTGCATACAATAGCCTGTCGCAGCTCACCTTAAGGTTTGTACTCCGGTACCCGTCTACCTTTGGATGGCTCAGAATAGTGCCATCGTACAAAAGCTTAAGGTTTCTTATTATCTCAATCCTGCCCATGTCTTTAATTACTGTTATGTCGAGCAGTCCGTCATCAGGCAATGCATCAGGGGTCTGCCTCATTCCCCCGCCGCAATATCGGCCATTACCGACATTAATTGAAAAGACTTCTGCCAGTGATTTCATGCCATCAATCTCAATTGTTGCCTGCTCCCTGGAATATGAAATCAGGCTTGCAAGCAGATTATATAAGTATATGGCTGCATTGCTCCTTCCTTTGTCTTTCTGTTTGTTGGTTCTCTTTACAACCATCGCTTCAAAACCAAGCCCGGCAATATTGATGAAGTACCTCTTCAGTTGTTTGTCCTGGTTGAAATAGGTAATAAAGCCAATATCATGCAGCATCATTTTGTGCTCCTTTATTACTTTTATAGCGCCTTCATAAACCAGTGGAATGCCGAACATCCTGCCCCAGTCGTTGCCTGTTCCGACCGGTATCAAAGCTACGGTAATCTCATTTGTCGGGCAGACAGTCTGTGAAAAAACACCGTTTATCACCTCATTCAGAGTTCCATCGCCTCCGACTGAGATTATCTTCCTGAAGCCATTTACGATCGCTTCCCTGGCATGATCGGTTGCTTCAGTTTTCCTTTCAGTGAACCTGATACTGACCGGGATCTCTTCCCGCTCCAGAAGTCCGGCGATTCTGTCAAAATCTTTTTTGCCCTTACCGTTTCCTGCATTAGGATTTATAATCACAAGCCATTTAGCATGATTCAGGTTCTGGTTCATCAGTTAATTGATTTTGCCGGTAAAGATGTGAAATATTAAGATATTATTAATCAATGTAATATGATTTTATTACAATATCGGATGTGTTAATAAAATGTTGAAAACCACAAAAGAAATGTTTACAATTACAGCTTTGACTTCCGGTAGCAGAAGGTCCATATATAGTAAATTTGAAGCTCAATTTAAATTAAACCGGGAAACTGAACAGATGGGAAGAATAATAGCTATAGCAAATCAGAAGGGCGGCGTTGGCAAGACAACAACTGCAATAAATCTTGCAGCCAGTCTGGCTGCGCTGGAGAAAAACGTGCTTATTGTTGACGGAGATCCGCAGGCGAATGCAACATCGGGAATCGGAATAGATACACGACAGATAAGAAGTACAATATATGATTGTCTTATTGATGGCAAAGAACCGCGGGAAGCTCTTATGGGCTGCGGAATTGAAAACCTGACAATAATACCTTCGAATATTGACCTGGTAGGTGCTGAGATTGAGATGCTTGAGAGACCTGAAAGGGAAAAGATACTAAAGGTTGTTCTGAAAAAGATCGCAGATGATTATGATTACATACTTATTGACTGCTCACCGTCACTGGGATTACTGACTGTAAATTCACTCACTGCATCTGATTCGGTTATTATCCCGGTACAGTGTGAGTACTTTGCTCTCGAGGGTCTGGGGAAACTGCTTAATACTATAAAGATCATCCAGAATAATCTGAATCCTGAACTTGAAATAGAAGGTTTCCTGCTGACAATGTATGATTCGCGGCTGAGGTTGTCGAACCAGGTGGCAGATGAGGTTAACAAGCATTTTCAGCAGATGGTATTCAAAACTATAATCCAGCGGAATGTTAAACTATCGGAGGCTCCGAGTTTCGGACAACCGGCAATACTTTATGATGCTGATTCGAGAGGTACGGTCAATTATCTTAATCTTGCCAAAGAGCTGATTGAGAAGCAGGAAGAGAGAGTAAAAGCTTAGTTAACAAATCCTTTTTTACCCGAAATAGCTATGAATATGACAAAGAAGAATGCGTTGGGAAGAGGTCTTGGTGCATTGATAGATGGAGTGGAGAAGGAGGTACTTGAAAAGAAAGTTGAGGCTAACATGGAAATTTCAGTCGATTCGATTGAAGCAAATCCTTTCCAGCCAAGAACATCTTTTGATGAACAGTCGCTTGAAGAACTTGCCGGCTCGATTAAGAAGCTGGGAATTGTTCAGCCTCTTACTGTACGCGACGCAGGCAGCGGGAGGTATCAGCTGATAGCAGGAGAACGAAGGTTGAGAGCAGCCAGGCTGGCAGGGCTTACGCATGTACCTGCCTATGTCAGAACCGCCGATGACCAGGCAATGCTCGAACTTGCCCTTGTTGAGAATATCCAGCGCGAAGATCTTGATGCTGTTGAAGTTGCCATCAGCTTCCAGCGCCTTATTGAAGAGTGTAAGCTTACGCAGGAGCAATTAAGCGACAGGGTTGGAAAGCAGAGATCAACTATTTCAAATTATCTTCGCCTTCTGAAACTGCCTGCCGAAATTCAGCTTGGAATCAAGAACAAACATCTGATGATGGGTCATGCCCGGACGCTTGTAAATATTGAAGATCAAAAACAGCAGATAAGTGTATATTATAAAATTATTGACGGGGAACTCTCTGTCCGCCAGGCTGAGGAACTTGTCAGACAACTTCAGACCGAGAAGATAAAGGACCCCGAAAAGGTTGAAAGGAAAAAAAAGCTGAATGAGGATTTTCTTCAGCTTTCAGATCATCTTAACAAGCTTTTTTCGGCAAAAGTGAACTTCAGAATCAATGAAAAAGGTAAAGGGAAAATTGTAATTGCTTTTGAGACCACTGAGGATATGGAACGCATTTTAGGAGTATTTGACCGTCTTAACTCCTGAAAATAATTATCTTTACCGCCCGTTATTAAGTTCCGGAGATTAGATGCCGGATGAATTTTATTTTGAAAATACTTAATAAAATACTGATAGTTCTTATCCTGCAGTTGTTTTGCTTACCGCAGAGCATTATTGCACAGGATACCTTGTCAGTTGAAAAGTCTTCAGGGCGGGGGAGGAAAGAGCTAAAGAAAGATGATACTCTTTTTTCTGATTCATTGGTTGTTACCAATCCTTCAAAGTCGAAAAAAAAGGAAAAAACTACAGTTGTTGATATAAGCAATGACTCATTGCCGGTACCTGTTAATCTGAAACCCATAAGAAAAGGTGATCCGATGAAGGCTACCATGATCTCGGCTGTGTTTCCGGGAGGAGGGCAGTTATTTAACAGGAAATACTGGAAGATGCCAATTGTATATGCAGGGTTCGGAGCTCTATTCTATGCCATTTCATCAAATTCAGATAATTATCAGATGTATTATAAAGGTTACATGGACTTTACGGACGATATTAAGGAAACCAACAGTTATCTTGAATTTGTCCCCCCAAAGGGTGATCCCTCATCATATGATCCGGTTCTTGCACCTGGGACTTACAATCCTGCAAATGAAGCACTTGTTAAAGAAAAGATGTTAAGACTGATTGATTATCATAAAAGATATCGCGATCTTTCCATTATCCTGACTGGAGTTTGGTATCTTGCACAGCTTCTTGATGCAAATGTTGATGCGAGTCTTATGGAATATGATGTAAGCGATAATCTTGAACTGACTTTCTTTCCTTCCAGGATAACTTTACCCGGAAGATCTTCAACTGCCGGTATTAACCTGCAGCTGACAATGGCATTTTAATTAAATTTAAAACAAAAAAAATCATGAGATACTCTCTTATTCTGATAACACTTCTTTTCGCAGCGCTGACTTCAACTGCTTCGCCGGATTCTGATACGATCATTATCAGATCTGACGGAAGTTCTGAAAGAATCAGTCGTGATCTGGATAGTCTTATCAATACCTGGTATGTAAATATTGCGGTAAAAAATAAACCTGTTGAGTATACCGGCGATACTGCTGTACTGCAATATCCTGATTCTGTTTATATTAACCGACTTAGTAAGGTGAACTCCATAATAAAACTTCCGTATAACAATATTATCAGAAACCATATTCATGTATATACTATCAGACAAAGGGATAAGTTCAGTGCAGTCCTGGGGCTTATGGACTATTATTTTCCGATGTTTGAAGATGTATTTGATTCTTACGGACTTCCGGCTGAACTGAAATATTTGGCAATTATTGAATCTGCCCTTAATCCTAATGCTGTTTCGAGGGTTGGTGCAACCGGACTGTGGCAATTCATGTACAGTACCGGCCGGATGTACGGATTAACCATAAATTCAGTGGTTGACGAACGTCGCGATCCATTAAGATCGACTCATGCTGCTGCCAGGTTTATAAAGGACCTTTATGGCATTTATAACGATTGGATACTTGTAATTGCAGCCTATAACTGCGGACCGGGTAATGTTAATAAGGCCATAAGGAGATCAGGAAATAAAAAAGATTACTGGGAGATTTTCTATAATCTGCCACGTGAAACCAGAGGCTATATTCCCCAGTATATCGCGGCTGTTTACGGAGTTAATTATTACATGGAGCATAACCTGATTCCTATGCCTCTGAATATTCCGGTAGCCATCGATACAATAATGATAAATAAAGATATACACCTGGCGCAGATCTCTGAAGTCATGGGTATTCCACTGGGAGAGTTACGTGCGCTTAATCCCCAGTACAGGACAGGGCTGATACCGGGTTCTTCCAAACCCCTGGCGCTGACACTTCCAATGACTCATCTTGGTGATTTTATTGACCTGAATGATACTATAAGACGGTACAAACCTGATGTTTATCTTAATAAGTCCACCCAGATAGCCGACCCTACAAGGTCATCATATCTCCCGGCTGATCCGAAAGGTAAAACCAAGCTTATATATACTGTTCAGGAAGGTGATAATCTTGGTTATATTTCAGAGTGGTACAGGGTGGGTTTATCGGACCTCAGGTACTGGAACAATATAAACCGGAATACCATAAGGCTGGGACAGAAGCTTGTTGTTTATGTTGATCCGGCAAAATCTGAGTATTATTCAAAGATCAGTTCCATGACTTTTGCCGAGAAGCAGAAGATGGCAGGCAAGACTGTACCGGCAAATACAAATCCGATTGCATCAAATGAACCATTTGAGACTGATGGCGAGTATGTTATCCATACGGTTCGCTCTGGTGATACAATCTGGGACATTGTAAAATTGTACTCGAATGTGACTTCAGGCCAGATACTTGCATTGAATAATATCTCTGATCCGGCCAGGATTCATATCGGGCAGAAGCTGAAGATCAAGAAGAAAAGCTGATTCTTTTCTAAAATATGCGCCCTTTAAGGTCATTTCTGATAATTCTGATCTTTCTGGCTTGTTTTACCGGGTTGCATTATGTGGTTCCGGCAAGTCAATTGTTCCCTCCTGCAGAGGAATTTCTTCCCGAAAAGTTAATCGATTTTTTCCGGCATAGGGAGAATCTCACATTACCTCTGCATTCAGATTCCATTAACTCCGGAATAATTAAGGTATCTGTTCAGGCGGACTCAACCGGGAAGCCTGATTCACTTACCCGGATTACTGAAGAGCCATACAACGATCCACTCCGCGGATTTCTTGATTCTCTTGATAATTCTACCGGACAGATAAGAGTGATCTATTATGGCGATTCCCAGATAGAAGGTGACCGTTTTACTTCATACATACGGCAAACTTTGCGTAAAAGGAATCCGGGAACAGGTCCGGGCCTTTTTCTGCCTCTTATGCCGGTTATGCATACCCGGTCAATAGTTGTAAGGTCCTCATCAAACTGGCAGAAATATAACTATCTCTCATATAAGAACAGGCAGATATCTCATAACCGGTTGGGTCCTTTCATGGCAATATGCAGGTACCTTCCCGAGGGCAGGATATCTGCTGTACCGGAGAATGCCTTTGTACGTGTAGAACCTTCATATCTAGCCGATAGTGCATCGGCAGAATATGACATTCTCAGGCTCTTCTATATCAACAGGGAAGGCATTGTAAGGTTCTCTGTTAAGGCCGATGGCAAATATGTATTTAACGACACACTCAGCAGGACAAGAGAGCTAGAAGAGATATCCTGCAGGCTGAATGGAGCAAGAGATATTATACTCGAATTCTCAGGGTATGTCAGTCCTGATATTTACGGTATAAGCATTGAGAGCGGGAAGGGCGTGATAGTTGATAACATTCCTCTGCGTGGAAGCGCCGGATTGGAATTCACAATGGTTGACAGGAAAACACTCGCTGCATCATATCATAGGCTTTCACCCGATCTTATAGTTTTGCAGTTCGGACTGAATATTGTTAAGAACGTCAGGGAAGAGTATGCCTACTATCAGAAAGGACTGGAAAGACAGCTTTCACTTCTGGGTGAGATTGCCCCTTCAGTACCGGTTCTGCTGGTAGGAGTGACAGATATGGCATCAGATGAGGGAGGTAATATAAAGTCCTATCCGAATATCCCTGCCATTATTGATGCCCAGAAAAAGGCTGCTGAAAAAGCAGGGGCTGCTTTCTGGGATTCATATAGTGCGATGGGGGGTGATTCTTCAATCTACAGGTGGTCAATGAAAAAGCCCAACCTTGCCACCGGGGACTACACTCATTTCACTTACAGAGGAGCAGATACGCTTTCGAAGATACTTACAGATGCTAATTTCAGAGATAGAATAAGCGATACATCAGAATCGGCAGGTTTCAGAACTGATTCAGTTTATGTCAGCCGGGAGGTACCTGTATCGGCAGAGGTAGGTAGTGATCAAATTGATGATAAAAACATTCCAGGGAAGTTAATCTCCTTATTGTTCAGCTATGATCCTGAAAACCCGATGATCTTCTCAACACCGGTCTTCTGGATTTTCATTCTGGTCGTACTTGCAGGTTACAGCATTATTTACAGGAGAAAGTTTCTCAGGAATTTTTATCTTCTGATAATCAGTCTTTTCTTTTATTATAAGTCGGGAGGTCTGTTCCTGTTCCTTCTTCTTTTTATTACTGTCGTAGATTTTACATGCGGATTGCTGATACATAATTCCAGAACAAGCTTCATGAGGAGGTTTTACGTTCTGCTGAGTATTATATCAAATCTTGGCATCCTTGCGTACTTTAAGTATACAGGATTCTTTGTGGAGATTGCCAATGATATTTTTGGAACTGACATTAAGGTTCATGATTACCTGGCTGATTTCTCAAACTCAATGCTCGGCACAAGTTATGATATTACCAATATAATTCTTCCTGTTGGCATCTCCTTCTTTACATTTCAATCGCTCAGCTACATCTTCGATGTTTACAGGAAGAGGATGTCGCCTGTCAGGAATATAGTTGATTTCGGCTTTTTTGTTTCATTTTTTCCGCAACTTGTTGCAGGGCCTATTGTGAGGGCTTCCGAATTTATCCCTCAGCTTTATCATGAGTTTCAGCTTTCAAAAAGGGAATTCAGCCATGCCCTGTTTCTCATCTCCAAGGGGCTGATAAAAAAGATCATCATTTCAGATTTCATTGCAGTGAACTTTGTCGACAGGATCTTTGATGCACCTGCATTGTATTCAGGTTTTGAAAACATGATGGGAATCTACGGATACGGGCTTCAGATTTACTGTGATTTTTCGGGATACACCGATATTGCAATAGGCCTGGGACTGATATTTGGATTCAGGTTCCCGATAAATTTCAATTCCCCTTACAAAGCCTCCGGTGTAACCGATTTCTGGAAGCGCTGGCACATATCCCTCTCCAGGTGGCTGAAAGACTATCTGTATATATCACTGGGAGGCAACAGGAAAGGCCGGCTAAGAACATATATCAACCTGATGCTGACGATGCTGCTTGGCGGTTTATGGCATGGGGCTGCCCTGAGGTTTGTGATATGGGGAGGATTACATGGAATTGGTTTGGTTATCAATAGAATCTGGGAATCAGTAACAAAGGGACGTATCCTCAAGGGCAGGGCAGGAAGAGTAATAGGGATTTTTATCACTTTCAATTTTGTAAGTTTCTGCTGGATATTTTTCAGGGCTCCCGATATGGATAGCGCGTTGATTATGCTAAACCAGATCGTATACGGTTTTTCACCCGGGTCATATATGACTGTCATACCGGCTTACAGCAGTGTCTTTTTACTGATGGCAGTTGGTTATGTAATTCATTTTCTTCCTGAAAAGGTGAAGGAATCTTACAGAGGTCTGTTCATCAGGATCCCGGTTATTCTGCAACTGGCAACTGTAATGCTCATTGCAATACTCCTTTACCAGATGAGGACAACAGATGTAATGCCATTTATTTATTTCAGGTTTTAAATCCGGGATTAAATCTGTAATTTTATTTGAGGAATTCCTGACATTAAAATTAATCTTAACACTTATGAAAAAGTATCTCCCACTGATCCTTCTGTTAATTCATGGATGCACCGATGAAAATCCATATACAGCAGTACCTGAAAGAATTGATTTCAGGGAGTTTGAGAATCCTTCGGCAAAATACCGGGCTGTTCCTTTTTATTCACTGAATGACCTGCTGGATTCTGCTGAACTTGACCGGCATGTAGATGAATTTGCCAGGGGAGGGTATGGAGGTGTATATCTTCACAGCCGTACCGGTCTTCTGACCGAGTACCTTGGCTCAGACTGGTGGAAGGTAATGGATGCAGGACTTAAGGCATGCCAGAGGACAGGTACATATGCCTGGTTCTATGATGAAGATAAATGGCCCAGCGGTTTTGCGGGAGGCCTTGTGCCTTTAAAGAGTGAGGATTATCATGCTCGTTGCCTCGTGAGGCTTAAACGAAATGAACCATTGCCATCAGGATCAAAAATTCTTACAAAAGACAGTACCTATTTTTATATCGAATATAAAATGAGGAGCGGGAATGCATGGTATAACGGTACCTGTTATGTTGACCTTCTCAATCCGGCAACTGTGAAGGAGTTTATTGCCTCAAGCTATTCTCCTTATGCTGAGAGGTATGCAGAACACTTTGGAAAATCAGCTCTTGGTATTTTTACCGATGAGCCTCAGATGATGTTTGCCACCGGCGATTTCAGACATGATGGAGTACAGCCATTTTCACCTGTTATAATCGATAAGTTCCGGAAGGATAACGGTTATGACCTTTTGCCTGTTATTGGTTCCCTTTTTGACACTTTACAGGGTTATGAGAAAGTGCGGCTTGATTATTTCAGAACTGTTGCCAGTCAGCTTGAGCTAAGCTTCAGTAAACAGATTGGTGATTTCTGTGCATCAAATAATATGATATTTACAGGACATTATAACGGAGAAGAAGGACTGGCCACAGTACGTAACAACGTTGGCAACCTTATGCTCCAGTTAAGAAATATGCAGCAGCCGGGGATGGATCATCTGGGCCTGCATATAGATAATGCGCTGAATGTATCGCGGCAGATATCATCGGTTGCTAACCAGTATGGGATAAGTCGCAGATTGTCGGAGGCTTACGGGATCAGCGGTCAGAATATGAATTTTGAGGACCGGGCATGGATAGCATCATGGCATACCCTTACAGGAATAAACCATCTGTGCCCGCACCTGGCCCTTTATAGTATGAAAGGTACCCGTAAGAGAGATTACCCTCCCACACTCAGCTTCCAGCAGCCTTACTGGTCATACAATAAGCTGCTTGAAGATTACACTGCGAGGCTTTGTTATATTGCAACTACCGGGAAGTATGAGCCTGAGTTCCTTGTTGTACACCCTCTTGAAAGTGAATATATCGAGCCTGTAAGCTTCCGGGTAACCTGGACCGAAAGGAATGGCAAATATCTTGGAGTTCTGGGGATCCTTCAGGATAATCATCGCGATTATGATCTTGGTGATGAGCAGATTATAGCAGAGGAAGGATCTGTAAACGGAAATTATATTACAGTAGGAAAACAATCATACAAGGGAGTGATCCTTCCTTATATGCTGACCATCAGGCAAAGCACTGTTGATCTGCTGAAACGTTTTGCTTCAAGGGGGGGCAGAATTATTTCCGTTGAAATGCCTCTTTATATTGACGGGATAAAAGATGCAGAAAAGCTGGGGGAACTGAAAAAAATTGTTACCCTGGTAACCAGAGAAGAGCTCCCGACTGCCATCGGAAGAGAGCTGATACCAAATGTAACAGTGGAAGGAGAGGATGCCGGGAATGTATGGGTAAGTCACAGAATGGCACAGGGAAAGCATATCCTGCAGGTTACGAATACTTCAAGACTGAAAACAATACGATGCAGGATCAGCTTTAAAGAGAGATCAGAAAATATTGTTCTGCTCGATCCGGCTTATGGGAAATGTTACAGCATAAATAACAGCGATGGATACGAGTTATTACTGAATCCAGCCCGGAGCTATATACTTACAGACAAAAGCATTGTAGACGGACCGGTTTTTTCCGGTGAATATAAATTCCCTTCAGGAGAGAAAGAGTTGTTGAAACTTGCCGGCGAATGGCAGGGTAAAAGACTTGATGTTAATTCATTAACACTCGATTTTGCAGGATATTCTGTTGACGGAGGAAAAACATTCAGTGCTCCTGAACCGGTAATAGGGATTCATGAAAGATTTACAGGGAAACAGTACAACGGCCCCCTGATCCTGTCATATGATTTCAGGGTTGAATCAGTACCTTCCTCATGCAGACTTGTCCTTGAACAGCCTGAAATGTATACTAAGATCGAAATCAACGGTCAGAGAGTGAACTTTGACGGCAAAGCCTTTTACAGGGATATTTCATTTAAATCTGCCCCGGCTGACAATATGCTGAAAAAGGGTGCCAACAGTGTTACTCTCGTCCTCGATTACAAGGCTCCTTTACAGGAAAGCCGCAAGCAGGCTGAAAGGTATGGCAGCGAGATAGAGAGTATATACCTGACAGGTGATTTTGGAGTAAATGCTGAGATATCAAAAAGACCTTCAGAGCCTTCGCAGCATAATGCGAGAGGTTTTCTTATTCCAAAACCTGTTCAACATTTTAAATCATTTACTCTTGCCGGTGAAAAGGAAACTTTTACCGGGGATCTGGTAACTCAAGGTTATCCGTTCTATAATGGAAGTTTTGTGCTTCAGAAATCGTTTAACATTGAAAGGATTGAAAAGAATAAAAAATACATCCTGAAATTTCCATTGAGTGAGGCAATTGTGCTGACGGTGAACCTTAATGGCAAAGATATGCCTCCGGCAGCCTGGTCTCCATGGGAGGTAGATATCACTGATGCCATTATCAATGGGAATAATTCGATTTCGGTTACCCTGATAAATTCACTTCGGAATCTGCTGGGGCCGCACCATAATGCAGAAGGAGAGCTAATCTCGCTATCTCCTGAAAGCTTCACAGGAAGAAGTACCTGGACAACAAGGAGGCCAGGGGAGAATGACTGGTATGAGAGACGGCTTATGGGACCGGACAGCACCAATATATGGAGAGATGATTACTGCATTATACCGTTTGGTTTACTCGAAGATGCAGTAATTATAGAAAGGAATTAGATGTAAAATAATGAGGCTGGCGAGGGTCGGTATTTACCCCCAACCCCCCAAGGGGGGCTTTAGAAGTAAGAACAATAGAACAAACGATTTAAGAATTAAGAAGTCTGAAATTCTTATTTCGCTGTTCAAATGTTCTTCATTCTGATTTCATAAAGTCCCCCCTGGGGGATTTAGGGCATAGCCGTCAACCTAATGGTAATTTTATGGTAGAAGAGAATGGTATAACTTTCCCCTCCTTTTGAAGGAGGGGTGGCCGCAGCACACAGATAATTAATATGTTACAAAGGTTAATTGCGGCCGGGGTGGTTGATGTGTGCTCTGAACAGATCTCGAACTAAGGGATCTGATGCTGTAATTAAGATGAGAGTATGGCCTCTCACAGGGACGTACAGGTGTACCTGGAAACCGCCCCTCGGTGCCAAACGGGCAACTGTGAGGTACAAAACGGTAAGGGGAAAAGGTCCTATCGAAAGGATCAGGTGAGAAAAGGAAAGATGAATGCAAATGAACCTTCGATGAAATGTCGAGAAACCGAACAATCTGTCAAAACCGCCGGTCCATCAACGCTGGGGGACTTAAGTGCAGCGGTTACCTGTTTACTGGCTGCATGGCAGACGGCATAAAGGAGGCATGATTCCTATTCAGGCTTAATTATGGAACAGAGGAACTCATACAAGGATGATAAAGGAAAGGCTCAACCGGGAGAAGTCTCCGGGAGGCCGAACACTGATGACTTGTATGAAGGCAGACTCAGTCGTAGTAGTGAGGAAGCTCCTGTAATGGGAGTGGAGCGAAGGGCTGAGGTTATACAGTTGAAATTGCCGTTATCACCCCTGGATAACCGGGGAAGGAATATGACAATGGAGACGAAAAGCATACCGGTTACCCAGGAGATGGTAATCGCGGCCTACAAAAGAGTGAAGAAGAATAAAGGGGCAGCTGGGATAGATAATGAGACACTGGAGATGTTTGAAGCGAAGCTGACAGACAACCTGTATGTGATCTGGAATCGATTAAGCTCAGGCAGCTACCGGCCGACTTCAGTTCTTGAAGTAGAAATACCTAAGGATGATGGGCGAAAGCGTAAGCTTGGAATACCCATAGTTAGAGACCGGATTGCCCAACAGGTTATCAAAGATTATCTTGAGGCCCGATTTGAGGCAATATTTTCGGAAAACTCATACGGATATCGTCCAATGAAGAGTACTCATCAGGCAATCGCACAGGTTCGTAGGAATGTGCGGGAATACCAATGGGTTATTGATATGGACATATCCAACTTCTTTGACAAGATGTCACACGAGTTGCTGATGAAGGCAGTAGAAAGGCATGTCGAGGAAAAATGGGTAAAGATGTATCTGACTCGCTGGCTTGAAGCACCCATAGAAGATAGAAAGGGAAACAAGCGGGTCAGGACGGGGGAAGGAACACCGCAAGGAGGAGTTATCAGTCCTCTTTTAGCTAACCTATTCCTTCATTACGCTTTTGATAAGTGGCTTGGAAAGACCTATCCGAAGCTTCCATTTGTCAGATATGCAGATGATATTATCGTTCATTGCAACACGCAGCAGGAAGCCGAAGAAGTTCTAGAGGCCATAAAAATGAGAATGGCAGAATGCAGGTTGGAACTGAATGCAAAGAAGACGAAGATTGTATTTTGTAAGAGGACGAGGCGCAAGGCCAACTTCAAGACAGTACAGTTTGACTTTCTAGGCTTTAGTTTTCAGCCACGGCCGACTCTGAATAAGCAAGAGGGGAAGATGTTCTTAGGATATGATTGTGCGATTAGCGGAAAGAAAGAGAAGAAGATTATTGATGAGATACGCAAGTCTAATTTCCATCGATGGACCAATAGTGATATCTACCAGATAGCTGAATTCTTTAATCCAAAGTTCAGGGGGTGGATAGACTACTATGGTAAATACAGGAAATATGAAATGCAGTGGATTTTTGATATCTTCCATCGTAGATTGAATAAATGGGTGGTTAATCGGTATAAACGGTTTAAAGGGAGTTATAAGCAAGCTGCGCATTGGATAAGGGTTTTTGCCATTAGGCAACCCGATCTATTTGTGCACTGGCATCATGGCTTTCTACCCCGTGTGGCTTTTGTATAACAAGAGCCGTATGATGCGAGAGTATCACGTACGGTTCTGTGAGAGGTTAGGGGTGAAATCCCCCTTTCCTACTCGATTTAATTGAATTTGATGGAGATGCCCAAGGGGAGTATCTGAATATTTATAAAGTGTGATAAGGAAAGTTATCAATAAAAAATAAGAATAAATCTGCTAAGTAAATCAACCACCCCGGCCGCAAAGAGACTTTGCAATACTTTGATTATCATTGTGCTGCGGCCACCCCTCCTTCAAAAGGAGGGGAAAATGTGGGGTTGAGTTTATATATGCCAAAAAAAGTGGCGCCAGGAAGCGCCACAAGAAAATTATGAATTATGAACTTTACTTCTAAAGGTTAAGGGTAAACCGTTTAAAATCAGTTACTGTCAGCTCTTTATTAACAGACTGCAGATACTGTTTAATAGTCATCTTATTGTCCTTAACAAAATCCTGATTGAGCAGTGTGCTTTCTTTGAAGAATTTAGTCAGTTTACCCTGAGCAATCTTTTCAAGCATCTCTTCCGGTTTCCCGTCACGGCGGGCCTGTTCTTTACCTATTTCGATCTCCTGGGCAATGACGCTTTGAGGAACAGAATCCTTGTCAACAGCTACCGGGCTCATTGCAGCAACCTGCATTGCAATATCTTTATATACCTGAGGATCGATGCCGGCTTTTGTAAACCCTACGAGGGTAGCGAGCCTGTTTCCAGGATGAATATAAGCCTGAACATGTTCAGCTTCTATCTTCTCATAGTATGAGAGCTCAAGTTTTTCACCGATGATACCAACATACTCAACAACTTTATCGCCTATTTTTCCGCCTTCAAGCTGCAAAGCTTTCAATCCATCGAGATCAGCAGGGTTTTTTGCAAGAGCAGTATCGATGATCTTGTTGGCCAGAGCAATAAAATCAGCATTCTTTGCCACAAAGTCAGTTTCACTGTTAAGTACAATCATAACACCCAGTTTCCCGTTTGAGGATGCTTTTGAAAGAACAACTCCTTCGGTAGCTTCTTTATCGGCACGCTTATTTGCAACTGCCTGTCCTTTTTTACGTATAATTTCAATTGCTTTATCAAAATTTCCTTCTGCTTCTTCGAGCGCCTTTTTGCAGTCCATCATTCCGGCCAGGGTCACTCTCCTGAGTTTGGCAACATCAGCAGCATTTATTGCAGCCATCGTATTATATCTTATAAATTAATAATCAGAAATTCTTATTCTTCTTCCTCAGTTTCATCAACGATCCTTGATACATCGTCATCCTCATCTTCAACCGGTACATCAACAGTATCATCCTCCTCTTCCCCGGTCTCTTCTTCCTCTTCAACGATCGCTTCAATTATTGCAGCAGGGATCTCTTTTGTTTCCAGCTCTTTCCTCATCACCTTCTTGTCTTTCTGCTGAGGCTCCTTATCTTTTTCCAGTTTTCTTTCATTAAGTCCTTCTTCAATAGCCTGGCACAAAATGCCAACAATAAGTGAAATTGACTTTGATGCATCATCATTTGCAGGGATTGGGAATTCAATATCAGACGGATCTGAATTGGTATCAACCATTGCAAATACAGGGATCCCTAGTCTTTTAGCTTCCTTTACCGCAATCTGTTCTTTGCAAACGTCAACAATAAACAGAGCTGAAGGGAGCCTGGTAAGATCAACAATACTGCCAAGCGTTTTCTCTAGTTTGGCTCTTTGCCTTGTTACCTGCAATCTTTCACGTTTTGAAAGGTTCAGGAATGTTCCGTCAGTAGCCATTTTGTCGATAGACGACATTTTCTTAACAGCTTTACGGATTGTAGGAAAATTTGTAAGCATACCTCCGGGCCAGCGCTCGGTAACATAAGGCATATTTACTGCTTTTACCTTCTCGGCAACAATCTCCTTTGCCTGTTTCTTTGTTGCAACAAAGAGCACCTTTTTGCCTGATCTGGCAATCTGCTTAATTGCTGAAGCAGCTTCATCTATTTTCTCGACAGTTTTCTCGAGATCGATAATGTGAATTCCATTACGCTCCATAAATATATACGGGGCCATGGCAGGATTCCATTTTCTTTTAAGGTGTCCGAAATGCACACCTGCATCAAGTAATTCTTTGAAATTTGTTCTGGGCATTTTAATTGTTTTTAAGTTTACATTCTTTAAAATCAATCACAAAGTAGCCCCGCCATGCGGGAGTCTCTGCAATTTAGATACTAAACTCGCATCTATGTCGACTGACTTTTAATTCCTAACGTTTACTGAACTGGAATCTTTTGCGGGCTTTAGGCTGACCCGGTTTCTTTCTTTCCACTTCACGGGGATCGCGGGTTACAAACCCCTGGGCCTTAAGTGTTGTTTTGCACTCAGGATCAATCTGAATAAGAGCCCTGGTAATCCCAAGCCGGAGGGCTTCTGCCTGACCTTTTACCCCACCTCCATCAAGATTTACATTAATATCATATTTGTCTGCAACACTAAGAGCAACAAGAGGTTGGGTGACAACATACTGAAGTGTTTCAGCTCCAAAATATTCTTTATAATCCCTGCCATTGACAGTAATTTTCCCCTTGCCATCACTTAAATAAACCCGTGCTACAGCTGCTTTCCTTCTTCCAAGAGCATTGATTGATTCCATATCTGGTGCTTATATTTTATTAAAGTTCAATTTTTTTGGGTTTCTGCGCTTCATGCGGATGATCGGTTCCGGCATATACATGCAGATTTCTGTACAGGGCACTACCAAGCCTGTTCTTGGGAAGCATTCCTTTAACAGCATGCTCAACAAGGGAGATTGGATTCTTTTTCAGCATCTGGTCAGCTTTTACAATTCTCTGTCCTCCCGGAAATCCGGTATGCCGTATATACTCCTTCTCAGTCATTTTTTCACCTGACAACATAACTTTTTCTGCATTGATAACAATCACATTATCACCGCAGTCGACATGTGGAGTAAAGTTGGTTTTGTGTTTGCCTCTCAGCATAAACGCAACAACCGATGCAAGCCTTCCCAGGATCTTGCCTTCGGCATCAATAATGACCCATTCCTTGTTTACAGTAGCCTTATTTGCTGATACTGTTTTGTAGCTTAAGGTGTTCACTTGTACTTATTTTTTAATTGATATTCTTTCTGTTAATCTGATAAACCCTGTAATTTCGGGACTGCAAAAATACAACATATTTCATAAAAAAAAAGAATATTGTACAGAATTTATTTATGTTAGCCAAAACAGCATTATTTTTACACTCTGTTTTGGAGGGGAAAATAAAATATTATGGATTACGACAGATCAATGCTTCTGAGAGCAATTAAGATTGCTGCTGATGGTATCAGCAATGGAACCGGGCCCTTTGGAGCAATTATTGCAAAAGAGGGGAAAATATTATCAGAGGCTGTTAACAGGGTTGTCATTAATTCTGATCCTACGGCTCATGCTGAAGTTATTGCAATCAGAGAAGCTTCTTCCATACTGAAATCACATGATCTCAGGGATTGTACTCTTTATTGTTCCTGCGAACCTTGTCCAATGTGCCTGGGGGCAATTTACTGGGCTGGAATCACAAAAGTAGTATATTCATGTGACAGGTATGATGCCGCAGCTGCCGGTTTCAGCGACATGGATATATATGATGAGATCCTTCTCGAACCAGAGAACAGGAATATTAAGTTTGTCAGACTGGATAACACAGGAGGAGAAGAAGTTTTCAGAAAGTGGAAAAGTCATGATGGAAAAATCCCGTACTGAAGATATGCAACCATACTGCAGAATATCAAGGGATTTCTATATTCGTGATGTTCTTGAAGTCGCTCCTGGTATTATCGGGAAGAACCTTGTTATAGTTTTGCACGATGACTCTGTTGCGCGATACCGGATTTCTGATGTGGAGGCATACAGGGGTTATGAAGATAAGGCATGTCATGCATCAAAAGGTAAGACTCCGAGAACAGAAGTTATGTTCAGGGAAGGAGGCCATCTTTATGTTTACCTTATTTACGGAATGTACTGGATGCTGAATATTGTCACCGGAACAGAAGATAATCCGCAGGCAGTGCTTATAAGAGGTCTTGCCAATATTTCAGGTCCGGGAAAAGTAACAAAAACTCTTTCAATTGACCGGTCATATTATGGAGAGGATCTGGTAACTTCTTCCCGGATATGGCTCGAGAATGCGGGTGCTGCACCCGAATACAAAACCAGTCCCCGCATTGGTATAGATTATGCGGGGGAATACTGGAAATCAAGACCGTGGAGATACTATATATGAATACAACAGTAATCGGTTGACCCGCCCGTCATTAAAACCGTATCCCCATTAGCAGTATGGCATCTGTTTGAACCAAATCACCTTTCCACCGGTTAAGTTCGTTTATTAAAATTTCTTTTTGCTGTCTCATGGTTTTGTGATGGTCGTCAACTATTAAAACCGATTGCGGATTGTTTTAATATTTGATCCTTCAGTGAAGACCACATGAGTGATCCTCTTTTATTAAATGATCGTGTATTCTGCTATTTTCTCAAGAAGCAATTTTTTGTCTATAGGTTTGACGAGGTAGAAATCGCATCCTGCATCAAGAATTCTTGCTTCATCGCCAGCCATGGCATAAGCCGTTATTGCAAAGACAGGAACATTCCGGTTGATAGCCTTAATTTGGCGTGTGGCTTCAAGACCATCCATCACCGGCATCTTTATATCCATAAGTATAAGACCAATGCCGGGGTGCTGTTGAAATTTATCAACAGCCTCTCTGCCATTGGATGCATGTATGATTTCTGCTGATGTATTATGTCTGATCAAGGTCTTAAGATAAAAGAAGTTGACTACATCATCCTCAGCAATAAGGATGGAATTGGCCTTTAGGTTTTCTTTATGCTTTCTTACAGCCGGACCTGATATTTTATATTCAATTTCTTTTCCAACAGGGACCGTGAAGAAAAAGGTTGATCCTTTTTCCATTTCTGATTCTGCCCATATTTTTCCACCAAGTAGTTTAACCAATCCCTTTGAAATTGTCAATCCGAGGCCGCTGCCTTCTGAAAGCTTCAGAGGACCACGTTCTTCTTTGACAAAATGCTCAAATACCTTTTCAAGGGATTCTTTTCCGATTCCGATACCGGTGTCATTAATAAAAAATTCAAGTTCAGCTTTATGAACTGTATAGCCGTAAGTAATACTTCCTTTTTCTGTGAATTTGATGGCATTATTCAATAAATGAGTCAATACTTTTCTAAGGATCTCGGGATCTGAACAGATCGCCAATTTTTTAGTTTGTTCCGGGACTTCCAATAATAAATCAAGATTTCTTGCCAAACATTTTATCTCGATATTTGAGTATAACTCATTGAGAATCTGGCCGGGTGAAAAGTCCTTTTTATAAAGAGACATGGTTCCTGAATTAATCAGGGAGATATCCATATAATTGGTAATCGTTGCCAACAAGCGATCGCTGCTTTCAAAAAGCATGGAAAGGGATACTCTCTTTTCCTCTTCAGTAAGGTCAGACTGAGACATAATCTCGGCGAAACCCAGGATACCGTTCAGAGGCGTTCGAACCTCATGAGAAATATTATTTAAGAATGTTGTCTTTAATCTATCATTGGCTTCGGCTTTTTCCTTCGCAAGCTTAAGTTTTTCAGTTGCATTTTTACTATCGGAAATGTCGTGCATACTGCCAATGATCTTCTCAGGGCGGCCATGAGAATCAAAAATGATCTTTGAGGAAAGCGAACAAGAGACAAGAGATCCATCTTTATTCTTTAGTGTGATCTCAAAATCTGAAATGGCTCCCTTTTCCATTAATTCTGATACGAGAGCAGCTCGTTCGTTGGTATTGCAAAAGAAATCATAAATCGACTTTCCGATAAGATCATCCCGGTGATACTGACCATTTGACAAGAACTCAATTGAAGGGCTGACCTCAATGGTCTTTCCTTCTACTGAAGTCTCATAGTACAAATCCTGCACATTATCAAATATCCTTCGGTATTTTTCTTCACTTTCCCGAAGCGTTTCTTCGGCTTTCATAGGCTCAGTGATGTCAACATCGACACCACGATAACCTGTATAGTTTCCTTCTTTATCAAACATCGGGATCCCGCTGGTGGAAAGAATTACCTTTCTCCCATCTTTATGTAAATTGCTATTTGGAAAGTTTTTGAAACTTACATTTCGTGCAAACATACCTAATGCGGCCTCCTTCAGTTGTTCTCTGACTGCCGGATTGAAAAAGTCGTAAAAGTGCTTCTTATTAATAATTTCTTCAGGTTCATACCCTAATATTTCTTTTACAGTCGGGCTGGAATACGTATATAAACCATTTTTGTCAACTTCCCAGATCCACTCAACTGAGTTTTCCGAAATCTGCTTAAATCTCAATTCACTCTGTTTCAATGCTTCCTCCGCCTGCCTGCGTTCGGTGATATCGCGGGCAATACCTTGAAAACCAATTATCTCCATACCCTTATAATAGGGTACTGAAAGAACTTCCACGAAGTGTGCAAGTCCGTTTTTCCCTATTACTTCATATTCTGCATTCGTATTTGTACTTTCTCCATTCATGATAGCCATTAATCTCTGTTTATGAAGAACATGATATTGTTCAGGTACAATATCCAGCATCTTCATTGAAAGAAGTTCCTCCTCGGTGTAATTTAGACCTTCACAAATAGCCTTGTTAACAGATATAAACCTTCCAGACAAATCAATGACGAAAATGCCATCCGGACTTTGTGCTACCAGTTGCCGGTATTTTGCCTCGCTCTCACTCAGTGCTTCTTCTGTGTGTTTGCGTTCGGTAATATCAAGAGCCGAAGACAGCGCACCCATAACGTTTCCACTATCATCCTTAAGAACCCGGCAATACCAGGCAAGAAGACGCTTTTCGCCATCTCTGCGCCGCTGCCAGCTTTCAATATAGATGGTGTTTTCTTCTCCGTTAAATAGGGGTTGAACTATTTGATATGTTTCCTGGTTACCTTCAAAATAGAAATCTGCCTCCTTACCAATCACATCATCGCCGAAGAACTCAATACCGGATTTGTTTGACCATGTATATATCTTATTATTATCCACTTCCATTATAATGTCGGGGACAGCAGAAAGGATGGCATCCTGGCGCGAAGCAAGTAATGAGAGTTTCTCTTCGGCAAGTTTACGTTCAGTGATATCAAGAACAGTTCCAACAATTGAAACAAGATCTCCATTTTCATCGTATTTACCCTGGAAAGTCGAGTAATAATGCCCGATACTCTGATCGGGACGAAGAAACTTTTGTTCATAGGAACCAGGGGAATGTGTTTCTATTGCACGATTAATCAACTCTTTGTCGCGCTGATGATCTTCTTCCCGTGGTGATAATTCCAGGATTGAATCAATATGCGGAGTGAATTTTATCGAATCGAGGCAAAATATCTTAAATACTTCCTCTGACCATTCGACATCGCCCGTTATAATATCCCAGGTCCAGAAACCGAGATGAGCCATTTCCTGGGCCTCCCTTAATTTTCTCTCACTCTCTTTCAAAACCTTTTCTGCCTGCTTGCGCACGGCCTCTTTTTCGGCATACTCCATTGCGAAGGAGATATCCAAAGCCAGTTCATCCAATAGTTTTAATTCTGCTTCATCAAAGAAATCCGGTTCATCAGAATAAAAAGTCATTGCTCCTTTCAGAATGTCAGAAACCTTTAACGTGAATGACGCAGATGATCGTAATCCTAGATCATAGGCAATCTTCTGGCAGGGGGCCATCTTTTCATTTTTAATTATATTACAGATTGCATGGTTTCCCTGGCGAAGAGCAGAATCAATCGGACAATAACTCAAAGGTTTTCCATTCAGCGAAATGTCTATCAGATCAAGATAGCCCGTGGTTTTACCGGCTTGTGCCATCACCTGCAGTTTTTGGGATGATTCATCAATAAGACCTATCCATGCCATGCCAAAACCACCTTGTTCCACCGCAATTTTACACACTTGTTTGAACAATTCTTCCGGTATCCGGGTGCGCACAATAGCCTGATTGATATCACTTAATAATGAATATATCCGGTTAAGTTTGCGAAGCTTTTGCTCATTTTCGTGAAGTATCCGCTGGGATGCACGTTCCTGAGTCTGATCGCGAAAGACCAGTACCACTCCTGTAATAACGCCCTTTTCATTACGGATGGGTGCGCCGCTGTCGGCAATCGGTATCTCGTTTCCGTCTTTAGAAATCAGCAGTGTATGGTTTGCAAGTCCAACAACCAATCCTTCTTTTAACACTCTCTGAACAGGACTTTCAACTTTTTCGCGGGATTCCTCACTGACAATATTAAACACTTCAATTATCGATCTTCCGACAACATCAGGTTCCTTCCAGCCGGTTAACTTTTCTGCAACAACATTCATATTTCGAATGCATCCTTTAATATCAGTAGTAATGACCGCATCACCAATACTGTACAGCGTTGTGCGGAATTCTTCCTGTGATTCATTCAACGCTGTTCCTGCTTCAAGCAATTTCCTGTAAATATTTTTTTGCCGGTTATTATAAACCCACGATATACCGATACCAAAAAACAGAAGCAAGAGCAGAGAAATAATGATGACGATTACAGTTCTGTATCTTAGTTCAGAGAATATCTCGCTTTTATCGACCTTGGCAATCATGAACCAGGGAGTTCCGGGAACCGGATGCATATCGGCAAGAACTCTGATTCCCCGGTAATCTATTCCCTCAAAAATCCCTGTCTGACCCAGAACTGCCTGTACCGCCGGGATTTCAATATTCGTTATTGGAATCCGTAATCTCAGAGCAGTGTTTGTGAGGTGGCGCAATTCATTTACATATAGAATGCTATCACCTTCCTTCCGGACAATAAGTGTCTCGGCAGACTTACTGGATGTGGGCCAGGATTGTATGAGCGGATACAGATAGTCATCCGGATTTACATGCAGAACCAAAACCGCAACCGGAACATTCTTATCATTCAATATCGGAGCAAAAACATCAAAGTGAATAGTATCATGTGCCGGTGAAAAATAAAAATCACTTAAGAACGCCTTTTTGTCCTGCAACGCTTTATTGCAATAATCAATGGTTACTGAGTCAATGTGTTTGAGATTGGCATTGAGGTCAAGTAAAAGTTTTCCTCCGGCAGAAACAACAAAAACATCTTCATATTTATAGTTATATCTTAATAACGAAAATCGCTCCAGGAGATTTTTTCCCAGAGTACTATCCTGTGAAATAAGCCATCGCTGGAAGTTATGCCGGATAAAAGAGCCTTCTGAAATTACCTTAGCATCTGCTAATCTTCCCTCACGCCATTCCAGAATCTGGTTTATTTTCAAATCAGCAATCGTCTTCAGATCACTGTACTGTTCCTGCCGGATGATTTTCGTTTCATACCTGTAATAGAAATACCCGCCTGAGATAATCAGAATGAAGATAGCCAGACTCAACACAAGCATTGGTTGCTTTTTCATCAGAGATTGAATTTGTTGATTTTTCATAAAATGTCTTCTTCAATAATCAATTATCACTTCATTCTGTCAGATTTTAAATTATAACTGAATTCCGTCAGGAGTTTCAGTTTTTCATTAATATATCGGGTACCCAATCAGTCGGAAGCCCGAAGACCGAAGACTGAAGTCCGAAGATAAATGTGACATGTAGTCTTGACTTCTGGCTCCTGACTCCCGACTTCCGACTCCCGTCTTCCGACTCCAATACATCTGAATCTGATTGGTTACAAGTGTTTTATTATTACATTTTTCATATTACCGGTGATTTGTTTTTCTACTGCAATTTATCCAGTAAAATATCTCTGACTATAGTTTCAATCTGTTCAAAATCTTCGGTTTTACTTAGAAAATAATCAGCTCCTGCTTCAAGACACCTCTTTCTATATTGAGGATAAGGATAATTCGTAAGCATGATTATTTTAACATTCATCTTCAACTCCCTGATTTTCTTTAACAACTCGATCCCATTCATTTCCGGCATCCGGATATCAATTATTGCCAGATCAGGTTCCTTTTCCATGATAATCTTCAAGGCATCTGTCCCGTTTTCAGCTTCACCCACCACAAATACTTTATTAATATCAATCAATATACTTTTAATTCTGTCTCTCCACAAAGCAGAATCATCTGCAATAACTATTTTCATTACGGGTACTATTAACCGGATCAGGGGGGACATTAAAACTTAATGCTTGCCCCAAAACATAAATTTAGGTATTGCAGACACATAAATATATAAGGAATTTTCGGATTTGTATATAGGGGGAAGGATGATTTTAAAGGGCGTAAAGGCGTAAAGGTGCAACGGCGCAACGGCGCAACGGCACAAAGGCGTAAAGGCGTAAAGGCACAACGGCGCAACGGCGCAACGGCGTAAAGGCGGTGATATTGATTTTGGAGAGGAAGTTTACTATATTTGATTTAAATACTATATGTGTGGAATCGTTAAGTATTTAAACATAGTAAAAACTAAAAATCGCTGCACAATGGGAAATTTCAGAGAATTACTAGTATGGCAAAAAGCCAAGGAACTTGCTATTAAAGTTTATAAGCTGGTTAATAAGACACAATCATTTTCTAAAGACTTTGGGCTACGGGATCAAATCCAAAGAGCCGCTGTAAGTATTCCTGCAAATATAGCAGAGGGTGATGAACTTGGAACAGACAAACAATCAATACGACATTTCTTCCTGTTTTGTGCGAAAGACACCCAAAATTAAGATAGAAAGACAAACCCAATTTAAGAACTTCCCATTACTGACATAAATAAATTTACAAAGGATTCTTATATAATCCTGTATG